>Ga0157367_1000561_pt1 | contig 17918 bp, 16 predicted proteins | sample AttbisABBM2_FD_113142 | JGI IMG/M metagenome (GOLD analysis project Ga0157367, IMG submission 113142) | Fungus gardens microbial communities from leaf cutter ant in Botucatu, State of São Paulo, Brazil - Atta bisphaerica ABBM2 | ecosystem: Host-associated > Fungi > Mycelium > Unclassified ...
TCGGCGATCGGCTGTTCGAAATCCAGAAACGTGGTCTTCATGTGTTTGAATCCTTGGGTCTTGCGGCAGCGCGTATTCTACCCGCGCGGGCGGCGCTCAAAACCGGCTCTCAACTATTGATGTTTAAAACCCGATAGCCCAGGTCAGCCCTCGGCGTCCTGCGAATCCAGGCTGCGCCACATATACCAGGTTGCGACGGTGCGCCACGGCTCCCAGTTGGCCGCCACTTCCCGCGCCTCGCTGCGCGTGACCGGCTCCCCGCTGAAATAATTGACGCTGATCGCGCGGATCAGGCCCGGATCGTCGAGCGGCAGCACGTCCGGCCGCGACAGGTTGAAGATCAGGAACATTTCGGCGGTCCAGCGGCTGATGCCGCGGATCTGCGTCAGTTCCGCGATCACGTCCTCGTCGTCCATCGACGTCCACTTGTCGACGTGCAGCGCACCCGACACGAAGTGCTGCGCGAGATCGAGGATGTATTCGGTCTTGCGCTTCGACAACCCGCACGCGATCAGCTTGTCCGCGCCGAGCTTGATCACCTGCTGCGGCGCGAGCTTCGGGCAGGCCGCCTCGATGCGCGCCCACACTGATTGCGCGGACGCCACCGAGATCTGCTGGCCCACCACCGAGCGCGCGAGCGTGACGAACGGATCGCCGCGCTTGACGAGATGCGCGGGGCCGAACTTCGGGATCAGCTTCTTCAGGATGCGGTCGCGCTTGACGAGATCGGCGCACGCCTTGTCCCAGTATGCGGGGCGCACGACGACGTCGACGCCGTCGATCTCCGCCGGCGCGATCGTGTCGGACGCGCGCGCCTTGCGGCCCGCGACATCGACTGCCGGCACGGCGCCGTCGACCTGCACCGCGTCGACGACCTTCACCCGCGCCGGCTGCGCCTGACCGTTGAGCGCGCCGTTCGGCGCGGCGCGTTTCGCGTCCGCCTTTGCCGCAAGCGCGCGCTTGGCTGCCGGACGCGTAGCGACAGGCGTCGCGCGCTTGACCGGCGCTTTTCTGGCCGTTGCCATCTTGCCTCCTACCTGACGAATCGGTCAGTGGAACGCACCGCGCTCATACGCGACGCCATTCGGTCGATCCGCCCGGTTTGTCTTCAAGCGCGATACCCGCATCGAGCAGTTCCGCCCGGATCCGGTCCGCTTCGGCATAGTCCTTTGCTTGTTTCGCCGCGCCGCGCGCGGCGATCCTCGCTTCGATCTCGTCGGCCGACAGCCCGCCTTCCTGCGCGGCACCCGCCGCCTGCTGCAGGAATGCGCGCGGCTCGCGGCCGAGCAATCCCAACAATCCACCCAGATGCTTCAGCTGGCGCGCCAGCGCCGCGTCGCGCGTGCGGTTCACCTCGCCCGCCAGCTCGAACAGCACCGACACGGCGAGCGACGAGTTGAAGTCGTCGTTCATCGCAGCCGCGAAGCGCTGTGCGTGCGGCTCGTTCCAGTCGAGCGCGGCCGCGTCGGGCGTCACGTCCTTCAGTGCGGTATAGAGCCGCGTCAGCGACGCGCGCGCATCGTCGAGATGCGCGTCGCTGTAGTTGAGCGGCGACCGGTAATGCGTGCGCGTGATGAAGAAGCGCATCACTTCGGCATCGTACTTCTCGAGCACCTCGCGGATCGTAAAGAAGTTGCCGAGCGATTTCGACATCTTCTCGCTGTCGACCTGCACGAAGCCGTTGTGCATCCAGTAATTGACGAATGTCACGCCGGTCGCGCCTTCGCTCTGCGCGATCTCGTTCTCGTGGTGCGGGAACTGCAAATCCTGGCCGCCGCCGTGAATGTCGAAATGATCGCCGAGCAGCGTGCAGCCCATCGCCGAGCATTCGATGTGCCAGCCGGGCCGGCCCGCGCCGTACTTCGATTCCCACGACGTGTCGGCCGGCTCCTCCGGCTTCGCGCGCTTCCACAGCACGAAGTCGAGCGGATCTTCCTTCGCGTCGTTCGCGGCGACGCGCTCGCCGGCGCGCAGGTCGTCGAGCGACTTGCCGGACAGCTTCCCGTAGTTCGCGAACTTGCGCACCGAATAATTGACGTCGCCGTCGGCCGCCTGATACGCGTAACCGTTTGCCTCGAGCGTCTCGATCATCCCGAGCATCTGCGGAATGAACTGCGTCGCACGCGGCTCGATGTCCGGACGCTCGACGCCGAGCGCATCGACATCCTCGTGCATCGCGGCGATGAAACGGTCGGTCAGCGAGCGGATCGTCTCGCCGTTCTCGACCGCGCGGCGGATGATCTTGTCGTCGATGTCGGTGATGTTGCGCACATACGTGACCCGGTAGCCGATCGCGCGCAGCCAGCGCTGCACCAGGTCGAACACGACCATCATGCGCGCATGGCCCACGTGACAATAGTCGTAGACGGTGATCCCGCATACGTACATCCGCACCTCGCCGGGCTGGCGCGGCACGAAGACTTGCTTGTCACGCGCGAGCGTGTTGTAGATGCGCAGTGATTCCATAGAGATGAACCGTGAGCCGAAGGAAACCGCCCTGGCGATGCTCGCCCAGCATGCGACACGATCGAACCGCCGCCGCGGCGTCGTGCCGCGCGTCCTCGTATCACATGGGGCGGTCAGGCTGCAAGCACAGCGGTGACGGCCACGAGAGGCAAAAAGAAAGACTGCCTGCGGCTCGCCGGAACGCGCAGACGTTTTGTTAGAATGGCTCGGAGTATAACATTCCGATTTACGCCTATGAAATCTCCTCGCGGCCGTGCGCAGAGCGCTGCGACCCTCGTTGCGACCGCCGTCATGGGCGCCGCGCTGACGCTTCTGCCGGCCGCCGCGGCCTTCGCGCAGAAGGCCCCGTCCACCGCCGACGGCACGCCCGAGATCGACTCGTCGATCGCCGGCAAGCAGTGGAAACAGGCGCTCGCGCAGCTCGACGCGCGCATCGCCGCGAGCCCGCACGACGTGCAGGCGCAATTCAAGCGCGGCACCGTGCTCGCCCGCCTGAACCGCGACGACGACGCGATCCAGCAGTTCGTCGCGATCACCCAGGCCTACCCCGAACTGCCCGAGCCGTACAACAACCTCGCGGCACTCTACGCGAAGCACGGCCGCTACGACGAGGCGCGCGCCGCGCTCGTCACCGCCACGCAATCGAACCCGAGCTACACGCTCGCGTACGAGAACCTCGGCGACCTGTACCTGCGCCTCGCGGCCGAATCGTACAAGCGCGCGCAATCGCTCGGCCGCACGAGCGGCCCGACCGCGCAGCGCCTCGCCGATCTGCAGAAGATCATCACGCCGCCGAAACCCGCGCCCGGCAGCCGCGCCGCCGCGCCGTCGACGCGCGCGTATTCCGAGCGCGCGGCCGCGAACGTGACCACCACCACGCTGCCGCTGTCGCCGACGTTCCAGTTCGGCGGCCCGTCCGGCGCGATGGCCGCCCCCTACGTCGCGCCGGCGCAGTAAGCGGCGCGCAGCACTTCACCCACCCAACCAGAGGATCGCAATGAAACGTCTGTTGCTGGCGCTTGGCGGCGCCGCCCTGCTCGCGACCGCGCCCGCGTTCGCGCAAACGGCCACCGCACACCCTGTCGTGCAACTGAAGACCTCGCAGGGCGACATCCGCGTCGAGCTGTATCCGGAGAAGGCGCCGAAGACGGTCGCCAACTTCCTCGACTACGTGAAGGCGGGCCAGTACAACGGCACGATCTTCCATCGCGTGATCAAGGGCTTCATGATCCAGGGCGGCGGCTACAAGGCGAACTTCGACGAGAAGCCGACGCGCGCGCCGATCCCGCTCGAGAGCCGCAATGGTCTGAAGAACGCGACGGGCACGATCGCGATGGCGCGCACGAGCGACCCGAATTCGGCCACCGCGCAGTTCTTCATCAATACCGTGGACAACACCGGCCTCGATTACCCGAACCCGGACGGCAACGGCTACGCGGTGTTCGGCAAGGTCGTGTCGGGCCTCGACGTCGTGAAGAAGATCGAAGCGGCGCCGACGACCGTGCGCGGCCCGATGCGCGACGTGCCGGAGCAGGCCATCCTGATCGAATCGGCGAGCATCGTTTCGAAATAACCCGGCCGGACCCGTTCCGGCACCTCACGCGGCCGCGTCGCACGACCGGCCGCGTGCCATTTAAACCGCCCTATCGAAGGAATTCATCATGGTTGAACTGCACACGAACCACGGCGTGATCAAGCTCGAACTTGACGCCGCGAAAGCACCGAAGACGGTCGAGAACTTCCTGAACTACGTGAAGAAGGGCCACTACGACGGCACGGTGTTCCACCGCGTGATCAACGGCTTCATGATCCAGGGCGGCGGCTTCGAGCCGGGCCTGAAGCAAAAGCCGACGGACGCGCCGATCGACAACGAGGCGAACAACGGCCTGAAGAACGACACGTACACGATCGCGATGGCGCGCACCAACGATCCGCACTCGGCGACCGCCCAGTTCTTCATCAACGTGAACGACAACGACTTCCTGAACCACTCGTCGCCGACGCCGCAGGGCTGGGGCTACGCGGTGTTCGGCAAGGTCGTCGAAGGCCAGGACGTGGTCGACAAGATCAAGGCCGTGAAGACGGGCAATGCCGGCTTCCATCAGGACGTCCCGACCGACGACGTCGTGATCGAGAAGGCAGTCGTCGTCTGACGGCCGGCGACGGAGGCACTTCGATGCTGCAGGAGACTCCGCCGCGAAGCGTCTCCGCGGGCGTGCCGGGCGAGCGCGAATACGCGCAGGCCGCACGCCCGTTCCTGTTCCTGTCCGACCTGCACCTGAGCGAGGCGATTCCGAAGACGGTTGCCGCGTTCGAGCATTTCGTGCGATACACGGCGGACAGCGCCGATTCGGTGTTCATCCTCGGCGACCTGTTCGAATACTGGATCGGCGACGACGTGCTCGACGACGATCCGTTCGCCGCGCGCATGGCCGCATTGCTGCACACGTTCTCGGAGCGCGGCATCGCGCTGTACGTAATGCACGGCAACCGCGACTTCCTGCTCGGCAGGCGCTTCATGAAGGCGGCCGGCGCGATGCTGCTGCCCGATCCGGCGCTGATCATGGCGTTCGGCCAGCGCATCGTGCTCGCGCACGGCGACGCGCAATGCACGGCCGATCGCGGCTATCAGATGTTCCGGCGCTTCGCGCGCAACCACTTCGTGCAGTGGCTGTTTCTCGCGTGGCCGTTTCGCTGGCGCCGCACGCTCGCGCAGCGCATGCGCGCGAACAGCGAAGCCGGCCGCATGCGCCCCGCTTCGCCGATCTACGACGTCACGCGCGAAGGCGTCGCCGCGCTGTTCAGGAAAAGCCGTGCGAGCGTGATGATCCACGGCCATACGCATCGCCCCGCGCGCCACCTCGAACCGGGCGGCGTGCGCTGGGTGCTGCCGGACTGGGATCTCGATCACGGCGCGCCACCGCGCGGCGGCTATCTGCGCGTCGACGCGGACGGTATCCGCGCGCTGCCGCTCGACTGACGGCCGACCGGCCGTCGGCTGGCCCCGCGACCGCGACCGCAGGCGTGCCGCCGCCAGAACGGCGGCCGCCCCGATCTTCCTACGACTGGCGCTCGACCACCTTGCCTTCCAGCACCGCCGACAGGCGGCGCAAGTCGAGCCGCGCCGCGTCGGCGCCCTGCAGCGATTCGAGATGGGTGCCCAGTTGCTCGAGCGCCGCGACGATTTCGTCGACGCGCCGGGTTTCCGTCGCCGCATGATCGATCAGCCCGTGGATCGCGAGCGACATCGGATCGTCCGCGTTCGGCGTGATGCCGTATGCGCAGAACGCCGCACGCTCGGGCTGCGGCTTCGGCTGCGCCGGCATCACGACGCGCGCCGGGTTGCCGACCGCCGTGCCGCCTGCCGGCACCGGCTTCACGACCACCGCGTTCGAGCCGATCTTCGCGCCCGCGCCCACCGTGAACCCGCCGAGCACCTTCGCGCCCGCGCCGACGATCACGCCGGCCTCGAGCGTCGGGTGACGCTTCGCGCCGCGCGTGAGCGACGTGCCGCCGAGCGTCACGCCCTGGTAGATCGTGCAATCGTCGCCGACGATCGCCGTCTCGCCGATCACGACGCCCATCCCGTGGTCGATGAATACGCGCCGGCCGACCGTCGCGCCCGGGTGGATCTCGATGCCGGTCAGGAACCGGCCGACCTGCGACGCGAAGCGCGCGACCCAGTACCGCTTCGCGCGCCAGCATGCATGCGCGAAACGGTGCAGCACGAGCGCATGCAGCCCCGGATAACAGGTCAGCACTTCCCAGGCACTGCGAGCGGCGGGATCCCGCTCGCGTATCGTCGCAACGTCTTCGCGAAGTCTCGTGAACATGGTCTGATCTGGGAAAAGGGCCGGCGCGCACCGCCGGCGATGGCCGGCGCTTATTACGCCGGCTGATTTGTATATGACGCTCGGCGATTGTAGGGCGAGTCGCGCCCGCCCGCACGGCGTCGCGTGTTCACCCCGCCGACGGCGCGGGTATTCGCGCCGCGGCGCGTCAGGCGTCGCCTTCCGGCGTGCGCGACTTCAGCAGGATGTGCTTCGCGATGCCGCGCAGGATGTTCACTTCCTCCCGCTCCAGCCCCGTGCGCGCAAACAGGCGCCGCAGCCGCGGCATCAGCTTCTTCGGATTGCGCGGGTCGAGAAAATCGAGCGCGATCAACGCGTTCTCGAGGTGCACGTACATCCGCTCGATCTCGTCGCTCTGCGCGAGCGTGCCGGCTTCCGGCAGTTGCGCCGGCGCGCTGGCCTGCTCGAGAAATGCGATGCGCAGCTCATAGGCCAGCACCTGCACCGCCTGGGCGAGATTCAGCGAACTGTAGGCCGGGTTCGCCGGGATATGCGCGAGCGCGCGGCACTGCTCGACGTGCTCGTTCGACAGGCCGGTGCGCTCGTTGCCGAACACGAGCGCGATATCGCCCGTGCCGACCTGCCGGCGCGCCTGCTCGGCCGCTGCGCGCGGCGCAAGGCGCGGCGGGCCGTATTCGCGCGATCGCGCGGTCAGCGCGATCGACCAGTGCACGCCCGACAGCGCGTCGCCCAGCGTCGGCACGACGTGAGCGGACGCCAGCACGTCGTCCGCCCCGCTCGCCATCGCGATCGCGTCGGGGTCGCTCTGCACGTGCGGCACGCGCGGCGCGACCAGCACGAGCCGCGAAAAGCCCATCGTCTTCAGCGCACGCGCGGCCGCCCCGACGTTGCCGGGATGGCTCGGCTCGACGAGCACGAAGCGGGTTGACGTAAAGCCGCCGCTGAGCGGCCCGTTTGGCTGTGCCGCGTCCGACGCGGCAAGGTTCTGCAAGGTTTCCAACACCATACGACTCGTTTCACCAGAATGGCCGTATGGTATCGCCAACGCCCCGGCAAGCCCACCCGTCCGGACGGCCAGTGGGGTTTCCCCGCATGCGGGCTGCCTAATCGGGGCGAAAGTCGGGTAAAATCATGCCTTTATACGCGCCGCACCTGCAGCGGCGCGGGTTGTCCCCGCTCTTTGTCAATTCGCGTCTCATCTCGTTCCGGCACCCTGCGCGCCGGGCGGGTTGTTCCACTTTCGTGGCGGCTTGTTGCCGCCGGCTACAGGATCCAGGCTCATGCATCCCATGCTCAACATCGCTGTCAAGGCTGCGCGCCGCGCCGGACAGATCATCAACCGCGCGTCCCTCGATCTCGACATGATCGAGATCCGCGAGAAGCAGCATAACGACTTCGTCACCGAAGTGGACAAGGCCGCCGAAGACGCGATCATCGAGACGCTGAAGACCGCCTACCCCGATCACGCGATCCTCGCGGAAGAATCGGGCGAATCCGAGAACGAATCCGAATTCCAGTGGATCATCGATCCGCTCGACGGCACGACCAACTTCATCCACGGCTTCCCGTACTACTGCGTGTCGATCGCGCTCGCGCACAAGGGCGTCGTCACGCAGGCCGTCGTCTACGATCCGAACAAGAACGACCTGTTCACCGCCACGCGCGGCCGCGGCGCGTACCTGAACGACCGCCGCATCCGCGTCGGCCGCCGCGACCGCCTGTCGGAATCGCTGATCGGCACGGGCTTCCCGTTCCGCGAGAAGGACGGCCTTGACGCATACGCGCGCCTCTTCACCGAAATGACCCAGGCGTGCACGGGCCTGCGCCGTCCGGGCGCCGCCGCGCTCGACCTCGCGAACGTCGCGGCAGGCCGCCTCGACGGCTTCTTCGAGCAGGGCATCAACGTGTGGGACATGGCTGCGGGCAGCCTGCTGATCACCGAGGCCGGCGGCCTCGTCGGCAACTACATGGGCGACGCCGACTTCCTGCATCGTCACGAGATCGTCGCGGCGAACCCGAAGGTCTACGCGCAGATGATCCCGATCCTGAACCGCTACAGCCGCGTGCATCCGGCAGCGGAATAACGCCGCCGCGCGTGGGACGCACCGACGGCCCGAGTCCGCTCCGCGCGGCTCGGGCCGTTGTTTTTTCCGGCTCGTCGAATCGCGCGATGACGTGCGAGAGGGTTCCAACCGCAGGCCCCATACCCGTCGCCGTAAAAGAGGACACCCTAATGATGAACATCGATCAAGGTGCAGCTTCGATCTTTGGCGTCGTCGGCTCGGCCGTGTCTCTTTTGGCGGCCATTCCGTACGGACTGGCGATTTTCAGGCGAGCCGTGCGCCCCCATCTGTTCACGTGGCTGATCTGGTCCGTCGTCACGGCGATCGCCGCGGCCGGCCAATGGGCCGCCGGTGCGGGCCCCTCCGCGTGGTGCACGGCGGCGATCGCCGCGACGTGCTTTCTGACCTTCGTCGCCAGCATCTTTCGAGGCGAGCGCGGCTGGACCCTATCCGATTGGGTGTTTCTCGGCGCTGCCCTTTCGGCCATCCCCGTCTGGGTCCTGACCAAGGATCCGACCGCCTCGATCTGCCTCGTCACGCTGATCGAACTGGCCGGACTCGGCCCGACCGTCCGCAAGACGTTCCGCGATCCGTGGAGCGAAAGCCTCGTGTATTTCGCACTGTGCGTCGTCAAATATGCACTGGCCGTGCTGGCCCTGCGAACGTGGAGCGTGGCGGTCGCGTTTTATCCGATCGTCAACATCGCCGCATCGATCGGCGTGTGCATGCTGATGATCGTTCGGCGGCGAGTGCTGTCGGGTGCGTGAGCATCGCCGATGGCCGTGCCGCCCCGCCTGTGGAGTCGCGCGCCAGCGCCGCGCCCACCGGCCAAAAGGCGAATATCGCGCTGCCAGGTCGAGCCCGCTGGTAAGCTCGGGCACCAAAGAAACTTCACGCCAGACCTATGAGCACCATGCCGACCGATGCCCTCGCCGGCCATACCCCGATGATGCAGCAGTACCTGCGCCTTATCTGACAAGGCCTAGCACACAAACCTGCGCCAAAACCTACGCTCGCCCTCTTGGGGTATGACCGTTACCGCCCGAACCCAGTCATCGCCACGAGAAACTTGAATGTCCAGAGTGCAATCGGTTCCGGTCGCTGGCGGCGACACAGTCCGCGAAGCAGGTCCGCGCGCCCAGACGCGTTGACGGCCAGCATCCCGCGTACGCGCTAGTATCGTGTTGCCAGAATGTCTGCATCCACGGCCTTGATATCCGTATACCCGCACAGTGCCATCGAGGTATCGAGTTCGCGCGCAATGATGTCGAGACACTTCCCTACACCCTCTTCGCCCATCGCTGCGAGACCATAGAGAAAAGCACGTCCGATCATCGTGCCGCGCGCCCCGAGTGCCAACGCCTTTAACACATCCTGCCCGCTCCGAATGCCTCCGTCGAGCCACACTTCAACGTGGTTTCCAGCGGCATCGACGACGGCAGGCAACGCTTTGATCGACGATAGCGCGCCATCAAGCTGACGGCCCCCGTGATTCGATACCACAATGGCATCCGCACCTGCATCGGCCGCAAGCCGCGCATCGACTGGATCCAGTACGCCCTTGAGGATCAGTGTCTTATCCCAGCGCTTTCGCACCCACGCGACGTCCGCCCAGCTGAGAGTCGGATCGAACTGATCTTGCGTCCACGAATCGAGAGAAGACATGTCACTCACGCCCTCGACGTGTCCGACGATATTGCCAAAATGGCGGCGCCGGGTGCGCGCCATCTGAAAACACCACTGCGGCTTGCTAGCCATATTCAGCAAGTTCGGCAGCGTAATGCGCGGCGGTGTGGACAAGCCGTTCTTGATGTCTTTGTGGCGCTGGCCGCCGATCTGGAGATCCAGCGTCAGCACGAGTGCGGAGCAACCCGCGCTCCTCGCGCGCTCGATCAGATGCTCCATAAAGATGCGGTCACGCATCATATAGAGCTGGAACCAGAATGGTCCCGGTGCGTTTTCTGCCACGTCCTCGATCGAACAGATGCTCATCGTCGACAACGTGAATGGCACACCGAATCGCTGTGCCGCTCGTGCCGCCAGAATCTCTCCGTCGGCTCGCAGCATCCCGGTCAGGCCGGTGGGTGCCAGCGCAATCGGCATCGCGACAGTATGCCCCGCCATCGTCGTGCTCAGTGACCGGGTTTCAATATCGATGCCCACACGCTGCCGTAGCTTGATAGCCTGGAAATCAGCTTCGTTGGCCCGATATGTCGACTCCGTGTAAGACCCTACGTCAACATAGTCATAGAACATACGCGGAACGCGTTGTTTCGCCAGCAAGCGAAGATCTTCAATGCAGGTAATCGGGACGGGCATGGGTCGCTCCAAAAGGTGCAACCGATGCTACCGATCTCAACTGTTTCGCTGGCGGAAATATCGTCATGCCTGTCGCGAAAGAAATTCCGATGCCTGCTGCACCGCTTGCTGACAGATTTCGACGAGCCATCGCGCAAACGCCCCGGTTGCCCCTTCTGGCGAATGCGACATCAGGCAATAAGGCGTGCCGGGGCACACTATCAGAGGAAACACAGGAACGAGTGTGCCGGTCGTGAGCCAGTGGCGCGCCAGCGCGGGGCTACCGAGCGCGACGCCCTGGCCGCTCGCCGCAGCCTCCAGAAGAAGTCCAAGGTCCATCAATTTCGGGCCGTGGGGCGGCTCCGGCCAATCGAGATTCGCGACGTGGAACCACGGCATCCAATGTTCCAGCGGGGTACGCAGCAAGGGCATGGAAGCAAGGTCGGAGGGTTCGCGCATAGGCCCGTGTCGTCGCAGCAACGAGGGTGCAGCCAACGGCGTGATGCAATCGAGCATCAGCACCGTTCCACCGATGATGACCGGGTCGCCCCCGCGAATCCAGATATCGGAATCAGGCGCCGGGCTATCCGCGTTGGGTGCAGCGAGCACAATCTCGAATTCCAGCTCGGGATGCACGGCCGTGAACGCTTCAAGGCGAGGCATGATGATCTGCCGCGCGAATGTTGGGGGCGAGCAAACGCGCAGTCGTTCCTTTCGCTTGCCATGTTTCTGGTGCAGCGGCACTGCGGCGAGCAAGCGCAGCGGACCTCGCACCTGATCCAGGTACTCGATGCCGGCGGATGTCAATGTCAACGACTTTCCGTTGCGCACGAGCAATTGCACGCCCAGCAATTGCTCCACGGCCGCTACGCGCTTGGCTATGGCGCTACCGGTCACGCAAAGTTCATCCGCCGCCCGTTCGAAAGCGCCGTGGCGCGCAGCCGCCTCGAAGGCTAGCAGGCCATCGAGAGAAGGGAGTCGGAGACGTGAAGCGTTCATTCGGAGATTCTAATGGAATGGGCGCGCGCAGGCCTCGTCACGATGCATGCCCCAGCCCGTGAATGCGGCATGCCAACTTCCACGCACCGGCTGTCGCCACGCAAGATATTGCGAGACAGCTGATTCCCGGCGGCCACATCGCGCAGGAGGCGACTGGATCAGGGCGGAGTTCGGCCATTCGCTCCCCGCAGCGTACGTCCATTCGCGGCCTCTAGCGGCCTATAGCTGCCTCTCGCCATCGCGGACAACTAATCGCTTCGATCGGCACCTCCACCGACGTGAAACACGCCGAACGCTCGGCATCGACAATCCGATACTTTCTCGCGGCCGACACCCCACCCACCGGCCAAAAGGCGAATATCGCGCTGCCAAGTCGAGCCCACTGGTAAACTCGGGCACCAAAGAAACTTCACGCCAGACCTATGAGCACCATGCCGACCGATGCCCTCGCCGGCCATACGCCGATGATGCAGCAGTACCTGCGCATCAAGGCCGACCACCCCGACACGCTTGTCTTCTACCGGATGGGCGACTTCTACGAGCTGTTCTTCGAGGATGCGGAAAAGGCCGCACGCCTGCTCGACCTGACCCTCACGCAGCGCGGCGCGTCCGCCGGCAATCCGATCAGGATGGCCGGGGTGCCGCACCACGCGGTCGAGCAATACCTCGCAAAGCTCGTGAAGATGGGCGAATCGGTCGCGCTCTGCGAGCAGATCGGCGACCCGGCCACGTCGAAGGGCCCGGTCGAGCGCAAGGTCGTGCGCGTCGTCACACCGGGTACGCTGACCGACGCCGCGCTGCTGTCCGACAAGAACGACGTCTACCTGCTCGCAATGTGCGTCGGCCACAACAAGCGTGGCGTGACGACCAATGTCGGCCTCGCATGGCTCAACTTCGCGAGCGGCGCGCTGCGCCTCGCCGAGATCGAGCCCGACCAGCTCGGCGCCGCGCTGGAACGCATCCGCCCCGCCGAGATCCTGACCGCCGACGGGCAGACCGACGCGATTCCGGCCGCCGCCGGCGCGCTCAGGCGCGTGCCGGCATGGCATTTCGACATCGCGTCGGGCACGCAGCGCCTGTGCGACCAGCTCGACGTCGCGAGCCTCGACGGCTTCGGCGCACACTCGCTGACGAGCGCCTGCGGCGCCGCGGGCGCGCTGCTGCTGTATGCGGCGGCCACCCAGGGCCAGCAGCTGCGGCACGTGCGCAGCCTGAAGGTCGAGAACGAAACCGAGTACATCGGGCTCGATCCGTCCACGCGCCGCAACCTCGAACTGACCGAGACGCTGCGCGGCACCGAATCGCCGACGCTCTATTCGCTGCTCGATACCTGCTGCACGACGATGGGCAGCCGGCTGCTGCGCCATTGGCTGCACCATCCGCCGCGCGCATCCGTCGCCGCGCAGTCGCGCCAGCAGGCGATCGGCGCGCTGCTCGACGCCCCCGCGGACGCAAGCCTCGACGCGCTGCGCAGCGCGCTGCGCCAGATCGCCGACGTCGAGCGGATCACCGGGCGCCTCGCGCTGCTGTCCGCGCGTCCACGCGACCTGTCGAGCCTGCGCGACACGTTCGCCGCGCTGCCGGCGCTGCGCGAGCGCATCGGGCCGATCGTCGGCAATGCGGATTCGCTCGCGCGCCTCGACGCGGCGCTCGTGCCGCCGGCCGAATGCCTGGACCTGCTGACGAGCGCGATCGCCACCGAGCCGGCCGCGATGGTGCGCGACGGCGGCGTAATCGCGCGCGGCTACGACGCGGAGCTCGACGAGCTGCGCGACATCTCGGAAAACTGCGGGCAGTTCCTGATCGACCTCGAGGCGCGCGAGCGCGCCCGCACCGGCATCGCAAACCTGCGCGTCGAATACAACAAGGTGCATGGCTTCTACATCGAGGTCACGCGCGGGCAGACGGACAAGGTGCCGGACGACTACCGCCGCCGCCAGACGCTGAAGAACGCCGAGCGCTACATCACGCCCGAGCTGAAGACCTTCGAGGACAAGGCGCTGTCCGCGCAGGAACGTGCGCTTGCACGCGAGCGCGCGCTGTACGACGCGGTGCTGCAGGCGCTGCTGCCGTTCATCCCCGAATGCCAGCGCGTGGCGTCCGCGCTCGCGGAGCTCGACCTGCTCGCCGCGTTCGCCGAGCGTGCGCGCGCGCTCGACTGGGTCGCGCCGACGTTCACCGACGAGATCGGCATCGAGATCGAGCAAGGCCGGCATCCGGTCGTCGAGGCGCAGGTCGAGCAGTTCATCGCGAACGACTGCAAGCTCGGCGCCGAGCGCAAGCTGCTGCTGATCACCGGCCCGAACATGGGCGGTAAGTCGACGTTCATGCGGCAGACCGCGCTGATCGCGCTGATGGCCTACGTCGGCAGCTATGTGCCGGCCAAGGCGGCCTGCTTCGGCCCGATCGACCGGATCTTCACCCGCATCGGCGCGGCGGACGACCTCGCCGGCGGCCGCTCGACGTTCATGGTCGAGATGACCGAAGCGGCGGCGATCCTCAACGACGCGACGCCGCAAAGCCTCGTGCTGATGGACGAAATCGGCCGCGGCACGTCGACGTTCGACGGCCTCGCGCTCGCCTGGGCGATCGCGCGGCACCTGCTCGCGCACAACGGCTGCTATACGCTGTTCGCGACGCACTACTTCGAACTGACGCAACTGCCTGCCGAGTTCCCGCATGCGGCCAACGTGCATCTGTCGGCGGTCGAGCACGGCCACGGCATCGTGTTCCTGCATGCGGTCGACGAAGGTCCCGCGAACCAGAGCTACGGCCTGCAGGTTGCCCAGCTCGCGGGCGTTCCGGCGCCGGTGATCCGCGCGGCGCGCAAGCATCTTGCCTATCTGGAGCAGCAGTCCGCCGCGCAGCACACCCCGCAGCTGGACCTGTTCAGCATGCAGCCGGCAGCCGACACGCTCGAATGCGCGGAGGCGCCGGCGCAACCGGCCACTCCGCACCCGGCGCTCGAAAAACTGCGCGACATCGACCCCGACGACCTGAAACCGCGTGAAGCGCTCGACCTGCTGTACGAACTGCGCGCCCTCGCGCAGTCGCACGATGTCGACGGGCTTGCGTAAGCGCACCGCGTCCGGCCTGCGCACGCGCATCGCGGCCGCGCTCGCGGCGGCGGCGCTGGCGCTGCTGCCGCCCGCGCTCGCCCACGCGGCACCCGCGAAGCGGGCCAGTGCGCCGGCGCCCTATTCGTTCGCCGTCGTCTCCGGCGTGCTGGGCTCGTCCGCGGACGAGCCGGCCGCCCAGCGAATGTTCGAGGCGATGGCGCGTGAGCGCAACCTTGCGTTCGTCGTGTACGCCGGCAACCTGAAGGGGACGAAAGAAGCCTGCCGAGACGCTGTATACATGCAGCGCGGCGCCCTGCTCGACTCGGCGCGCGTGCCGCTCGTATTCATTCCCGGCCATGACGACTGGGTCACGTGCAACACCGCGGCGGGCGGCGGCTACGATCCGGTCGAGCGGCTCGATTACCTGCGCCAGACCCTGCTCGCCGACGCAGCGCTGCCCGACCCGGGCGCACTGCAGATCACGCGCGAGAGCGAAGTCGCGCGCTTCCGGCCGTATCGCGAGAACGCGCGCTGGGTGCGCGACGACATCGTGTACGTCGCGCTCAACGCACCCGCGCCGAACAATCACTTTTCAACGGCGGGCGGCCGCAACGGCGAGTTCGAGGACCGGATCATCGCGAACGGCTTCTGGATCGACCATGCGGCCGAATACGCGAAGCGGCGCGATGCGCGCGCGCTGGTGCTGATATTCGAAGGCGACCCGCAATTCGATCGCTATGAACGCGCGGAGCGCTTCGCGTGGCTGCGGTTCAACCGCCCGCGCACACGCGATGGCTTTCGTGAATTGAAACGCACGCTGGTGAAGGCAGCGGCGACCTTTCGCGGCCCGATACTCGTGATGCATGCGAGCAGCACGCCGCTTGCGAACGGTTTCGTGATTGACCGGCCACTGCGTGCCGATGGCGGAGAACTCGTCGGCAACGTAACGCGCGTCGCGATCGGGCCGCGCCAGCCGGCGAGTCAGTGGGTAAGGGTGGGCGTGTCGCCCGCACGGCAAACGCATTTCAACGTCAGCGTGCAGGACGTGCCGAAAAACCTGCCGGTGCCGCCGGCCCTGCCGGCCTCACCGCACGACGACGTGCCGCTGCCGCAGATGCCGGAAATCCCGGCATTGCCGGCGCTGCCGGATGCCTCGTCGGCGCCGCCGCTGCCGGGCGACAGCGCGGCGCCTTATGGTGCTCCGGGCGCTTCAGGCCCTGCGCCGGCCCCCTAGCCGGCCCCGACGCAAGGCGCGCCCGCCCGCTCAGTGCAGCGTGCGCCCTGACGGTTCGCCGTCCTCGTCGTCCTCATCCTCGTCGACGATTTCCAGCCCGTCCGCGCCGTGCGCGTGCTCATGCTCGATTTCGTCTTCGGTAGCAACGCGCACGTCCTTCACGGTCAGCGAGAAACGCAGCGCCATGCCGGCGAGCGGATGGTTGCCGTCGAGCACGACCTTGTCCTCGGCGATGTCCGTCACCGTGTAGATCAGCGAATCGACCTCTTCGTCGCCGTCTTCCGGCGTGCCTTCGAACTGCATGCCCACTTCCAGCGGCTCGGGAAAACGATCGCGCGGCTCGATCTTCACGAGCTCCGGGTCGTAATCGCCGAACGCATCCTGCGGTTCCAGCTGGATCTGCGCCTGGTATCCCGGTTCCTGGCCATCGAGCTGTTCCTCGATCTTGGGGAACGTGCCATCATAGCCGCCGTGCAGATAGACCATCGGCTCGTCGCTTTCCTCGATCAGATTGCCTTGCGCATCCGACAGCTTGTAAGCGACCGACACGACGGTGTTTTTTGCGATTTTCATCCAATTCTCCCAAATACAAGTCCCATTATACGATGCGCAACCGGTCTCAAGCCGAACCGCGGGACGGCGCCGCCGCCTCAATCGGCGCGCCGCCCACCGATCTTCCCACGCCGCTGCTCGGCGGCCTCACCCCGGCGCAGTTCATGCGCCGCTACTGGCAGAAAAAGCCGCTGCTGGTCCGTCAGGCGATCCCCGGCGTGAAGCCCCCGCTGTCGCGCGACGCACTGTTCGAGCTGGCCGGCGACTACGACGCCGAAGCGCGGCTGATCACGCATTTTCGTAACAAGTGGCAACTGGCTCATGGCCCGTTCGACGCCGACGCGCTGCCGCCCGTCACCCGCAAGGCCTGGACGCTGATGATCCAGGGCCTCGACCTGCATGTCGACGCGGCGCGCACGCTGCTCGAACGCTTCCGCTTCATCCCGGATGCGCGCCTCGACGACCTGATGATCTCGTACGCGACGGACGGCGGCGGCGTCGGCCCGCACTTCGACTCGTACGACGTGTTCCTGCTGCAGGTCGAGGGCAAGCGCCGCTGGCGCATCGGCGCGCAGAAGGATCTGTCGCTGCAGCCGGGCGTGCCGCTGAAGATCCTCGAGCATTTCGAACCGAGCGAAGAATGGGTGCTCGAGCCGGGCGACATGCTCTACCTGCCGCCGCACATCGCGCACGACGGCGTGGCCGAAGGCGAATGCATGACCTGCTCCGTCGGCTTCCGCGCCCCGTCCGCCGGCGAATTGGGCGCGCAGTTCCTCTACTACCTCGCGGAGCGCGGCGGCCTGCGCAACGGCGCGCGCAGCGACGACCTCTACCGCGACCCGAAGCAACCCGCGGTCGATACGCCGGCGCAACTGCCGCCCGCGATGGTCGAACGGGTCGCCGCGATCGTCAACGGCATCCGGTGGCGCGAGCAGGACGTCGCGGAATTCCTCGGCTGCTACCTGAGCGAACCCAAATCGAACGTCGTTTTCGACCCGCCCGCACGCGCGCTTTCCGAGGCGGCGTTCATCGCGCAGGCAACACGGCGCGGCGTATGTCTCGACAGACGCGCCGCATTGTTGTATAACGCGCGCTCGTACTTCATCAACGGCGAGGAATGGCCGCTCGATCGGTCCGCCAAATGGCTGCCCGAACTGGCCGATCAGCGCCGTATGGAGGCGAAACGGTTTGTAACACTATCCCGGGATCCCTCCATGACAGCATTACTGCACGAGTGGTATTGTGCGGGCTGGATACGGGTCGGAAACCGGGATTAGTGTGAGTTGACCCGTAGCCCATGCAAATCAAAATTTGTATGGGAAAGACAACGTATTGACCCCGCATTTGTCGACGGTCGATAGGAAAGTGCATATAATTTCCGCCCAAGCCGTAGGGAAGATTCACGCTCTAGAAGTGCGTCTCCACCAGCGGCCCA
>Ga0157367_1000562_pt1 | contig 17917 bp, 22 predicted proteins | sample AttbisABBM2_FD_113142 | JGI IMG/M metagenome (GOLD analysis project Ga0157367, IMG submission 113142) | Fungus gardens microbial communities from leaf cutter ant in Botucatu, State of São Paulo, Brazil - Atta bisphaerica ABBM2 | ecosystem: Host-associated > Fungi > Mycelium > Unclassified ...
AAAAGAAGAGAGATAAGAGAATTAAGGACTTAAATAAGAGAAGAGAAACAGAAAAGAATCAAGTCCACCATGTTTGATTCTGACAAACTCAGCCAGAGACATTCTTAAAAAAGAGATTCTGACATTTAAGCTGGGCTCTTGGCAACTAAGATATAATGATATGTATATATCCTTGTCATCAAACTTTAGCCACAATTTTTGCCCAGTCTAAAAGAGTCTTGTTATATTCTCTGTATTTTTCCAAATGGCATGCATACATGGTGTATTTGAATCCATTGTTGAGATCTGCTGAAAATTATGTAGGAGTATCGATGAAAGTTCACATGACACCCTATTCTGCAACAAGCAAACGTAAATACGCGGGGGATCCAGACGTCGGGGCTGTGGATAGACATCGTTTTAAATTCGGTACTGATACACAGGAGATCCACTCCAGATGATCTGATGTCTGTCTTAGAGCGAGTGGATGGATCAAGTGTATGAAGTTTTCTTGTGAGAGAGAGTAGGAGGTGATTTCACAAGTGTAAGTATAAAGTGTAGGAAATTTAGATGGCTCGTAGCAAGAGGATGCATATGTCAAATATAGGAGAAATGAGACAGAGCACCAGACCCTTGCTGTTACGAAAGCCTTAAACCCAGTGTTTGGATAAATGTGAGGAATGAGGTATATATCCGAGTTATTGAGTCAGACGATAGGATGGTACTGCTTGACAGTGCAATGGTATACACGCCTATTTGAGTTCTAGCCCTTCATATTCTTTCTCATTGTGGTGCACGATGTCATTTACCCATGGAAAGTAAGTTCTGTTGCTGTATCCCTATTCGAGTCACTGTGATCGGCATGACCGTCCTGGGGATAATATTCTCTTCTGCTCTTTCCCTCGCGTTGTGGTATCAGGCGAGCAGCAAAGTTTCTGTCCAAGACCCCACTTGAAAACGTCCGTGATAGTGAACCATGATATGAGTTCAGGGTTTAAAGCTGGGTTCATAATCAGTAGCTTGGTGGAAATGCTCCTCTTCGCCGTATCAATATTTGGGTGCGTTCTTCCTCTATTATATCCGTGCTGTCAATTGGAAAACAGTTTCATTGGTATAATTATACAGAATCTGAGTTTCATACGGGTCTATGTCAACATCATGTATGCGCATTTCTTCTGCAATCTTCACCATATGGTTTTTTGTTGTCGCTCGGGCGGCCAATCGGGTGTGCTGTGATAATGCTGTGATAATGCTGTGATAATGCTGAAGAGACACATTCTTATTTGGAAGCACAGTTTATATCGTATTGGTGCTCCTGGTTCTCCATGTTGAACCACTGAGGTTTCCAGCCGTTTGCCTTAATTGTCATAGATTACGTATGGCAAACTGGTAGAGAAGTACCATAGGGATGGCGGAGCCTTCAGCGCCGAAACTCGATACTCTGCCCTGGCCAGCTCACACGTACTGAATCAGGTAGATGACCCGTGCGGCAATGCAACGGAGTACGACTCCTGTTGAGAAGCAAGAACACCTCCCTCCTTACCCCATCGTAAATTTCATACCTTCAGGGACTGAGATAGACCTGCTACGCCAGAAGAAGGCTATGGGGTGATAACTGGGTGTATCATGAAATTTCGGAAGAAGAGAAGACACGAATGGAAGAATTAGAACGAGAACACGTTTCAAATACCAGAGGCAGAGGGGTAACGCACTCTAGAGACGCTTGTCATCCACATAGCATTTGTGACTGAAATGTACACAACAACAAGCAAGGAAATCTCGTGTGCAATAACTCCAATTCTTGCTTTGCAAATTCTTGCAGTAGTTTTTGTTGGACTGCTTTGTCTATGTCATGCCCACTCAATACTATGCTCAGCGTCAACATCTCGTCCAGTCGGTCAGTTTTTTGAAGCACCCCGTAAGTCGGTACAGCTCATTATAAATATTATCTGTAGCTCGATAGCCTTGTCCGCCAACTCTTCACATTATCCTTCCTTCTCTCTCCATCAGTGTTTATCTATCTTTTGCGCCTGACCGTCCAGCTTCAGTGTGGGCCATCTGGAGAATTCGACCTGTCATATCCCCTCCGGTTTTTCTATGGACTCATCCTATCCTGCAGTACTGTTGTGTTGTGGGTCCACGCCGTTCGGGGTGCAACGGAAGGACGAGGGCTCATCATTGACTTCATTGGCTTGTGTGAGTTAGTAGCTTACGTTCCTTCGGTGCTACATCTGAACATGGCATGGCTAGCCTATGAACCTTCCAGGACACAACTTCTCTCATTGGATTTGTTCATCATTGTCCTGCAACTCCTCACTACAACCGTTGGCTACGAGACACAACTTTACTTCAAGAGTGCCGATGTAAATACGCCTGATGTCCTTCTTCCAGAAGACTCTACATCATCTACTCCCCTTTCTCCACTGGCAGCAAGCTTTCAAACTCTATCGCCATCTGACTCTGATACTCCAGAAACTATTCTAAGAAAGGATTCAAGAAGGAATCCAACACCATGTATTATTGATTTGCGACTTTCAGCGGTGATCAGTCGTCTCCGCAACCCTCCTCCACCTGCACACCAGGGCAGCGACACTCTACTTCCCCTACCGAATACCACTGCACTACCCATACCTGCAAGTTTGCGTATGATTCTGCGCACTAGTGTGCGTCCTAGGGGAGAGCGAGTCTCAACCAATGCGGATATCGCCGGAGATACAAGGAACAGCAGCAGACGTATCCCAGGAGGTTTAGGATAGATTGTTTGTTTGATTATACCCTCATTATTTTATTATCGAATAGCTCAACACATGTCTGCAAGCATCACCACTTGCGTTTTAGCTTTTGTGTATGGTAAGCGGTGTGATGTGTTTAGATGGACTCGCAAACTCACAGTTGCTCGTAAGCACTTGGCAAACTTGAAAAACTCCTCTTTGCACATATCCTTCCTTGTATCCGTGTATTTTGCTGTTATACATTTGCCATAGACTGATGCATGAGTCAAGCAGCTGACCGTAGAAGCGTAGGCAAACTTCTTCAAGGGAGATTGGGCGCCCTTGGCTAATTTACCGGTGTTCATGGTTAAGTGGTAGTTGATGATATTATTATATCATCAGGGTCTCCTGACCTTGTTTGTTTCAAATGCGCTGAGCTGTCCTGTCCCAGTTTCCTGTTGCGCAACCTGCGGGCAAACTCAACTTTTCACTTTGTTGCACGATACGTATGATCTAATACCATGCTTGACCGACTTCTTTTGATACCATGCATCTGCATCATCGTGGCACTCATTCTCTACTTTTTTTACTGGAACCGTATACTAGCATATGTACTTGGCTTAGTTTTCCGACTGTTATTCTGGAAAAACGAAAGCTCCAGCTTGTGGCTTGAAATAGGTTAGTCTTTCGATGGTCGACACGGGTACATTACTCTAAGGCTACAAGTAGGCTCTATACATTTTTCTCTGCTGACTGGCCGCATTCTCCTCAAAGATGTTCACTATCACTCAAGTAATCAAACTATCAAAATTATCAAGGGTCAGGTACAATGGCGATACTGGCTTCGGAGACCCATGTCGGCTGAAGAGCTTTATGCTAAGGGTGAAAAAGGTATGTGTTGGTTCTATGAAACTTTATGCTGTTACTTGATGGTCAATATAGAACACCATTCCTGGCTCCCCTCATGTCGGATACAGATAAATCTTCAGGGTTTTGAGTGGTCCCTCTACAACCGGACAGCAGCGTATGAAAGTATTCTTGTTCAGATGGAAGAGAGCCTGGGCAGGAACGTTTCACGTTCAACTGATAGGAATCGTTCTTCACAGAGATTAAGTAGTCTTAGTGAGTGTCGTCAGTTCCTTCAGCTAGTCAGGCTTACCCAATGGTCGATGCAGAATCAAGGGGACAATCAATGACGAGACGTGTATTCCGTATTCCATCAACAATACAACAACTTTTGGCATGGTTTAAGCAACAAATGCCGGTATTAGACCCCAAAGATTTGTTGCCACTGGGAATACAAGTCTCAAAGGGTGTAATTACATGTGGGAATCTTTCAACTCCTAACCTACTTGTCGCGGAATTCAGTGTATGTCATGGGACTTTCGGTATCACTCAGGTGAGTGTGCTTATTTGTTAATTTGTACGAATAACTAACAATATATACAGGCTAGGTCCAGGTGCGACCTTTACAAGCAAGCGCTCTCTCTCAAATTTCGTAATGTTGCCATACAGTTGGCAGAAAATGAACACTTTGTTGATTCCATGTCGACCCTTGGGGAATTGCTGCATGACCGCGTCGATCAGTACATTCCACTTGTTCTTGACTCATACGACTGCAATCTCACTTTTCCGACAGATATTCTACGTTTGGAAATGCTTCATCGTATCTGACATACCGTTCCTTTCAACACATCTGGCGACAACTCACTCTATTCCCCCTCACACTTAAATACGGTCAGAATCGCCAGAAACAGAGGAATTTCAAAGTATATACTGCGAGATCATACTCCAAACGCGGAAAGACAGTAGAGGAAGAAACTTCTATGGGCTCTGATTCCTTTACTCTCGAGTATGCTGTCGAGCGTAAAGTTTTAGAGACACCGTTATTGGAGCTGGCTTATCTTGCGGACGTGGTCGGTGATGTGCCGCCCCTCGAGGAGCAGTTACATCCAGAGCAGTATGAGTTTGGAAATGGTGACATTTCGCCTGACTGGATGCTCGAATTTGTTGTACATGGAGGGATCTTCAGATATGGACCATGGGCTGATCGGCAGAGGTAAGTACCCGCTGTATACGAAGAACATGAGCTTACTTGCAGTTGTCATCAGGGCTGAAATACAGAGAATGTTATTTCCACCTACGTACCAAACAGTGGGACAGACACACCCAGTCGAGCCAGGAGACAAACGCATTTGGACGGCATTGCAAATTTTTGTCGAGTTGAGGAATGAGACCACCTTGCACATTCCGTTTAGGGAGGCATCGAAGGTTTGTTTACTTCTCTTGGATTCCCTGATTTCTCTGATTTTCGATTGTCTTCCCATAGGATTGGCAATGGGATGGTCAATCAGAGGTGCCAAAAAGGTCCCGTCGGAGGGAGCCAGTATCCCTCAACGTTGTGGTCGGTGACAGATCGTCAATTAAGTACTTGATGTCCGTGGTTGCAGGACACGTGGGATATGAATCCATGTTTGAGGTTCATCTAGATGATCTCTCTGTGACATCAAGCCTAAATGATATTTGCTTGATAAATGCAGATTCCTGTCGCGTATGTCGTACATTCTGGAGAATTTTCCTCTTCATTTTTTCCCCTACAGGTACATGGTGATCTTCCGTCTCCACTGAAATGGAATGCCGAGAGGACTTGGACATTTGATATCATACTTCGTCAGCCTGTGTTTTATCTTTTGCGGGATCACATCCACATGTTTACCGACCTCGGAAAGGATTGGGCATCTGGTCCGCCAAGTGACTGGCAAAAATGGGTTCCAACCGTCTACTCGGTAAATCTCTCCCTTTACCGCTATAAAATCAACAAATATGCCAATGACCAAAACATCATCGACAAACCACTAGTTCGTGAGGACAATGGTAATTTTGCTGATATTATTTATTTGGAGGACACAGCTTAATGTTAAATTAGTCTTGGTGACCTTGCAAGGAGAACGATTTGACGCCAGTGTGATCATTCCCTCCAACAGGTTTAGGCCAGAATCAACCAATGTGCAGATGTCCATCAACGTCCCAAATCTCTCTGTGAATTTCTCACTCCCTCGATGGAACATTCATGCTGCATATATACCCGAAGAAGGTTGTAACTTGGCCAAGGTCGGACTACTCGCTGTTAGAGCGTCGTACTTATATTACTCTGAAACAAAAGAGAACTTTGTGGATCATTTGACTCTAAACTTCGAGGTGAGTTCGGTCTATTTGAGCCTCTGCCAGCATGTTTAAGATACCATTTTTCGTTAGGCAACAGAACTGATTTATTTAGCTTCGGGCTGGTCAATACGATACTGGATGGTATTGCGTGATAACTATTTCGGGTCATTCACGCATTTTTCGACGCTCTACGAATACATTGACAGACAAAGGAGAAACATTCCTTCTGGTGACCCAATTCATTTGAAGTATCGTGAAGGGAAAGTAAGATTGCAGTTTCATCAGGACCAAACATGGGCTCATCATACTTCAGAATAACATGTTCCAGTGCACCATATCTGTCCTAATTAATGGGGGGACCCTAGTGTTGCCTGCAGGTGCTGTCAGCATCGAAGCAACTCAAGCTGGTGGGGCACCAGGAATTGGCCCATGTGTTGTTTTATCAATGTCTGAATTGCAACTTCATCTACGTTTACATGACTTCTTCCTTGGTAAATACTTCCTATATCTAGTGAAAAGTGTTAGGGCTGACGGAATCCGACAGACATGTCTTACAATTCTCCTACGATATATGGTCATATAGATCATGACTTCCCTCGGTGGCTCTCATATGAGCACACGAAGCGTGGTCAAAAGATTATAATGGTTGATTGTAAGTCTACGAATCGTCGTGCAATTCGCAATTTGTTTCGTTCATGACGTGCACTTTTAGATTTGAATATAGTTGCAAATCGATTATTCGGGCCCTTGCCGCGGACGTCAACATACTTTTGTACATGGGACATTAGCTTTGGTCATGTGAAGCTTGATATGTCCTTTGTTGATGCTCAGATTTTGAATCATGTCGGAAAATCATTTCGCTTTGGGTTTACGGACTTGGCAAATGCTCCTGCAGCAGAGTATATGATCCCTGCAGATCCAGACAGTGAGCAACCCCCTTCCCGAAAAGGCGGCTAAAGCTCAATGCCATGCAGTAACCTTTTACAAGGTCAACGTCAAGTCACTGGAAGCTGTGATGCGAGCGAATAATACTGCCATCCAAGTCCTCTGCAAATCTGGCATCAATGTGGACCGTAACGATGTTGGTGGTGTTAACTATAGCAACTCCACTGGGATACGTGTACCTCATCTCGGGATCAAGGCTTTGTTAAGTGTTTCACCCAATCGCAACACATGGCTAGAGGCAGCAGATATTGCTACTGACCTATACGTTGACATTTATGCGGCTCATAAGGAATATAGAGAGCACATTGAACGACGACGTGCCTTTGTCAGCGAACAAGATAAGCTGACAGATCGTGTTGCGAGACTGCTTGGCCAAATAGAGAGGAGTGTGTCAGGTGCTGTTTTTCTGGGTCTTTCTGACCACCAGAAACAGGTCGAACGGTGCATAGGAATGGAGTTTACATTCCTCAGCCGCGATTTCCGAATCCGAGAGTTCGGGTCGTTCAGCCTCTACCACGAAAATCTCCACATCAAAGGCGTCCTCCTGTTGCAGACAGTGTTTCTGGTTCTGAGGCTGAGCTGATATCTGAAGCAGATAGAGACGCCAGACTTGCGTGAGTGACTTTACCTCGACTGTCAGAGCCAAGGGGACTTAACCTGCGCCTAGGAGGACGCGAACATCAACTCCGATCCATGACATTGACGATGAACAGCGTCTGTCCAGTGGAGATGAATCAGACGATGCAGATTTGACGGATGGGGATTCCACGAACAGTGAACGGACAGGTATTGAAGATATATCGATCTGATGCTGGCAATGATGCGGTACTGAAGATTGTTAGATCGCGAACCGAGCCAAGACGAAGCATTCTTAATGTACTATGCACATCTCATAAGACACTATGTGTCTGCTTGTCGCAATGACTACGGCTTTTGGGAAATGCCCTCCTTCAGCCTGATCAAGGTTTGTCTCCTAAAATACTGAATGATATCCACCAACTGATGGCAGAGTAGGGTCGTAGCCGTGATTTCACTTCAAAGCATGCTGGGTCAGATATGGCTGACTCTCATCGGATAAATCGAGATTCCTTACCTGTTACACCTGACCCAGAGCAAGGGTCTACGACAATTCGATTACGCTTGAAGCATGTAGTTGAGGTCAAGCTTACACCATTATTGGTGTCCGTTTGTGCACGCCTTCAACAATCATTGTGTTCTATCGTAAGCAATGCTAGTGTCATTATGGAATCAAGCTTACTCTCTTACTCCTACTCTAGAACTTGGGGCTCGAGCTGCAGGTTGAGGCACTGATAGCTGAGTATTCGTTTCTAGTCGCCTCCTTGACGAAAAAAGAGTCCAAAGAAGAATCAAGGAGTATACTGGAAGCAGCATGTCCTGCTATCAATATCCAGATCCTCCAGAACCTTTCAATGACTGAAGAAGGTCAACCGAAGATCATGCCCTACATCGGAAATACCTCCATTCCCTCCCGATCCGATGTCGCGATTGGAATTGGTTTATCCGCACAGAATCTCACGTTTCGCGGATTTCTTTCCAAGTCGGAGACCAGGATCCAGACCGCCATTCACACACTGTCTCTATATTTGAATACCCCTTCCAAGAGCGTTCCAACGCCATTCACCGATGATACGATATTCAGCTTCCGACTTGCTGGTCTGAACGTTGATACCCGAGCGAGCCAGGTTCGTCTTTGTTGGATGGATTTAACCACCGTTGTCGGACATCGAGGTCCAGAACTGGTGACTGCTGTTGCCATCAGCCTCAAACATATGCTTCTGCAAAGTCTCATGTCATTGCACCTGATCGAATGCTATAGTGAAGCAGTCATACAAACACTGGCGTACCAAATCATGCATTTTTCTGAGTCCCTGACCATCATTGACCCGCTCTCTACCATCCAGCCATCATACCTTGTTCAAAAGGGAATCCCCCATGCACTACGCACTGATTCTACTTTTCGGTTCCTTTTCCATCTTCGACATTGCCTACGTCGCCTCCGGCCCGAAGATCGCAACTACATCTTCACTGCTCAAGGCAGTGCAGACTCTGTTAACCCCGACACATTTGCATCGGCAATACATTCAAGATTTGTCCATCTGGACCAAGATCTTGATGGCACCTACGACCTCATGTTGTTGGAACAACTGCTTAAAATCAAGCGTTCGAAGCCCGCTGTCCCGGCCTCTCACAAGGTGCCTACTCTCTTCGTCGACCTGCAGAATACTTGTCTGCGCATCTGTGCACCTGATTCATCCTCAACCAACGAATTTCTCCTTACTGGTGTTCAGATCCGTACACGCTCATATCCTCTTGGTCTCATACAACACACCTTCAGTCACCCCCCAAGTATGTCGCAGACATCTCTTCGTGAAAAGTGGCCCCACCAGGTGGAACGACTCTCTATCCAAGTATCCATCGACAGGGTCTGTTTCACGGTCCATTCACACCTTGTGAACTTCGTTCAGCATCTTCTGCGCGTCCGGCGCATCTATATGTCGTATTTGACAACGCCCCCCAACAAGTACCAACCTGTGGACAGAAAAACAGCACCCACCTTCAATTCTGTAGGCTTATCTTCGGTTCTGATCGACGTTTCTCTGTTCCTATATTCAGTCAAGCTCCAGGCTGCTGCTGTCAACTTGATATTCGTAGTTGGCGCTCAAGTCATACAGATTGTCTCTTTGTTGTCTGTGCCAACTAACCGAGGGGATGAATCTATGAACATCACGCTTCTTATTGACAAACTCTATCTTCAAGCTCGCTCTCCTCTCAACAAAATGAAACCCAGCGTAGATCAGGATGTTCTTGCTGCCTTTGACTTTAACAGATGCAAGGCCAATGCAGTCATACGACAAGAGAAATATATACAAAAGAATGCTAGATTGGTTTTCTCCCTCGATGGATTGTATCTGAGCGTGCCTCGAAGTGCAATCAAGCTTTATCGTTACGTTGAGGAATGGCGAGCTGATTTCCTTTCTGGAATAGAGCAGGCAATTAAGGATGCTCTTTCAGAGCTCCGCATTCCTTCCAGGAAAGTTCAGTCTCCGCCCCCCTCGATGCACTCATTCTCCAAGCAACCTATGTTGCAAATCAATGGCCAAGTCACCAATGTGGGTATCTCTCTTCAAGTAATGCATGGGACTTGGCTTTCCTGGCGAGCGAATCACGTGGTTACTTACGCCCAATCAAGCCCTGATACTTTCAATCCTTCAAACACCGTATTTGGCCTGCAAATCGCTTCCAGTGCCCTAGAGATTTCTTCGAAAGACAATGAAGACGCCGTCTCAGACAGTCGTGTCAAGCTTGCCTTTCCTGCCCTGTCTCTTGGTGGTAGTCATGATGGAGGATCGATCCAAGCGCTTATCATCATTGACTTTTTGGATCTCAAAGTCAAGCCATCTCATTGGGACACCCTGTTGGCTGTTCAGCAGAAGTTTGGTCAGGACTTCAATGACTTTGTTACATTGATGGAGGAAACCCGCTTGAAAACATCGAAGTTGCGGAAACCTCAGCCAAGCTCAAGACCCAAGTTTGGCGGCTACCTCAAGATGCATGGTTTTCGGATTGGATTGGAGGGCTTTTCTTCCACAATGTTTTTGGAATGCCAAGATATTGGCGGTGGCCTCCAAGGCGACAGCAGCTTCGAGTGGGACATTGGATTGACAGATCTTGCGCTTTCGCTGGCCCCGCGCAAAGTAGGATCCATGCAAGAGTCTTTCAGCCGCGGACATCGTTCGTTCTTTGTCATAATTGACGTCAAAGTGTTTTCGGGAAAGCAGAAGAGGTATCCTTATGCACGAACACTTGAATTAGTTATCATTAAAGCCCATGCTGTGATGCATCCAAGTTCAATAGGGGAGATCGGCGATTTTATTGATCAAATACAGGTACATGCAGTTACAACTCAAAGATCACCACTTCTGACAATACTCGCAGGTCGATATCCTTGAGCGCAAGGAACAGCGGGCTCAGGATTTGGCAGCATTCAAACAGAAGACCCAAAGTATCATGAGAACATTTGAGGTCAAAGCTCGCAACTACCAAATTGAGGATACCTCCTGGTTGTCCAAATACATAATCAACATCACAGTCCGAGACCTAGGGATTGCATTCCCCATAACTCTGGAGCAAGATATTCAACTGCCACGCTACCGTGCCAAGGACGCAACCATCAGCGCATTTTTATTTTCAATCACATCCATTATATTCGGTGTCAATCAAGGCGAGACAGGGGAGGCCACCGTCAAGAACCTGTCATTCCAATTTATCTCCTTGTAAGTTCATCAGTACCGTTTCCATTGAACATCCATAGATTGTGATCTTCCTCAGTTTTCGACAATCCGAACCGAGTCATTACAACGGTGAAAATCACAGAACCAGAAATCGGCTCCTATACCCTGAAATGATGGCACAGGTCCGATCAGTACTTCGAGCAGACTCACGCCAGCTATGGATCAATGCCAGCGTTAGCGGCTTCATTCTAGATTTGGATTCTACCATTGCGGGTTACACTTTCTCCTTGGTCGACGTGTACCGACAGGGGAAGGAGCGTCTTGATCAACTTTCCAACAGCATTGCTCGCACTCCTCCCCTTGAACCAGAGGAAACTGAAATATCTACTCTGAAGAGACACTACCAAGCTATTCCTACGTCAAGTGTGTTCACTACCCTGACATTTTTGAGCGGTAAAGTGCACATGTATAGCAGCGCAGCCACCAAAATGTACCTCGAAATGACGCCATCTGGTCATGCTATTGAACTATCGGATGAACAAATACTAGAGCTCGGGGCCGAAGTCTTCAATCTTCCCGTTGTTTCTCTCTGGGGAGAATATCGTGCGACGCCCGCGGTGCAGAAGTGTGGCAGAAGCCACGATGAAGAATCTTCAACACTTATGTTCAAAAGTACCGTCCACTCCAGTCGTAACGTTCTTCGACCTACTCTCTTACCATTTTTGACGGAGCTGGTCAACCATATCGAGGGTCGCATACACAAGAACAATGGTGCCAAAGTGATGCAATCCCCGATTATGGCACAATCCAACAGTTTTGTGTCCATTGACAAAGAAGAAACTACCCTCAATGTCGTCTCTAGTATGCGCATCAGCTTCAGCCTGCGTATAGATCGCTCTAAGCTAGAATTCACCTGTCAGCCTGATGTCAATGTCGTCACTGCACTACGCTGGGAGAGCGGTGGCTTTATCATTAACGCTTCACCAGGTGCCCGTCAGGTGTCATTTTCGGGAACAGTTGGGGGTTTGTCCATCGGATTGAAACATGGCTTTCTTAGCGAAGATTGCCTTCGGCTCGATGCACGGAATTTAGCATTCTCTGTTTGCTTCTCCAGAGTCGAGTCGGTCCCGCGGCAAATAATGAACTTCATCTCTGTCATTCTGGACACGGAGTTTCATGGGAGAGTGAAGTTCTCGAGACTTCAGGATATCTTATGTTTCAAAGCCGTTTGGCTCGACCTCTTTCCTTTGTTTCATAGTCAATCACCACTAGATCCCAAGGCCCCGTCGAAGCCCACTCCTAATTCCTCATTTTCGACATTGCCTACCAAACATTCTCTCAGCACAGTACTACTACTTCGTGTCCGCGAAATCAACTTTGAGGTTGATCTCGGCTCATCGATATCAAGGACTACTCTACAACTCAACCAAGCAGTTTTGAGGACTAACCTCATGGAGAGGTCAAATGATGTGGCGATTCACGTGGAAGAGCTTCTAATCATTGCTGATGGGAACCTGTCAGGTCAGGCTCGGGTTGGTGATTGTCTCTTCCGAACCACTAAACGAGCATATGACCGATCCCTCGAGGAAGTGGACGGCCGAATGTTGGAGCTCAGATTAACCAGTGGGCCTGTGATTATCACCCTGGAATCTGACCGACAACGTTTGCTGCACTATCAGTGAGTTCCCTACTTCTAATCCTAGTCGAGGCGTAAAATTGATTATATTCAGTGCCGATCCCATTGAGGTCGAAGTTTACGATGACTGGAAGGCCATATCATCGGAAGCAAATCAAAAGAATCCACTACAACTTTCCTTCATAGTAACAAGCCCTGAGATAGCTGCAGCTGTTACAATAGGAACCATACCCAAATTGATGTCATACACGAACAAGTTTAAAGGCAATCTCGAGGCCCAACGAGAAGGAGCCAGTCGAGAATCAGCAGCCTTTCGGAGTAGTCGATCCTTAAAGCCAGACAATCCACTATCGGCTGTTGCTGAGGCCATGCTTCAAACTGCTAAAGCCAAGTTCAAGGAGGCCGATAGCCGATTAACCTTCATCATTCGTCAATTCATCAGTCTGAAATTGGGTCATTTACAGCTGGTTGTTTTTCCTCGTAGCATGGAAGATTTGGAGATGGCACAATTTGTAGCCCAAGATATTCGAGCACATCTTGCTAGGCTTGCTGCGACAGACTCGTGTCCTGGACAGCGAGACCTCCATTTATCATTTGCCTCAATGAATATTTCGAAGTTTACGTACCACCAGGCTTTGAACGTGCCGTTGCCAGATGAAGACCAATGTCGTATCTGGCTTGAAGACTTTGTCAGGGGCGCTTCAGAGGCCACCATCGTGGGTCTTCCTTCTATGAAGATGCACATGTACAGCGAGGAGAGCAACGATGATGCCACTAGGAATTTACTCTACGACTTCCACAGTACATTCGTCAGACAAGGCTCAAAGGACGTTGACGACATCTTCATAACTCTCAATGTTGCTTTGTACTCTTGGCTCACGTTGCTCAGGAAGAACATGACTAGGGAAATGGATCAAGTTCGGGCTACTGCGGAGTGGCGCACGTCTTTGATTCCTGGAGTCGGCTCGCCAGCAATCGCTGAGAAACAAAAACAAACTTCTGATGACTCTATGCCTGTAGAGTCGTCACCGAGGTCAGCAAGCCTTCCTACCACAAACATGGTTGCTCCTCTCCTCTCCTCCTCGCAGCTCCGTTCGGCGACAGCTGTTGTTCCTGTGTCTTCGCAAGGGTTAAATGAGCGGTCACTCGCGGTTCTGCAGCGAATGACCCTGGCACCTACTGACACCCCTCCCTCTGGTACCCCTCCCTCCGGTACCCCTCCCTCTGGCACCTACAAAGTGACTAAACACAAGACCGTCAAGTACCTGCCACGCGAAAGGTCAATTGAACGTTTGACTATGCGACAACTTGGCGAAGCAACTCCGGACGTAATGCATCCCTTCTTCATGAAGAAAGCGGGTTTCAACCTAGAAGACTCACTCCCCCAATACATCAATGAATATGCGACTACACCCCTCGAAGAGATCATGGAGATTCTACTTAAAATCTACAGTAGACAGCTGAGCCCGGAAAGCAGGCATGGGGCTGCCTGACTTGCGGAAATCTTCCACATTATTTATTTGTAACACCACCATATTCTTCTAGTGCAATTCATATTATCACAAATTCACGATGTTATAGTAAATTAGAATGGATAGCGTATCGCTACTTAGTTCCTTTGAAGATACTAAGAAGAGCAAAACAGCCATAAAGCAAACTACAGGGGTACGCAACTAGTAGCCGTTGATCTGACATCCTGAGGACTGCTACAAATATACCCGAGGCGGAATATGTACACCAAAAGATAGATAACAGTGATAAAAGGTATCCAAAAGTGCGCCTTTCATTAACAAGATGAGCCAACCAAGAGGGAGAATCGAAATATGAACATACTCTAGGTGAGTCGCAACACTGATAGCACTGATTCCTACCATTGGAAGTAAACAGTATCCAAGCACGGAAGCCACACGATATGCGTCAATTCCATGGTCGGACATCAGATTCAAGAGCGTATACATAGAAGCTGCTCCAAAGAGACCGACTCCGTAAATGTATCCAAAGTTAGGCTTTCCAGACTGTAGAATAGTGAGCTCGACACGCTTAAAGCAAAAATGTAGATTGTGACTGACGAATAAAAGGAATAAACCAAAGCAAAAAAAGAAGATAATTGGACCAGCAAGGTCTGCATCATCCATTATGTGTTCATCGATTCGCTGAAGTGGGTTAAGAACAGTCATAGATTTTGCACGTATGTGGGAAAAGTTGATTCCGAGTTCTTGAATATTCATGAGCCCAGTCCGCGAACGGCAGAAGGTGTGCCATCGCTCACGATAACTTACCTTCCAATAAGGGAGGTTCGCCCTCAAAGCCACCTGTACCGAAGGCGGTCCACCAAGCGCCCTGAGTTTGTATGGGACCACCGTATCCGTCTCCTTGAACAATATTTCCTTGGGCCATCCCCTGCCCCTCTAAGCTTGGTCGAGAGCCTGAGTAAAAACCTGTGGAGCCTTGGACACTCGTATTTTGGGCATAGAATTGGAGCGGCTCTTGGACAGGTACTTCATAATACGAGGACGGTGCACCGTAGGGATTTACATTGTCTTGCCACATGTCTTGACTTGAGCTAGCCAATAATACTAACAAACTCAGAATTTATTACCCACGTGATTTAGAAATCCATTTCTTTGCCGCCGGGGTTTAGCCACTCGTTCATTCAGCAGCTATGGTATGTTTTATGTTTCTTTCAAATTTTCATGACAATCCAGTGTTGATAAAATTCAATAGCCTCAGGTATGATCTATGCACTTGCATATCTTCTAGTGGCTTATCGTAGCATCAGAATGAGTATATTGAGGAGCACATCAAGCGACATGGACGCCCACTAGATTATTATGAGCGCAAGTATGCATCTTTACAAAAAAAATATTTTTATGTTTCTGAAATGAGGATACTTTTCAAAGACGAAAGCGAGAAGCTCGTGCGGCTCACAAATTTTCTTCTGTCGCTCAGAAAACGTTTGGACTAAAGGCCAAACTCCTTCATGCTAAACGGCACAGAGAAAAGGTTCAGATGAAGAAGACATTGAAGGCTCACGATGAGCGCAACATCAAGCAAGCTGACTCGGGGACTGTTCCTGATGGGGCGCTACCCACATATCTCCTCGATCGTGAAGGCCAAAAAGATGCAAAGGCTTTGTCGACGGCGATCAAACAAAAACGGAAGGATAAGGCCGCGAAATATGCTGTTCCTCTTCCAAAAGTCCGTGGGATAGCAGAAGATGAAATGTTCAAAGTGGTGAAAACCGGAAAAAGCAAAAGCAAGTCATGGAAACGCATGGTGACCAAGGCAACTTTTGTTGGTGAAGGCTTCACTCGCAAACCTGTTAAGATGGAGCGTTTTATCCGGCCGATGGCCTTACGCTACAAGAAAGCCAACGTCACTCATCGTACGTGCCGCCGACTATAATTTGTTCAAGCTTCCTAACAGCACTTCAGCTGATCTCAAAGCAACTTTCCAACTCCGGATACTTGGCGTTAAAAAAAACCCTCAGTCACCGATGTACACTCAACTTGGTGTCCTCACAAAAGGGACGGTTATTGAGGTCAATGTGTCCGAACTAGGTATGGTCACTGCCGGGGGTAAGGTCATCTTCGGAAAATATGCACAGGTTACGAACAATCCTGAGAATGACGGTTGCATTAATGCTGTGCTACGTGAGCTGTCCACTCCCTCTGGTGTCAGGCCACCTCCACTGATATTCGATAACAGTTGTATAATAATTTGCTTTACTACCTCATAAAATCACTGCGCTATCCCCAAAAGTACACCAAAGTTCGACACCATTATTGCATGACAAGAATCTCTCAGTCCGTGTGATCTCAATAAATGCCGAAATACCAACCAGTGACCCAGTATGATATAATTATCACGAACGGATTAAATAAGACGCAAACATATATGAAGGCAAGACGAGCATTTAGGAGTGCAAGACAGCAAGAATCGACGACGAATCGACGACAAATGAGGTTCCATGCGCAAACGTATTTTTTGTTTTCTCGTCGGAGGCATCTAGCCCTAAAGCTAAATTCCGTCGATTCATCGTCGGATGAATCGATTCACTCACCCGTAACCCGAGCAGCTTCGATAGTGATGTCATTTTAGGAGAAAAAGTCGCACTTTGACTAGGTTCTATTGGATCGATCCAGCAAGTGTGTCTGAGAGGAATCTGGGAACATGAAAGAAGATCGATCGAATTCGGATATCAAGGGTAATAAGCAATGATTGCCCACAGAATCCGATGAGCGTCACTCTGGTGGAGCAGTATGCCATACTACTGTCATTCTTCACTGCAGTAGAAAGAAGTTCCACGCACGAAGCTGCTGGTGGATTCAAGCTCCTTTCTTGCTGTCGTGACCAATGCAGGTTCATTGGTGAGGGAAAATGTGCGTACCCTTGAACAAGGGACATCCTTGACTTCAACTGTATTGTCAAAGGCAGCATGCATCCTGTCTCCAGAATCAGCATGGCTGAGCGCCCTGGGCATACGAGGTGCAATCTCTTCCCTCATAGACACTCTACTTGATGCTATGGAGAATCCAGTGTCAGGAATATCGAACTGACATTTCGGTAGCTGCAAATTTTGAGTCATTTCCGGAACGGGATAGACAGTGCGTTGATTAGGCAACAATTGGTCAACTCGGCTGATGGTTGGTCGTGAGCTGCTAGATGGGATGGTGGATTCGGTGCGAGATGCAACCGGAAACAATGGAGGGGGTAGATTTGCGGTAACTTTACGAAGATAATAAGGCGGCGGAGCTGAATTGGGACAGGGATTTGTTAGTAGTGAGTCAACAGTTCGGCCAATTGATGATGGTGAATGGGTGTAATCAGCCTGAAAAGAACCTATTGGGTAGAAAGTGGGATCCATGAATGAAAACATCGCCTCGGAGGGTATTTGAAACCCGGGGAAGTTGTGACTTAGATGGCCAGGGACACGCATGACATCAACTATCCCTTGCACTTTGGGCATAGGTATGTCCAGGCTTTCGAAGCTCTTGTCTTTGTCTGAAGGAAGCACTGCCTTTAGCTGTTCCCTATATCGTCCTAGTACTCAGAGAGTGTAATGTCCATTAACGACAGCAGAAGCACTCACATCACCTCCTCCGCATATTCCCAAACCGATTTTGTCTGTGTGAGGACTTCCATGCAAACCTCCACGGCATCCGAAAGGTCAGAGATGAATATCCCTGTTTTCTCAATCTCATAATCCCTTATCAAAGTCTTGCCTC
>Ga0157367_1000563_pt1 | contig 17882 bp, 16 predicted proteins | sample AttbisABBM2_FD_113142 | JGI IMG/M metagenome (GOLD analysis project Ga0157367, IMG submission 113142) | Fungus gardens microbial communities from leaf cutter ant in Botucatu, State of São Paulo, Brazil - Atta bisphaerica ABBM2 | ecosystem: Host-associated > Fungi > Mycelium > Unclassified ...
ACATCAGCGAGCCGATGCCGATGCCGACCGAGAACGTCGCGAGCAGCACCGTGACGACGTCCGGATTCGCGGACAGCACGTCCTTCGCGAAACGGAAAAACGATGACAGAAACGTCGCGCCCACGAACCACAGCCACGAGATGCCGAGCAGGCTCAGGAACACGGTGCGGTTCTGGCGCGCGAGCCCGAGGTTGCGCCAGGTTTCGCTGACCGGATTCCAGTTGATCACGAGGTCGGGCTGCGGCGCGGGCGTCGTCGGCACGCGCTGCGCGGCGAGACGCCCCGCGCACGCGATCACGACGCAGCTCACCGCGAGCACGAGCTCGCCGCGGCCGGAGATTCCCGCGGCCGCGCCGCCGATCAGCGTGCCGATCAGGATCGCGATGAACGTGCCCATCTCGACGAGGCCGTTGCCGCCGACCAGTTCGTGCTCGCCGAGGTGCTGCGGCAGGTACGAGTACTTGACCGGCCCGAACAGCGTCGAGTGCATCCCCATCATGAACGTGCACAGGTACAGCAGCGCCGCGGTGTGCGTGACGAAGCCCGCGGCCCCGACCAGCATCAGCACGATCTCGAACGACTTCACGAAGCGCGTGAGCCGCGCCTTGTCGTACTTGTCGGCGATCTGGCCGGACGTCGCCGAGAACAGCACGAACGGCAGGATGAAGATCGCGGAGATCAGGAACGCGGCGGTCTTCGCGTCGACGCCGGAAAACCGCGCGGTGTGATAGGTGACGAGCGACGTGAAGCCGATCTTGAAGACGTTGTCGTTCAGCGCGCCCAGGAACTGGGTCGTGAAGAACGGCGCGAAACGGCGTTCGCGCAGCAGGTCGAATTGGGAAGCGTGTGCGCGTCGCTCATTGCGACGCTCGGACGAGACCGACGTGTGATCGCTCATGCGGAATGCGCGCGCGTCGTCTCGGCGAAGCTGCGCGGGCCCTGGTTATCGGAGGAAAGGCAGCACCGGCGCGCAGGCCGGGCCCGCGCCGCCGCGCTGGTCGAATGTGCCCGCGCCCGACGTGACGGCCCGGGCACGGCGCTCAGCCGGCGACCGGCTTGTGCGCTTCGGTTTCGGGTTCCGGCCAGTCGCGGATATAGGCCTTCAGCATCCGGTTCTCGAAGCTCTGCGCCTCGACGACCGTCTTCGCGACGTCGTAGAACGAGATGACGCCCATCAGCACCTTCTGGTCGAGCACCGGCATGTAGCGCGCGTGGCGCTCGAGCATCATCCGGCGCACTTCGTTGACATCCGTTTCCGGCGTGCACGTGAGCGGCTCGTCCATCACCTTGCGCACCTGCACGTCGCCGATCGCGCCGCCGTTCTCGCGCAGGCGCATGATGATCTCGCGGAACGTGAGAATCCCGACGAGATCGCCGTACTCCATCACGACGAGCGAACCGATATCGTGTTCGGCCATCGTATCGACCGCTTCGCGCAGCGGCTTATCGGGCGTCACCGTGAACAGCGTGTTGCCCTTGACTTTGAGAATATCGCTGACGCGCATCGTAGTCCCCTCATGCATATATGCAAAAACTGGCTTTCGATCCTATCGGAAAGCCTGTCAAAAGGAAAGCGCAGGGCTTGGCGGCCGGCGCCGCCCCGCTTGCGGACGCCTGCCGCTCGCCGCACAATGGCTTCATGGACGGCGGCCCGAGGAGACGGCCATGGCGCATTCGCATACCGAGCATTTCGCCAGCTTCACTGACTTCTACCCGTATTACCTGAACGAACACCAGAACCTGACGTCGCGGCGGCTGCATTTCATCGGCTCGCTCGGCGTGATCGGCTGCGTCGCGATGGCGGTCGCGACCGGCGACTGGCCGTGGCTGCCGGCCGCCGTCGTCTGCGGCTACGCGTTCGCGTGGGTCGGGCACTTCTTCTTCGAGAAGAACCGCCCCGCCACCTTCCGTCACCCGATCTACAGCCTGATGGGCGACTGGGTGATGTTCAGGGATATCTGCACCGGCAAGATCCCGCTGTGACGCCGGCCTGCGCGGCCATGCCGCGCGGCGCGCGCACGGCCCGGGCTCAGGCCGTGCGGTGCGGCCGCGCGTGCGGGTCCGCCGCGCCGGGCGCCGGCGCGGCCACCGCGACCGGTGGCGCATCCGCATGCAGGTGCGTGCCGATCAGCGACGCCAGCGACACGTCGAAGCGCTCGCTCGACAGCACCGCCAGCAACGCGTCGCCGTCGACGTGGGTGCGGCGCCGCTGCAGCTGGTAGGTCAGCTCGGTCAGGTCGATCACCAGCACGTCGAACAGCTGCGCGAGCGTCAGCTGCTCGGGGTTCGCCAGCAGCACGTAGCGCTGCGCGCCGTCGCCGCCATCCAGCCGGGCGACCCACTCGCGCTCCTCCATCAGCACCAGCAGCCGCTGCGCGGTTTCCATGTCGCAGCGCAGCATCGCCGCGAGCCGGATCGCCGAGTAGCCGGCCTTGCCGGCCTCGCGGGCCTCCGCGAGGCGCGCAAGCAGCTCCAGCCCGTCGAACAGGTCGCTGCCCGGATAGTGGACGCGGTGGAACTGGCCGACGCGAATCGCCGGCAACGCCGACGTCACCATCCCGCCAAGCAGCGCGATGAACCAGCTCAGGTACACCCACAGCAGGAACACCGGCAGCGCGGCGAACGCGCCGTACACCGCGGTGTAGGTGGGGATCCGCCGCACGTAGTAGCCGAAGCCGCGCTTCGCGAGCTCGAAGGCGATCGCCGCGAACAGGCCGCCGACCACCGCGTCGCGCCACGCCACCGTGCAGTTCGGCAGATAAACGTAAAGGAGCGTGAATGCGAGCACCGTCAGCGGCAGCGACGCGAGCGTCAGCAGCCACTCGGCGAACGACGGCGCCGACTGCGCGCCCGTGATCGCGAGCGACTCCGTGAACAGGTACGACGAGATCGACAGGCTCACGCCGAACAGCAGCGGCCCGAGCGTGATCAGCGCCCAGTACGCGAGCACGCGCTGCGCGAACGGGCGCGGCTTGCGCACCCGCCAGATCAGGTTGAACGCGGATTCGATCGTCATCATCGTCATCACGGACGTGACGACCAGCACGATCAGGCCCGCCGTCGTCAGCCCCTTCGCCTTCGACGCGAACTGGTTCAGGTACTTGAAGATCTGGATGTTGACCTGCGTCGGCATCAGGTGATCGGCGAGGAACCCCTGCAGCGAGAGCTGGAACGACGCGAACATCGGGAATGCGGTGAACAGCGCGAACGCGACCGTCACGAGCGGCACGAGCGCCAGCATCGTCGTGAACGTGAGGCTGGCCGCCACTTGCGGGATACGGTCCTCGGCGCTGCGCTTCGCGGCAAAGCGCGCGAGGCGCTTGATGGTGTCGAGATCGACGCTCAACTTCGGCAAACGGCTTCCTCCTTGCTCATGCGGCGCGCCGCGCAGCGCGACGGCTTCAGCCCCTATAATAGCCGCTCACATCAGGGGCGGTTCGCATCTGGAACGTCCATGCGTTGCCACGGGCATGCCCCCAAGCCTATGAACGACATCCTCGTGCTCTATTACAGCCGTCACGGCGCCACGCGCGATCTCGCGCTCGCGATCGCGAACGGCATCGACAGCGTGCCCGGCATGCAGGCGCGCATCCGCACTGTGCCGCCCGTCTCCACCGTCTGCGAGGCGAGCGCGCCCGAGATTCCCGACGACGGCCCGCCGTACGCCGAATTGCGCGATCTCGAGGAATGCGCGGGCCTCGCGCTCGGCTCGCCGACCCGCTTCGGCAACATGGCCGCATCGCTCAAGTATTTCCTCGACGGCACGACGCCGCAATGGCTGTCGGGCGCGCTGAGCGGCAAGCCCGCCTGCGTGTTCACGTCGACCGGCAGCCTGCACGGCGGCCAGGAATCGACGCTGCTGTCGATGATGCTGCCGCTGCTCCATCACGGGATGATGATCGTCGGCATCCCGTACACCGAATCCGCGCTCAGCACGACGGAAACGGGCGGCACGCCGTACGGCGCATCGCACGTGTCGCGGCATGAGCGCACCGCGCCCGCGGGGCTGTCCGCCGACGAAAAGGCGCTCGCCGCCGCGCTCGGCGCGCGGCTCGCCCGCACGGCCGCCGCCCTCGTCGCGGCCCAGGCCCCCGCATGAACCGGCCCGCGGCCGCCGTCGCCGCCCGGCCGCGACATGCGCTGGCCGCCGCCGCGTGTCTCGCCGCGCTGATCGCGCTGTCGCTCGCCTGGGAGCTGTGGCTCGCGCCGCTGCGCCCCGGCGGCTCCGCGCTGATGCTGAAGGCGGTGCCGCTCGCGCTCGCGCTGCCCGGCGTGTGGCGGCGTAACATCTACACGATGCAGTGGGCGAGCATGCTGATCCTGCTCTATTTCGCCGAAGGCATCGTGCGCGGCATGTCCGACCGCGGGCTGTCCGCGACGCTCGGCTGGTGCGAAACCGCGCTCGCCCTCGCCTTCTTCGCGGCCGCACTCGCCTATGTCGCGCCGTTCAAGCGCGCGGCGAAGAAACAGCGCGCCGCGCCCTGACCCTTACGCGACCGACCGTCATGAATTCTTCCGAAGCTTTCGTTTCCGCGTGCCGCGACGCCATCGGCGCGGACCACGTGCTGACCGACCCGCACGATACCGAGCCGTTCCTGACCGACTGGCGCCGCCGCTACAAGGGCGCCGCGTGCGCGGTGCTGCGGCCCGCGAGCACGGCCGAAGTCGCCGCGCTCGTGAAGCTCGCGAACACGCACGGCATCGCGCTCGTGCCGCAGGGCGGCAACACCGGCCTCGCCGGCGGCGCGACGCCCGACGCGAGCGGCGGCCAGGCCGTGCTGAGCCTCGCGCGCCTGAACCGCGTGCGCGCGCTCGATCCGCACAACAACACGATCACCGTCGAAGCCGGCGTGATCCTCGCCGACGTGCAGGCGCGCGCTCGCGACGCCGGCCGGCTGTTCGCGCTGAGCCTCGCGGCCGAAGGCAGCTGCACCATCGGCGGCAACCTCGCGACGAATGCCGGCGGCACCGCGGTGCTGCGCTACGGCAACGCGCGCGAGCTGTGCCTCGGGCTCGAGGTCGTGACGCCGCAGGGCGAGATCTGGGACGGCCTGCGCGGGCTGCGCAAGGACAACACCGGCTACGACCTGCGCGACCTGTTCATCGGCGCCGAAGGCACGCTCGGCATCATCACCGCCGCCGTGATGAAGCTGCATCCGCGGCCGGCCGCGCAGGTCACGGCGCTCGCCGCGCTCGACTCGCCGCACGCGGCGCTCGACTTCCTCGCGCTCGCGCAGCGCGCGGCCGGGCCGCTCCTGACCGGCTTCGAGCTGATGTCGGATTTCTGCATGCAGCTCGTCGGCAAGCACTATCCGCAGCTGCGCTATCCGTTCGATCGCACGCACCCGCAAACGGTGCTGCTCGAACTGTCGGACAACGAGAGCGAAGCGCATGCGCGCGCGCTGTTCGAGACGCTGATGGAAGAAGCCTTCGAGGCGGGCATCGTGGTCGATGCGGTGGTCGCGGAGAATCTCGCGCAGTCGCGCGCGTTCTGGGACCTGCGCGAACACATCCCGCTCGCGCAGGCCGACGAAGGGCTGAACATCAAGCACGACATCGCGGTGCCGATCTCGTCGATCGCGCGCTTCATCGATGAGACCGACGCGGCGATCCAGCAGGCGGCGCCGGGCGCGCGGATGGTGACGTTCGGCCATCTCGGCGACGGCAACCTCCACTACAACGTGCAGACGCCCGAGGGCGGCGACGCCAAGGCGTTCCTCGCCGAATACCAGGCGCCGGTGAACCGTATCGTCTACGACAACGTGCAGCGCCACCACGGCACGATCAGCGCGGAACACGGGATCGGCCAGCTGAAGATCGACGACGCGCAGCGCTACAAGTCGCCGGTCGAGATCGGGCTGATGCGCACGCTGAAGGCCGCGCTCGACCCGCGCGGCCTGATGAACCCCGGCAAAGTGCTACGCTGAAGACAACCCCACCGGAGTGATGCCCGTGAAAGTCCGCGTGCTGTCCGACCTGCATCTCGAGGGCAACCTGCCCGACGTGATTCCGCACGCCGAAGCCGATCTCGTCGTGCTCGCCGGCGACATCCACAATCACGCGGAAGGGCTGCGCTGGGCCGCCGAGACCTTCGACCCAGGGGTACGCCCAGGCGGCGTGCCGGTGATCTACGTGCCGGGCAATCACGAGTACTACGACGGGGAATTCGGCGCGCTCGAGGCGGCGATGCGCGACGCGGCGCGTGCGCTCGACAACGTGCATTACCTGAACAACGACGCCTATGTCGATCCGGCCGGGCGCTTCCGCGTGCTCGGCACCACGCTGTGGACCGACTTCGCGCTGTTCGGGGCCGACGACGCCAGCATCGCGCATGCGACCGACGCGGCATCGAAGGTGATGCTCGATTTCAAGGGACTGATCCAGGTGACGTGGCCGCACGACGCGGCGGTTCATGCGGGTACGGCCAAGTCGCAACGCGGCGCCGAGCGTGATTTCACGCCGGCCGATTCGCTGGCGCTGCACCGCCGCGCGCGCGCGTGGCTCGAAACGCAGCTCGCGGTGCCGTTCGACGGCAAGACGATCGTCGTGACCCATCACGCGCCGCACCGGCGCTCGCTCGCCGAGCGCTTTGCGCAGGACCCGGTATCGGCCGGGTTCGTCAACGATCTGGCGGGGCTGGTGCGCGCGCCGGTCGCCCTTTGGGCGCACGGCCACACGCATACGTCATTCGATTACGTGACGGAGGGCGGCACGCGCGTCGTCTGCAACCCGCGCGGCTACATTCGCCGGCGCACCGGCGAGCGCGAGAACACGGCGTTCGCGTGGGACAAGGTCGTGACGCTCTGAGGGGCGGCTGCCCCGAGCGCCAAGGATGAGGTAAACCGGCGCGTCAGCGCCCGAGGCGGCGGGCGGCTTCCGACGCCGAGCGCACCCTGACCGGCGCCGGCTGCATCCGCGCCTTCATCGCGCGCAGCAAGTCGCGCGACGCGACGGCGCCGATCACGCCGAACAGGATTCCAAGGCCAATCATCAGGTGCGTATCCATTGCTGCTCCGTATTGCAGATCACTCTGGATCAGACAGTATCAAACTGTCGGCCGGTCGAGGGTAAAGAAATGTTGCGGGAACGACAAATCTCGTTAGATTTCGTGAGCCCGCGACGTCATGTCGCGCGGGTGAACTGCTCCAGCGCGGCTTCGTCGGCGTCGAGCGTCGCCGGCAGTTCGTCGCGCAGGAAATCGACCCAGGTCCGGATTTTCGCGTCGAGATACTGGCGGGACGGATACAGCGCATAGATGTTCATCACGTGCGAGCGGTACTCGGGCATCACGCGCACGAAGTGGCCGTTGCGCAGGCCGGCGATCGCCGAATACAGCGGCAGCACGCCGATTCCCATCCCCTCCCGCACCGCCACCGCGAGCGCCTCGGCGACGTTCACGCGAAACGGCGGGCCCGACAGCGGCACGGTGACGTCGCCGCTCGGCCCGCTCAGCGTCCATTCGTCGTAGTGAAAGCCCGGCGCGACCATGCCGAGGCACACGTGCCGCGCGAGATCCTGCGGCTGCCGCGGCACGCCGTGCCGCTCGAGGTAGCGCGGCGACGCGCAGACGACGCTGTAGCTCTCGCCGAGCCGCTGCGATACGAGCCCCGAATCGGGCAGGTCGCGGCCGACGACGATCGCGACGTCGTAGCCCTCGTCGAGCAGGTCGGGCATCCGTTGCGCGAGCGTCAGGTCGACGAGCACGTCCGGAAAGCGCTCGCGATAGCGCGACACGGCCGGCACCGTGTAGTGCTGGCCGAGGCTCGTGAAGCAGTGCACCTTCAGCTTGCCGGACGGGCGCGCGTGTGCGTCGCTCGCCTCCGCTTCCGCCTGGTCGACATACGCGAGGATCTGTTCGCAGCGCTGCAGATAGCGCTCGCCCGCCTCGGTCAGCGCGATGCGGCGCGTGGTCCGGTTCAGGAGCCGGGTGCGCAGGTGCGCCTCCAGGTCCGACACGGCCCGCGACGTGTAGGCGGTCGTCGAATTCATCTGCTGCGCGGCCGCGGTGAAACTGCCCGCGTCGACCACGCGCATGAATACCCGCATGTTCTGTAACGTATCCATGCCATTACCCGTGTAAATCCGGGAGGATTGTTGCACAGCGGCGCACAAATATTATCTCAGCTTTTGTAAAAATGACTTGCACCATTGTCCATTTATTCAGGAATTGCTGAAAAATATAATCCTCTCCGGCTCATCTATATCCGAAAGGGAGAAAATCGTGCAGTCTCCGGCAATAAAAGGGACGCTCGCACTCGCGGTTCTTGCAGTCTCATTAATAATGGCCGGATGCGCGAGCATGGGCGACAACAAACCCCAATCCATTCAGACCGATCCGGCTTCGCTCGACGCGGGCGCGGCGATCCGCGCGGCCGACCGCGACGCCGGCTGGCCCGCCGCCGACTGGTGGCGCGCATATCGCGATCCGCAACTCGATGCGTGGATCGCGGCCGCGCAGGCCGGCAACCCGTCGCTCGCAGCCGCGCAGGCGCGCGTGCGCGAGGCGCAGGCGATGGCCCGCGTTGCCCGCTCGGCCGAACTGCCGCAGATCAACGGCAACCTGTCGCTGATGCGCCAGCACTGGCCGGACAACGTGTTCTACGGCCCGGGGCCGCTCGCGAATGCGGACACCTGGAACAACACCGGCACGCTCGGCCTGTCGTATCACCTCGACCTGTGGGGCAAGGACAAGAACGCGACCGAGCGCGCGCTCGACATGGCGCACGCGACCGCGGCCGACGCCCGCGCGGCGCGGCTCGAGCTCGAGGTCAACGTGGTGCGCGCGTATATCGGCATGTCGATGAACTACGCGCTGCTCGACCTCGCGCACGAGACGTTCGAGCGCCAGCACGCGCTCGCCGAGCTCGCGCGCAAGCGGCTGCAGGCCGGCCTCGGCACGCAGCTCGAGGTCAGCCAGGCGGAATCGACGCTGCCCGACTACGAGCGCCAGATCGATTCGTATGAGGAAGCGATCCAGCTCGCCCGTCACCAGCTCGCCGCGCTCGCCGGCAAGGGGCCCGGCGCGGGCGACGCGATCACGCGGCCGAAGCTCGCGCTCGACGCGCCGGCCGGCCTGCCGTCCGCGCTGCCGGCCGACCTGCTCGGCCGCCGGCCGGACGTCGTCGCGGCGCGCTGGACGGTCGACGCGCAGGCGCGCGGCATCGACGTCGCGAAGGCCGCGTTCTATCCGAACATCGACCTGCTCGCGACCGTCGGCGGCTTCGGCGTGACCGCGCCGTTCGCCGACTTCCTGCGCGCGATGAACGGCGGCTGGACTGCCGGCCCGGCGCTGTCGCTGCCGATCTTCGAAGGCGGCCGGCTGCGCGCGCAGCTCGGCGCGGCGTCGGCCGGCTACGACCAGGCCGTCGAGCACTACAACCAGACGATCGTCGGCGCGCTCAAGGACATCGCCGACCAGGTCGTGCGGATCCGCTCGCTCGACACGCAGAAGAAGGACGCCGCGCGCTCGGTGGCCGCGAACGACCGCAGCTACCAGCTGTCGCGCGAAGGCTTCCGGCGCGGGCTGACCGACTACGTGAACGTGCTGATCGCGCAGCAGCAGCTGTTGCGCGCGCAGGAGACGGCCGCCCGGATCGATGCGGAACGCCTCGCCGCGCATGCGCAGCTGATGGCCGCGCTCGGCGGCGGCGTCGAGACGGGCGAGGACGTGCCGGGCGCCGAAGCGAAGGCGGCACCCAAGGCCGACGCGAAGACGGCCGGCCGCGCCGCCGCAGCCGCGCGGACCGCCACCGCCACGGCCGCCGGCACGCCGGCGGCGCACTAACACGCGGAGCGCTCGCCATGTCAGCCACCTCCTCCGCGTCCACGCCCGCCGGCCGCCCGCTGCCGGCATGGGTCGCCACGCTCGGCGACTGGGCCCGCACCGACGGGGTCGCGTGGATCTACCTGTTCAAGGCGCTGCTCGCGGCGTTTCTCGCGCTCGGCATCTCGATGCGGCTCGACCTGCCGGCGCCGAAGACCGCGATGACGACGGTGTTCATCGTGATGCAGCCGCAAAGCGGCGCCGTGTTCGCGAAGAGCTTCTACCGGCTCGCGGGCACCTTCTTCGGGCTGATCGCGACGCTGTCGTTCGTCGGCCTGTTCCCGCAGCAGCCGCTGCTGTTCCTGCTCGCGGTCGCGCTGTGGGTCGCGATGTGCACGGCCGGCGCCGCGCGCAACCGCAACTTCCGCAGCTACGGCTTCCTGCTCGCCGGCTACACGGCCGCGCTGATCGGCCTGCCCGCGTCGCAGCACCCGGACGGCGCGTTCATGACCGCGATGACCCGCGCCGCCGAGATCGTGGTCGGGATCCTGTCGGCGGGCGTCGTCAGCGCGCTCGTGCTGCCGCAGTACACCGGCGAGCAGATGCGCACGACGGTGCGCCGGCGCTTCAGCGCGTTCGTCGACTACGTCGCGTCGGCGCTGTCCGGCCAGCTCGACCGCGCACACATCGAAAGCGTGCATACGCGCTTCGTCGCCGACGTGGTCGGCTTCGAGGCCGCGCGCAGCATGGCCGTGTTCGAACACCCCGACACGCGGATGAGAAGCGGCCGCCTCGCGCGCCTGAACAGCGAGTTCATGAGCGCGTCGAGCCGCTTCCACGCGCTGCACCAGCTGATGAACCGGCTGCACGCGGCCGGCGCGACCGCTGCGATCGCGGCGATCGAACCGTATTTCCGCGAGATCGCCCCGCTGCTCACGCGCGACGGCGAGCCGGTGCGCACGTCGGCCGACGCGGCGCACGCGGCCGGGCAGTTGCTCGCGTGGCGCGACGCGCTGCCGCGCCGCATCCGCGCGACGCGCGCCGAGCTCGAGACGCAGCCCGACTTCCCGCTGCTCGACTTCGACACCGCCGCCGAGCTGCTGTACCGCTTCATCACCGACCTGCACGCGTATGCGGCGACCTACGCGTCGCTCGCGACCGCGACGCACGAGCGCGAGCGCTGGATCGAGCAATACGAGCCGCGCACCAACCTCACCGCCGCGCTGATCGCCGGCATCCGCACCGCCACCGTGATGCTGGTGCTCGGCTGGTTCTGGATCCAGACCGCCTGGCCGAACGGCGTGACGATGGTGCTGAACGCGGCCGCGGTCTGCGCGCTCGCGTCATCGATGCCGCGCCCGACCGCGATGGCCTACCAGATGGCGATGGGCACCGTGCTCGCGTCGTTCATGGGGCTGATCGCGATGTTCGGCGTGTATCCGCGCATCGACGGCTTCGTGATGCTGTGCGTCGGGCTCGCGCCGTTCCTCGCGCTCGGGCTCTACCTGTCGATGAAGCCGAAGACGGCCGGCTACGGCGTCGGCTACTGCATCTTCTTCTGCACGCTCGCGGGCCCGGAAAACCTGATGCACTACGACCCGAGCGGCTTCATGAACGATGCGCTCGCGCTCGTGCTGTCGATGCTCGTGTCGTCGATCGCGTTCGCGGTGCTGTTCCCGCCGAGCGCGCCGTGGCTGAAGAAGCGCCTGTTCGCGGACCTGCGCCACCAGGCGGTCGCGGCCTGCCATGCGCGCCTCGCCGGCCTGCGCACGCGCTTCGAGAGCGGCGCGCGCGACCTGATGTACCAGGCGCACACGATCTCGACCGACCAACCCGACGTGCAGCGCGACGCGCTGCGCTGGATGTTCGCGGTGCTCGAAGCCGGCAACGCGGCGATCGACCTGCGCGACGAGCTTGCGGCGCTGCCGCCCGACCCGCGCTACGCGCCGTCGATGCCGTGGCGTCGCGAGATCGAGACGATGCGCCACGCGCTGTCCGCGCTGTTCGCGAAGCCGGCCGCGGCCCGCTTCGACGCGACGCTCGCGGCCACCGTCGCCGCGATCGACGCGACCCGGCAGGCGCTCGACGCGTTCGCGCCGCCGCGCGACGAACGCCACCGGCTGCAGCGCATCCTGAGCCACCTGCATTTCGTGCGCACCGCGCTGCTCGACCCGGAATCGCCGCTCGCGTCGCTGAACCGCCGCGCCGCGCCCACCCAACAAGGAACCTCGTCATGATGCCGCGTGAACTCGCCATTCTCGATGCCTACATGCCCACGGTGGTGCTGATGTTCGTCATCGGCGCGCTGGCGACCTGGGCGGTCGACCGGCTGCTCGCCTACACCGGGCTCTACCGACTCGTCTGGCACCCGTCGCTGTTCCGGGCCTGCCTTCTCGTATGCATCTGCGGCGGACTGAGTCTCGCCGTTTACCGTTGAACCAACATAATCATGATCCTGCGAAAACTCTTCGGCTTCGTCGCGACGGCCGTCATCCTCATCGTCGCGATTCTGATCGGGCGCTCGTTATGGGTGCACTACATGGACGATCCGTGGACGCGCGACGGGCGCGTGCGCGCCGAAATCGTCAACGTCGCGCCTGACGTATCGGGCGCCATCGTCGACCTGCCGGTGCACGACAACCAGCTCGTGAAGAAAGGCGACCTGATCATGCAGATCGACCCGTCGCACTACCAGATCGCGGTCGAGCAGGCGCAGGCCGCCGTCGCCGCCCGCCGCGCGGAACTGCAGATGCGTCGCGACGACGCGGCCCGCCGCGCGGATCTCGACGCGCTCGTCGTGTCGAAGGAAAACCGCGAGAACGCGGCGCACAGCGCGTCGAGCGCCGACGCGCAGTACCAGCAGGCGCTCGCCGCGCTCGACGCCGCGAAGCTCAACCTCGAGCGCACGCGCGTGGTCGCGCCGGTCGACGGCTACATCACGAACCTGCAGACCTTCAAGGGCAACTACGCGACCGCCGGCCAGGCGAAGCTCGCGATCGTCGACAGCCATTCGTTCTGGGTCTACGGCTATTTCGAGGAAACCAAGCTGCCGCGCGTGAGCGTCGGCGCGCCGGCCGAAATGCGGCTGATGAGCGGCGGCGTGCTGAAGGGCCACGTCGAGAGCATCTCGCGCGGCATCTTCGACCGCGACAACCCGCAAAGCCGCGACCTCGTCGCCGACGTGAACCCGACCTTCAACTGGGTGCGCCTCGCGCAGCGCGTGCCGGTGCGGATCAAGATCGACGAGGTGCCGGCCGGCGTGCTGCTGTCGGCCGGCACGACCTGCACGGTGATCATCGATCCGGACAACAAGCGGAAGAAGTCGTAATCCGCGCGGGGCGCGCCGCCGCCCCGCCGTCACGTTCAGGCGTCGAACCGCGCGTCAGGCCGCATAGCGGAAGCGGCCGACCAGCGCCTTCAGCGACTGCGCCTGATCGTCGAGCGCGCGCGCCGCGGCCGCGGCCTGCTCGACCAGCGCCGCGTTCTGCTGGGTGCCCGCATCCATCTGCGTGACCGCGCGGCCGATCTCGTCGATGCCCGCGCTCTGCTCGCTCGACGCGGCCGAGATCTCGCCCATGATGTCGGTCACGCGCTTCACCGCGCGCACAATGTCGTCCATCGTGCGGCCCGCATCGTGCGCGAGCGCCGCGCCGTTCGCGACGCGATCGACCGACGCGCCGATCAGCGAGCGGATTTCCTTCGCGGCGGTGGCCGCGCGCTGCGCGAGCGAGCGCACCTCGCCCGCCACCACCGAGAATCCGCGCCCCTGCTCGCCGGCCCGCGCCGCCTCGACTGCCGCGTTGAGCGCGAGGATGTTGGTCTGGAACGCGATTCCCTCGATCACGCCGATGATGTCGCGGATGCTCTTCGCGCTCTCGTCGATCTCGTTCATCGTCGCGACGACCCGGCCGACCACCTCGCCGCCCGCCTCCGCGACCGCCGACGCATTCCCGGCGAGCGTGCTCGCCTGCCGCGCGTTCTCGGCGTTCTGGCGCACCGTCGACGTCAGCTGCTCCATGCTGGCCGCGGTCTTCTCGAGCGCGACCGCCTGCTGCTCGGTGCGCTGCGACAGGTCGAGGTTGCCCATCGAGATCTCGCCGGACGCGGACGCGATCGCCTCGGCGCTGACCGCGATCTCGCGGACCGTCGACGCCAGCCCCGCCTGCATGTCGGACAGCGCGCGCACCATGCTGTCGCGGTCGTGTGCGCCAAGCGTGATCGGGCGAGTCAGGTCGCCGCTCGCGATATCGGCGGCGATCGCCTTCGCGTACGCGGGCTCGCCGCCGAGCTGCGCGACGAGGCGGCGCACCACCCGCTCGGCGATCACGAACGCGAGCACGATCAGCGCGACGGTCGATGCCGCGATCATCGCGAACGACGACGAGAAGATCGTGGCGGACGCATCGAGCGTCGCCTTCGATTTCGCGCCGCGCGTCTTCACGAGATCGGCGACGAGCTTCTCGAGCTTGCCCGTCTCCACCAGCAGCGACACGTCCTGCGTGCCGACCTGCCAGTTCATCTGCGACAGGTCGAGCGGCTGCGCGCGCACCAGCGTGACGAAATCGCGCAGATGGCCGCTCCACGTGCCGACCGCCGACGCGAACGCGCGCAGCCGCGCGGCATCGTCCGCGTCCTGCGCGTCCGCATCCTGCTGCAGCTCGCCGAGCGCCTTGCCGATCGACGCGAGCCCCGCGTCGATCTCTGCGCCGAGCTCGTCGCGCTCCTTCGCGGTGGACGCGGTCAGCAGCATCTTCTGCGCGCGGCTCGCGCGCAGCACCTCGGCCCGCACGTCCTGCGCCGCGCGGCTCGCGACGTGCCCCTGCTCGTAGACGGATGCGATCGAGCCGTTCAGGCGGCTGATCTGCGCGAGCGAGAACACCCCCATCGCCAGCGTGCCGACCAGCAGCACCGCGAACGCGGCGCGCAGCGTGGCCTTCACGCTCCACGGCCGCCGCGCGGGCCGGGCTGCCCGCGCGGTGCGTCCGGCCCGCTTCGCGCCGTCGTCCGGCATCGCGACAGGAGCGTCCGGCTGCGGACGCAGAGTAGCTGCTTTCATCAGATGAGTCCCCGTATTGATCACGCGGCCGGAAAGGTCGGTTCCGGCGTCACCGCGATGGCTGCCGCGCCTGCGCGTCCGGCCCGGGGCGGCTTGTGGCCGGTGCCCGGGTCGGCGCGCTCGTTCTGGAATCTGTATCGGTTCTACGGCCGCCGTCGGCATTCCTTGAGTCCGGACGAACGTGTATCCGGCCCCGGCGGCGCCGGATATGGCGCGCGCCGCCAGCGTTATACCCGGCCAAAAAGCCGCACGCGCGACGATTCGTCCCTTGATGTCCTGTTCGCGACAAAACTTGTCCGGACATTCATGACACGCCACATTACACTCGTTTGACGCTGCAACGATTTCAACGCGCCGTCCCGCACAGAGCGCGCCCTCTACCTCAACTCGCCCAGCCTTCATGGAAACCAGCCTCGACACGCGCGCCGCCGGCCAGGCCGCGCCGGCCGCCCAGCCGTCCGCGGCGCCGGCCGCCGCCCGCACCGTCTATCCGATCCTCGGCGCGATCAGCTTCTCGCACCTGCTCAACGACATGATCCAGTCGTTGATCCTCGCGATCTACCCGATGCTCAAGAGCCAGTTCGCGCTGTCGTTCGCGCAGATCGGCCTGATCACGCTGACCTACCAGATCACCGCGTCGCTGCTGCAGCCGCTCATCGGCCTCTATACCGACAAGCGCCCGCAGCCGTATTCGCTGCCGGTCGGCATGGGCTTCACGCTGTCGGGGCTGCTGATGATGGCCGTCGCGCCGAATTTCACGATGCTGCTGGCCGCCGCGGCGCTGGTCGGCTGCGGCTCGTCGGTGTTCCATCCGGAATCGTCGCGCGTCGCGCGGATGGCGTCGGGCGGCCAGCACGGGCTCGCGCAATCGGTGTTCCAGGTCGGCGGCAATGCCGGCTCCGCGCTCGGCCCGCTGCTCGCCGCGCTGGTGGTCATTCCGCACGGCCAGCACAGCATCGCGTGGTTCTCGGCGGCCGCGCTCGTCGCGATGGTGGTGCTCGCGTGGATCGGCCGCTGGTACCGGCAGCATCCGTCGATGAAGAAGAAGGCCGCGCATGCGGCGCACGCGACGCTGTCGCGCGGCCGCGTGATGGCCGCGGTCGGCGTGCTGGTGCTGCTCGTGTTCTCGAAGTATTTCTATCTGGCGAGCATCAACAGCTATTTCACGTTCTACCTGATCGACAAGTTCCACCTGTCGGTGCAGGCCGCGCAGCTCCACCTGTTCGTGTTCCTCGCGGCCGTGGCCGCCGGCACGCTGATCGGCGGGCCGATCGGCGACCGCATCGGCCGCAAGTACGTGATCTGGGTGTCGATCCTCGGCGTTGCGCCGTTCACGCTGCTGCTGCCGTACGCGAACCTGTTCTGGACCACCGTGCTGTCCGTGATCATCGGCGTCGTGCTCGCGTCGGCGTTCGCCGCGATCATCGTCTATGCGACGGAGCTGATGCCCGGCAAGGTCGGGATGGTGGCGGGGCTGTTCTTCGGGCTCTCGTTCGGCCTCGGCGGGGTCGGCGCGGCGGCGCTCGGCCAGCTCGCCGACGCAACGAGCATCACGCTCGTCTACAAGGTGTGCTCGTTCCTGCCGCTCATCGGCGTGCTGACGGTGTTCCTGCCGGACCTCAAAGGCAGCCGGCGCGCGTAGCGCCGGCAATGCGACGGGGCCGGCACGCGGCGAGGCGCGCCGGCGGCCCGGGGAATCGGACGGCGGCGGCCCTCAGGCCGCCGTCGCCGCATGCAGCGTCAGGAAACGCTTGAGGATGCCGGTCGAGTAGGCGCTGGCGATTTCCGCGAGGAAATGCGAGAAGGACTGGGTCGCGTGATCGTCGGCGGTGTCGGAGATCGTGCGCACGAGCGCGAACGGCACGCCGTGCTCGACGCACACCTGCGCGATCGCGGCGCCTTCCATCTCGACCGCGAGCGCATCGGGCAGCGCGTCGCGCAACGCGACGACCTCGCGCTCGCTCGACACGAAGCGGTCGCCGCTGATCACGAGCCCGTTGCGCAGCTGCGCGCCGACGAGCCGGAAGCGCTCGGCGAGCGCGCCGCCCTCTTCCGCGATGAACTGCGCGCACGCGGCCTTCAGCCGCGCGGACAGCTCGGCGTCGGGTTCGAAATGCGTGATGCCGAGCAGCGGCACCTCGTAGCGCGGGAACAGCGGCGACGCATCGAGATCGTGCTGCAGCAGCGTATCCGCGACGACGACGTCGCCCACCCGCACCGCACACGACACGCCGCCCGCCACGCCCGTGAACACGATGCCGGCGACGCCGAATACGTGGATCAGCGCGCTGACCGTCGCCGCGGCCGCGACCTTGCCGACCCGCGCGAGCGTGACGACGCACGCCGCGCCGTGCACGACGCCGACGTGATAGTCGCGGCGGCCGAGCGTGACCGTTTCGACCGCACCTTCGGCGCGCATCGCGGCGATCAGGTCGCCGAGTTCCTCGGGCAGCGCGGCGAGAATGCCGAGCGGCTTGCCCGGCGAAGAAGACGTGATGCTCATGCTCATTCGACCGCCTGCAGTTTCGCGACCGCCAGCGCGAGCCATTTCTCGCCGTGCCGCTTGAATTTCACCTGGGCCTTCGCATCCGCGCCGTTGCCTTCGAGCGCGGTGACGGTGCCTTCGCCGAATTTGGTGTGGAACACCTGCTGGCCGACCCGGAAGCCGGTGTCGGCCGCGCGCTGCTGGTTCGCGAACGCAGGCAGCGGCGCGGATACGGCCGCATCGACGATCTGCTCGCGACTGCCGCCGCCCGGCCGCGCGAACCAGTCGCGCCCCCAGGCCGCGTTGTCGCTGCGGCCGCCGCCCCAGCGCGAACCCGCCTCGACCTTCGGCGTCAGCCACTTCAGCACGTGCTGCGGCAATTCGTCGAAGAAGCGCGAACGCACGTTGTAGCGCGTCTGGCCGTGCAGCATGCGGCTTTGCGCGAACGACAGGTAGAGCCGCTCCTTCGCGCGCGTGATCGCGACGTACATCAGGCGCCGCTCCTCCTCGAGGCCGTCGGATTCGAGCACGCTGTTCTCGTGCGGGAACAGCCCTTCCTCGAGGCCGGTGATGAACAC
>Ga0157367_1000564_pt1 | contig 17859 bp, 29 predicted proteins | sample AttbisABBM2_FD_113142 | JGI IMG/M metagenome (GOLD analysis project Ga0157367, IMG submission 113142) | Fungus gardens microbial communities from leaf cutter ant in Botucatu, State of São Paulo, Brazil - Atta bisphaerica ABBM2 | ecosystem: Host-associated > Fungi > Mycelium > Unclassified ...
ACCCTGTCACCGTTTTGGTGACACTTTTTGTCACTGATTTGGTGACAGTGACACCATCTTGGTGACACTCTGGAATTTGCCAGTCTGTGAGGTTCTTATTCGGACCGATTAACATACCTTCCCGGACCAGAACACCCATCTGAATTAACTCGTTTTTTGCCTTGTTTACCTTCTGCCTTGGCAGCCGGGTAATCTGGCTAATCTGGCTGTCAGCAATGCGATCCATCTTTTTGTTGAAGCCGTATGTTTTCCGGCAAACAGCATGCGCAACCTTAGCCTGATTTCTGGTCAGGTTGGCCCCTATCAGCTCTTCGTACAGCTCGTTTGCCAGACGCGTGTATCCATCGTCTGTATCTGCCACACGTTGCTCCACGGCCCTGAGAGAGGGCCTGATTGGTGATACGTTGTCATGCGCAAGATTCATCGCCGCCCCCGTCAGAAGGAATGCCTGAGCGATAATCAGCGAGAATCCGCTTTATCTCTTCAGTGGTGTCATGAGAGAGAATCAGGCTGTCGAAACCACCATCCCTATCGAACTCAGCATCAACCAGTAATTCAGCCAGGCGGCGTGCCTTGGTTGCGCTGAACTGCGGAATGGCTGCTGAGCGCGTCAGTTTGGTTTTACCTGCGGCCTTAGCCTTCTGCATTTGCGCCTGTGCAACAGCGTCTGCTTTCGGACCATGCTCGCGTGATAAAGCAACTGCAGTAGTTGGGGCTACCTCGCCCGCCTTCACCATTGCGATCAGGCTCTCACCACACTCCAGCAGTTGAAGATGCTGATCCACATCTGCCGGTGAGCGCTTAACCTTTTTGGCAATCTCAGCAGGCGTCCAGCCCTGATTCAGCAGGCGCTGATATGCCGCTGCACGTTCCAGGGGAGACAGCGCCTTACCCTGTGAGCTGGTGACCATGAAAGCAATGCGATCAGCTTCAGTGCCTGAAAAATCTTTGCACTCAAGACGTGGTATTTCGTGTCCAGCTTCAGACGCCATCTTTGCGCCGTAATACCGGTGGTGGCCGTCAATAATCTTGATGCCCTGCTCTGTCACCTGAACCGCCAGCGGCGGCACAAACTCACCTGCAATGAACGCATCACGGAATTCAGCGACGTGCTCCTGGTCGATTTCACGGACGTTGTAGCCTGGCTCGACGTAAAGCTCAGGCAGCGGCACCAGAAAAGTTTTCTTAACCGTTGTCTCAGTGCCGTTTTTCTCTTTTGCCTTGTAAAGCGATAATAAAGAACTCATAATTACTCCTGTACGTTGATCCAGTATGATTCGTGCATCAGGCGCTGAAACTGTTCCCGCAGTCCGGCGCTTTTTCTTTTCCCATCGCAGCTGCAACCGCTTGCCGGGCTACTTCTGCAATCAGGCTCGTTTCCCACACCTTCTCCAGCAGCACGAAAACCGTCGCCATATCGCGCAGGTTTAACCGGCTTACCTTCGATTCATGCCATCCGGCTTCATCAGCCAGAACGCGCTGGCCTTTGTGAGTCAGGCGGCTGCGTAATTCTGTTTCTACTTCGTTGATCAACTTGCTATTTCTTGCGTGTTCCATGATTGATAATTTCCATGTAGGTAAATGATTGCGTGACATTGCGGTGAGCAAGTCACTTGGGTTTTTCCCTGGTATTCCGAGGGAGGTCTGATTGATAAAGAGCGGAAAAACTATGCAGCCTTGTTAGGATGCGGGAACAAATTCGGGAGGTCTGGGCGAACCTGATATGCCTTAACCTTCCCTTTAGTTGCCTCAACCAGAGAAGCAACGTTCTGTGGCGCTACCTTTGCTTTGTTGTGCAGCCATTTCTGGACGGCCGCCTGACTAACGCCGCACGCCTGAGCTAATCCCTTCTGCGTGCCAACAATTGCAATGGCAGTTTTAATCACTGGGTTCATAAAACCACCTCCGTTGTAATATGTGATAAATATATAACTATGGTTGTTATTATGCAACCACTTTAGTTGTTTGATTCAATATTACTGCGGTTGTATTTTAGCGGCATGAAAATGACACTCGCTGACAGACTTAAGGTCGCAATGCGCGACGCAAACATTACTCAGGCATCACTTGCTGAGCGGATCGGTGTGTCCCAGGCTGCCATCCAAAAACTCACATCTGGTAAAGCTAAAAGCTCAACCAAGTTGGTAGAAATTGCCCGTGCGTTAGATGTAAGGCCTGAGTGGCTTTCTGACGAGAACGGCGACATGAAGTCCTCAAATCGCGTGAGCGAAATACCGGGCAGCTATGATGTTGTGCCCGTAGACCCCTGGGATCTGAACACCCCTTTGCGCTCTGATGAAGTAGAGGTACCGTATTACAAGGATATTGAGCTGGCTGCCGGTGACGGGAGCTTTGCGGAAGAGGATAACAACGGGTTTATGCTTCGTTTCTCAAAATCGACTTTGCGCAAGGTGGGTGCTGACTCCAGTGGAGATGGCGTAATTTGCTTCCCGGCATACGGCAACAGCATGGAGCCAATCATCCCCAGCGGTACCACCGTTGCAGTAGATTGCCACAACAAGAAGATCATCGATGGTAAGCTCTATGCCATCAACCAGGATGGACTCAAGCGCATCAAGCAACTTTACCGCAGGCCCGGCGGGATGATCGTCGTAAGAAGCTTTAACCGCGACGAGTATGCTGATGAAGAAATGCCCGAGAACAAGGTCGAAGTGATGGGCCGAGTATTCTGGTGGTCTGTTCTGGACGTATAACCCCTTCAAACAACCCGCTTAGGCGGGTTTTTTATTCCCTCCAAAATATTTTCAAAACTATTTTCCCTTCTGAAACAACCACAAAACAACCATATTGATATTTATTACAACCATAGTTGTTGACATGATTACAACCATGGTTTTAAATACATCCATCAGCAGGACGCTGGAAAACAACTAAACGGACTTTTGCTCTTTAACAATATGACCCTGTGAATACACAGGCCGAGGCGAGTGCTTCGGGGTGGCAAAAAATGCAGCGTGAGAAAGCGCAATCACGAAGATCAGCGGCGTGACATGTCACCACCCAAGCACTCATCGAGGAATACCCATGAACAGAAATCAGCGTCGTATGGCGGCTTATAACGCCAAGAAGGCATCAGAGACTATCGAGCAGGCACGATTTGAGCGCCGCATCGTCAGCACGTTATCCAGTTGCAACCAGAGAGTCGAGAAGGCTTGCTCTTCCCCTTCTCTGCGTGACAGGCATGAGAGCACATCAGTGTGTCTGCCTGAGATTGCATTATTCAACGCGGGTTACCGCAAATCAGAAACTGTTACAGCGAGGTAGTCATGAACAGAAACGCTTATTACGCCAGTGAATGCCGCGCAGCGGTCCTTGAGTATCGCCAGTCAGCGGTCCGTCATCGTGATAGCGAAATCCTGCGTCCGTGTTATTTGCAGCTGGCCTGGAAGAATCGCCGTCAGGCTCGTGAGTACGCACTTAAGGCCGCCATGTAGCGGCCTTTTTCATATCTGGAGGCACCATGTTAAGCGACGGAAACTGGTATTTCGGCTGGTTTGTGTTTGGCGTGCTGATGGTGCTGGGGTTTATAGCAGGAGGTTGAGATGACAAAGGTACAGAAAAGGATTGTCGAGCTTGCGGACCGCTTGGGGGAAATTACCCGGGCTGATATTGAGGTTCGGCAAATTCCATATTCCGCAATGCAGTCCCTCATCAACAAAGGGGTTCTGATTTGCAATGTTGGAAGCGACAGGTTTTACATGCGCGATAAAGCTGGGTGACACCGTAAAGCCGCCTGTGTAGACGGCTTTGAGGTGCTACGCACCAACGCTGAGATTTCAGCAGGATAGATAACCAGAACGTTTCATCCTTATGCCCGGCGCAATGCTGGGCTTCTTTTTGCCTGAAGGAAATCAAAATGAGCGAAACAACGGATCTTGTAGTCATTGAGAAGGCAAATGCCCTCACCGTTTTTAAATCTGCCGACCAGATAGAAGAGATTCTTCAGAAGGTCGAGCGTGAAGTTATGTCCTTTGTGCCGGATGTCACCACGGTAAAGGGCAGAAAGGAGATCGCTTCACTGGCTTACCGCGTATCACAGACTAAATCCTACCTGGATGGCTTGGGTAAGGATTTGGTCGCAGAGCTGAAAGAGGTTCCGAAGTTAATCGACGCCAACCGCAAGACGGTACGCGATCGGCTGGATGTTCTCCGCGACAAGGCTCGTCAGCCAGTAACGGATTGGGAAGCAGAGCAGGAGCGCATCAAGGCTGAAGAAGAGGCGCGCATTGCCGCTGAGAAGCTGGAAGCGCAAATCGAATCAGACCACGAAATCGCCCTGCTGCTAAACGGCAAGTTTGACAGGGATGCCGCTGAAGCGAAGGCTGAAGCAGAACGCCAGCGCGCAGCTCATGAAGAAGAGATTCGTCGTCAGGCCGCAGAGCAGGCATGCATTGAAGCAGAACAAGCAGCACAGCGTGAACGTGATGCCGCGGCCAAGCGTGAAGCAGACCTGAAGGCAGCAAAGGAGAAGGCAGAGGCCGACGCTAAAGCAGCACAGGAGCGTGCAGAACGTGAAGCCAGAGAAGCGCAGGAGCGAGCTGAGAGGCAAGCACAGGAAGCACGTGAGCGCGCTGAACGTGAAAAGCAGGCTGCTATCGAAGCTGAGCAACGCAAAGCTCGTGAAGCCGAAGCCGCCCGCCTGGCTGAAGAAAAACGCATTGCTGATGAAGCCGCCGCCCGCGCAGCTGATGTTGCGCACCGCAAAGCAGTGAACAACAAAGCGCTGGCAGACCTCGTCGCTGTCGGCCTGACCGAAGAAATGGCGCGCACCGCAATCACGGCCATCGCCAAAGGCGAAGTCACCGCCATCCGCATCACCTACTAATCCCACTAATTCAAGGAATCACCCATGCAGGCTTTCGCTATCGCTGGGGCTACCCACATGGGTGGCTTCGGATTTAACACGTCTCAACTCGACCGTATCACCCGCCGTCTTCGTGCGAGCTTACGCAGCCTTATTGACTCACTTAACCAGAAAGGAAATCCGCTATGACCATTATCCCCGTAAACGGAACCATTCTGGTTCAGCAGGGCTGCAGCCAATTCAACAAGCTGTACGAAGAGGCATTCCCTGACACGAAGGAAGGCATGCATAAGGCCTATGCGTGGGCTTCTGAGATTGCTCTGGGCTGGCATGACTGTCAGGACGATGACTGGAATAAGAGGTTCAAAAACCATGCAGCATAACGAAGATGAATTTGTCGCACTGATGCGCGGCATGCTTGGCGATTTAGCTGAGCCAATGACATATGAGCAGGCTGCAATGGATGCGGCTGCTGATTACCGTACGGAGCAGCAGGCAGAGCGAATGGGAGTGAGCTATGGAGGTTTATAAAGCGATCAGTGCTGTCGCAAAGGAAATGGCTGAGCAAGGTATCAGCAAGGACCGTGAGAACCGGCAGCAGGGGTTTAACTTCCGCGGTATCGATCAGGTGTATAACGCACTAGCGCCAATGCTGGCGAAGCATGGCCTTGTCATTCTTCCTCGCATCACCGAGAGAACAGTAACCGAGCGCGCGACAAAAAATGGCGGCGTCCTGTTCTATGTCGTGGTTAAAGCAGAGTTTGATTTCGTCGCTACTGAGGATGGAAGCAAGCACACAGTCATAACCTATGGCGAAGCCATGGACAGCGGCGATAAGGCCACCAATAAAGCAATGTCGATCGCATACAAGTACGCAGCGTTTCAGGCGTTCTGCATCCCCACCGAGCAGACAGCAATCGATGCTGACGCCGAAGTGCATCACGTAGCAGCACGATCACCTGATGACATTTTGGCTGACTTCACAGCGCAGGCTGCTGAGTGCGCGACCGTTGCTGACCTCAAAGGAATCTATAAGCCGGCGTGGAATGCTCTCGATTCCTCAGCTGATCATCAACAGAAGTGCGTCGAGGTGTTCAAAACCCGCGGCGCTGAACTTAGCAAGGCGGCATAAATGGCAAGTCGTGGAGTCAATAAAGTAATTCTGGTCGGGAACCTCGGGAAGGAGCCAGAGATTCGCTATCAGCCATCAGGTGGAGCGGTAGCCAACCTGACCATAGCAACGTCAGAGCAGTGGCGAGACAAGTCTACAGGCGAGAACAAAGAGATAACAGAGTGGCATCGTGTTGTTATCTTCGGAAAGCTGGCTGAAGTTGCCGGTGAATATCTGCGGAAAGGCTCGCAGGTATACATTGAGGGCCAGTTGCGCACACGGAAATGGCAGGCGCAGGACGGTTCTGAGAAGTACACCACTGAAATAGTCGTCAACGTTGGCGGAACGCTGCAGATGCTCGGCGGTAAACAGGAAGGTGGTCAGGGAAACCGACCTCAGCCAAATCAGCAGCAGCGACCGCAGCAGCAAGCTGGGCAATCTACTCCACCGGCAAACAATGAACCGCCGATGGATTTTGACGACGATATTCCATTCTGATTTAACCCACCACTAAGGCACCGACCATGACCCTCACCGAACCTTCGGCGGACTCTGCACGCCCTGATGAAACGCAATCACAGCGTTTACATCGGCTGGCTATGCAGGATGCACAGCAGCAGATAGCCGCCCGGTACGGTGAGCGGTGCCGGATTGAATCACGCACGAAGGAATCACTGGAAGCACGGCGCAGGGAGCGCGCCACGAAGGAATACGCACGACAGGCAGCCTTCTATCCGCAGCTGCCACGCATCGTTATGACGAAGCCTGATGTCGTCTGGAATGACTATCAAACAGAGATGCGTGGCCGCTTTGGCGCCGTAGTGCAGGATTAGCATTTATCTACAAACGGATTGTACGGGAGGTAAAATTGCAGACTCAGGAATACCGGCGTCGCGGCAATCAGTTAACTCTTGGCCGCCGCTGGTCAGCCGATGAGATAGACCTTCTGAAAGAACTCGCAGCAACCATCCCACCCAAAGTTATAGCCCGAAAGCTCAACCGCTCATATGAATCTGTACGACAGCGCGCCAGTCGTAGCCGGATACGTTTTCTGGAAGAGCGAAGCAAAGTTACCACTGGAACTAAGCCAAATTTATGACACAAAATTGCTGTATATATAAACAGTATTTGGCTTTTAATTATCTTTGCTAAAGCGTAATGTGCCTATGTAAGGCAAGCACATAACCTACTGACGATAAATGATTTTAACTGATGTATGCCAGTAGAAATTAATCTAGTAATTTCACCGAAAAGGAATCAAATATGGCTGACACAACTCAATTAGCACAACAGGCTATCGATAACGTAAACCAGCTGAAGGAACTGGCTGATCAGGCGGGACAAAGCCAGGCAGCGTATGAAGAGCTGAATGAGGAAAATACACGCCTTAATTCCGAGGTAGATTCACTGAAAGAAAATCTTTCGGACCTGAGTGAGGTTTTCCATCAGAAAGTCATCGAAGAAGACGATTACCTCAGTTACGCGGAGGACATGCTGAAAGATATCAGCAACATGATCGACAATGGTGAGCTTAGCCCTCTTTCGATTGAAAAAGCAGAAACGCTACGCATGACTCTGTGGGTGGTGGCATCCATCCGAACCAGCAATCAAAATAACGATCCCCGCCGTCCGGGCGATTCGCCTAAGCGGACGCTGCGTCAGGTTGCCGGTTACGATAACTGATCTGATTATAACCTTTAAGCCGCCTACGGGCGGTTTTTTGTTGCCTGCTACCTAACTATTTTCGCCGCGGCATTTAGCCTGACAGCGGCATAAGGGGTAAGAGATGGAGCAAAGTGAGAAATATACGCACTCCATTAACTGGCATGGCCGCAGAGGCACTGCTGTTATGGAAGGCGGCATTAGCGGCCCACATAGAGGTGGTTGGTGGCTTGTTCCTTCATATTCAAACCGCTTTGGCGGGCAGGATTATGACTGGAATAACTCATTAAAACCAAACTATCCAACGAAATCGAAGGCGCTTGCAGCGCGTAAAGAGATGCGTAAAAAGGGGTTGCTGCCATGAACGCAGAAGAGAAGCAGGCGCTGATTGAGTACTGCAAAGAGGAAGTACGGTTGAAAACCGAACATATAGCCCGCCTCGAAAAACATATGCCTGGGCAGTTCGATTTGACGAGGTATCAGATGGAGCTTCAGACGGCACAAATCGCACTCGCCGCCCTGACCGCGCAGCCGGACGACTGGCAGCAGCGCGTAGAAGCAGCAGAAGAGAAGCTGGCTGAGCTGGAGAATCAGGAGCCTATCGGTCGCGTTGACCGTGGTGAAGCGAACGACAACAATGAGTACCCGGGTGTGCGTGTAGTTTGCCTGCATGAACAGGCTGACTGGATAAATTTTCAGGACGGAACTGAGCTGTTCTTGCGCCCAGCGCCAGCCGTCAGCCTGGCGGAGCTAGTGCCGGGTGAATACACTAGCGCGGACATCCCATGTGCAATGACTGATACAATACAAGCAGAAATGGATGGCTGGAACGCCTGTCGCTCCGAAATGCTGCTCAAAATTGAGGGGGCGAAATGATTAGTGATGAGCTGCTGAATAAATTTATTCAAAATCCCAGCGATTACGGGCCGACCGTTATTGAGATGGCGAAGGAGATTCTTGCTCATCGCGCTGTAAAATGCCGTGAAGTTTATCAGGAACGCCGCTACCAGTTTATCGGTAAGAGGCAGCTTGAGTACTGGGCTGATATTGAAAAAGGTTCCTACCAGTACCTGCCTGAAAGCGAGCGCCGTATCATCCATGTACCCGCTCAATAATTAGGCGATATACTCCGGCTCGGAGGTATCGCCATGTCTGACTACGATGAACTGTCCGAGAGTATCTATCAGGAAGCTTGCCGCATTGTAGGCCAGCTGTGTTTCATGCTGGCTGAAAATGATGCGGAGACTGACAGGGAGCAACTGGTCTATCAGCTTCAGATGCTGCTTGATCTTATGCAGGAATACGCCAGCGATTACACCATTGCTTTAGAGATGGCATTAGAACAGCTTTCGAAGAAATAGCGATATACTCCCCACAGGAGGACATCGCCATGTCACACAACTTAGCAGCACGCAGCAGAGAAGAACGCGACAGGATTAACGTGGATTTAGCCGCGTCAGGAGTCGCATACAAGGAGCGTATGAATCAGCCTGTGATCCCGCATGAAGTGGAGATGCAGCAGCCTGAAGCGATGAGGGATTACTTTAAGCAAAGATTGCAGCATTACAGGAACGTTGCGCTGCAGTTCCCGCGCGGCACTGACCCGGTTTATTTTAAGGAGGAAAAATGAAAGAGTTTATTTTGTTTCGGGATAGTCAGTTTTGTGTGAAGCATTCATTAGATATTCCAGATGAAGAGGCTTTAGAAAAAGGCTTTGATTTAGAAGGCACTCACTTCAATGCCAACTTTTTGGAGTATGAGGCTCCGTTCGGTAAGGGGCTTACCAAAATATGGTATGCAGTTGAAGAAGGTTTGGCTGTATCTGAAGAGCAGGTACGAAAAGCCGAGAGCAATTTATCCCAAAGTTAATCTATTCATTGATTCACTACACCGCCCACTGAGGCGGTTTTTTTACGCCCAAATTTCGGAGGTAGAACATGTCTGACGAATTAGACCAGGCCGCTGAGCTTGAGGAGCTGGAGCGCAATATCGCGTTAGCAAATCGCAAGCATCCGGAGATGGCGTTTACCGGTGCCTGCTATTACTGCGAAGAGGCGGTGACAGCGGGATGCTTTTGCGATGAGGATTGCCGCAGTGACTATGAGCGAGTTGAGCGCGCTAAGCAGCACAGGAGAGTGGCATGAGTATTGAGTGGAATGGAGAAGGCAGAGCTCCAATAGGTTCACTTTGCAGATATCGAGCTTTCAGTGATATGCCTTGGGTTGAGTGTGAGGTTTTGGCGTGGCATGAAGATGAAGTTTGGTTGCAGCGCAAGATCGATGGAAAAACTTTCATCATGGGAAATCCTGAGTTGTTTCCAGCACTTAATGAAGAGGATATTGAGCGTGAGCAGGTCATTGAAAGTATCGTGCAATTCTATATTTATTACAATGGCTATCCAAAGGGTGCAGAGCAGTATTTGAAAGTCGCTGCGACACTTTATGACGATATAGCCGCTGGTAAAATCCCCCACATCACCCTGAAGTAACCCCCATCCACCCTATTCACTATCGCGCTCTGCGTGAGGAGTTGTTATGTCTGATGAAGAGGTTTTAGAGCTGGCAGCAAAGGCCGCAGGGCATCGGACGTTCGGATTTGATGCTCATGGAAATGCACTGATAGACCCCGTGGTTTATACGCCGTGGAATCCCTTAACAATGAATATGGACGCATTCCAACTGGCGCGCCAAATGGATATGAGCATTCATTACGGCCCCGAAGTAATTCTTGTCACTGAGCCTGCAGGAGCATGCAGTCATACCATCAATATTGAAGGGATTAACATCGTCGGCCTTACGAGGAAAGCAATTACAGGTCTTGCTGCCAGCATTGGTAAGTTCATGTGAACACAATCCGCGACATATCTCCCGGCGAGTTCACCCTGTGGCTCGTCGTTTTTATTTGCATCGTGCTGGTCTGGAACTGGCCGTATAAGGAGTAGATATGCCGGACGAGGCATTCATGAAAGTCAGAGAGTACGCTGCGCTTATCAGAGTGTCAGCGTCAACCATCTATCGTGACCCAGCCCGGTTCCACATGTTCAAGGTGGGCGGATGCTGGCGTGCCAATTCAGAGAGTATGAAAAAGTTTGAACAGCAGGCAGCAAACGACAACAATGTTTTCCGGCTGGCTGTTGTAGGCGGTAAGGAGAAGAGGAAATGCCGATCTACAAACGAGGTAACACGTACTGGATTGATATATCGAAGCCAGACGGCTCGCGAATTAGACGCTCTGCTGGCACCAAAGAAAAAGAGAAGGCACAGCAGCTGCACGACAAGCTGAAGCACGAAGCGTGGGCAGTGAAGAATCTGGATAAGCGGCCGGAGCGACTATTTGAAGACCTGATCATGCTGGCCCTTCGCGATGCTGAAGACAACTCCAACATCGAGAACATCAAAATCTATGCCCGCTACTGGCATAGCCTTTTTGAGGGCCGGCTGGTTTCGTCTGTGAGTGGCGAGGAGATTACGGAAAATCTCCCCACACACAGCCGCATAACCCATAAGCGCCTGTCTAATGCGACGAAAAACCGTTACCGGGCATTCATCATGCGCGGCTTCTCTCTGGCCTATAAGAGCGGTTGGATTGACCAGATACCCTACGCACAGACAATGCGTGAGCCTAAGGTGCGGGTCCGGTGGCTCGATAAGAATGACGCCAGATCGCTTATCGGCAACCTGCAGCATGAGTGGATGAAGAATCTTTGTTCATTCGCTCTGCTGACCGGAGCGCGCCTTCGGGAGATTCTTTCCCTAACCTGGCAGGATATCGACTTAGGGCGGCGGCGTGCAGTGGTGAAGGCGGAAGTGGCTAAGTCGGGCCGTGCAAGACAGCTTCCACTGAGTGACGAGGCGGTGACAATCCTCAATCGGATCCCCCGCGATTTTGAATATGTTTTTTCTTCCGATGGAACACTTCACGATTATTTCGTGCGTAGTGATTTCAACCGGGCGCTGAAGCTTTCAGGGATAAAGGATTTCCGGTTCCACGACCTGAGACATACCTGGGCGAGCTGGCATGTTCAGGATGGGACACCACTGATGGTTCTGAAGGAATTGGGGGGATGGGAGAAGCTGGAAATGGTGAACAAGTACGCGCATCTGAGTGGTGAACATTTAAGCAGATTTAGCGGCGTTGTCACGTTTCTGGCACAGGAAGGAGGTTACGAGAGTGAATCTGGCCGGATAACTCTCGTAAGCTGATGTTTTAAAATAGTAATAATCTAGGTTCCGCAGCCGCTGGAAACCGATGCATCGGAGAAACAGTCCGATGCAGATAACCTTCGTCACGTAACAGGCGATTCCGGCTATCGGTTAATAAATCAGTCGCCCACTTTTTCCAGCGGCGCCTGCGGATTTTTGCTGATAAACATCGCATCTCCATAACTGAAGAAACGATATTGCTCAGCCACGGCTGCGTGATACGCCACCATGGTGTGCTGATAACCGGCAAACGCCGAGACCAGCATAATCAGAGTCGATTCGGGCAGGTGGAAGTTGGTGATCAGCGCATCGATCACCTGATACTCATAGCCCGGATAGATGAAAATCTGCGTATCGTCGAAGAACGGCGCAATCAGGGCATCCTGACTTGCTTTGGCGGCGCTCTCCAGCGAACGGACAGAGGTGGTGCCGACGGCGACCACTTTATTGCCACGCGCTTTACAGGCCAGCACCGCGTCGACAACCTCCTGCGGCACTTCGGCATACTCCGCGTGCATGTGATGCTCTTCGATGGTTTCGACACGCACCGGCTGGAAGGTGCCTGCACCGACATGCAGCGTCACAAAGGCCATCTCAATGCCCTTCTCTTTCAACGCCTGCAGCAGCAGTTCATCGAAGTGCAGACCGGCTGTCGGGGCCGCGACGGCACCCGGACGGGCGCTGTAAACCGTCTGATAAAGCTCGCGATCCGCCTCTTCATCAGGACGGTCGATATACGGCGGCAGTGGCATGTGACCGACGCTGTTGAGGATATCGAGCACCGCGCGCTCATCATCAAACGCGATCTCAAACAGCGCATCGTGGCGTGCCACCATGGTCGCTTTCACACTCTCATCTTCGCCCAGCAGCAGTTCTGCCCCCGGCTTCGGCGCTTTTGAGGCGCGCACATGTGCCAGCACGCGCTTGTCGTCGAGCATCCGCTCCACCAGCATCTCGATTTTGCCGCCGCTGGCTTTACGGCCAAACACGCGCGCCGGAATCACACGGGTGTTGTTGAACACCAGCAGATCGCCTGGATTCAGCTTATCCAGCACGTCGGTGAAAACACCGTGCGACAGCGCACCGCTGGGACCGTCGAGCGACAGCAGACGACAGCCGCTGCGCTGCGCCTGGGGATAGTGAGCAATCAGGGATTCGGGCAGTTCAAAAGCAAAATCGGCGACACGCATTGAAATGTTCTTTCTCAGGCAAAAACAGGCGGCACAGTTTAGCGGAAAATCGACCAATTCTGAACAACTGGCTGCGCAAAGGCAGTTCAGCCTATAATGCGGCATGAACTTTCTTGCGCATCTCCATCTGGCTAAGCTGGCCGACAGCTCCTTACTCGGCAATTTAATGGCCGACTTTGTGCGTGGCAACCCGCACCAGCACTGGTCCGCGCCTGTCGCAGACGGCATTCTGATGCATCGTCGTCTGGATGTGATGACGGATGCGCTGCCGGAAGTGCGCAGCGCCCGTCAGCTGTTCCGTGCGGAAACCTATCGCGTCGCCCCCATTACGCTGGACGTCATCTGGGACCATTTTCTGGCCCGTCACTGGCAGCAATTTACGCCCGACCAGACGCTGGTGCAGTTTTCTGCCACCGCCGAGCGCGAAATCCTGCCGCAGCTGGCCGACACGCCTCCTGAATTTCAGGCACTCAACGCGGTGATGTGGCGCGAGCGCTGGTTTGAGCATTATGCCCAGCCTGCGCGGCTGGAGCGGGTGCTGCACGGCATGGCCAGCCGCCGTCCACGCCTGGCGGCACTACGCGACTCCTACCACGATTTCACGCAACATTATGATCAGCTGGAAGCGCTGTTTTTTGTTTTTTATCCGCGTTTAATGGCGCTGGCGACCAGCAGAACCCTGTAAAACCCGATCCTCTGCTACCGGGCTGACGGACATGCGCTTTTGCCTGATGAAAAAAGCCAGCAGCCCGGCTCAGCACCATCTTGCCATTGCTGCTTATCTGCGGCTTAATGAAGCCTTTCTTAACAATAGTGAAGTAAACATCACAGCCAGACCGCCTGTTCAGGCGCGCCTTCCGTTCGTTATGGCAAAAAAATCATAAGAGGAAAAGATGTCATCCGCTTCGCATTCTGAAATAGACGCGCGTTACCGTTACGCCTGTGACATCGCCCGTGCAGCGGGCAGCCGGGCCCTGTCATGGTATCAGCAGCGTCAGACACTGGTCGTGGAACACAAAAGGGATTTGCAGGACGTAGTCAGCGAGGCTGATCGTAACGTTGAGGCATTAATTAAGACCTTAATCGCTGAACGTTTTCCTGAGGATATCGTCTATGGCGAAGAGAGCGGCGGCGAGGTTGAGGGTGCGCCCTTTATCTGGGTTGTCGATCCAATCGATGGCACCGCCTGTTTCGTCAACGGCCTGCCTAACTGGTGCGTTTCGCTGGCGGTGGTCTGCGAAGGGGAACCGGTGATCGGCGTAGTCTGCGATCCCAATCATCAGGAGCTGTTCCACGCACGGGCAGGCCAGGGGGCATGGCTGAATGAAAGTCGCCTGCATGTGCATGACGCAGCGCATCTCAACGAGGGTTTACTTGGCATCAGTAACTCCAGCCGGACGCCGGGCGAAAGCGTCTCACGCCTGATCAGCGGCTTAATTGAACAGGGTGGTATGTTTATTCGCATCGGTTCGGGTGCGCTGACCAGTGCCTGGGCAGCAGCCGGTCGGCTGATTGGTTACTACGAAGCGCATATGCATCCGTGGGATAGTCTGCCGGGCATCGTTCTTATGCGCGAAGCAGGCGGTGTCACCAATGATTATCTGCGTAATGAAGGCCTGAAAAACGGTAACCCGGTGTTGCTGGCCAATGCGACCCTGTATCCAAAAATTAAAGCGCTGACCGGCAACGGCGCACTGGAAGAGTAAATGACGCTGCCAACCCTGTGCCGCTGTGCGCTAATCCTCGGTTCTCTTTGGCTGTTAAGCCCGGCGGCACAGGCGGCGGATTACCAGCTGGAGAAAGTGGTTGAACTGAACCGTCACGGCGTACGTCCGCCCACACCAGGCAATCGTAAAGAGATGGAAGCCGCCAGCCAGCAACACTGGACACAGTGGACCACTGCCGATGGCGAGCTGACGGGTCACGGCTACAGTGCCGTGGTGAATAAAGGACGCTGGGAAGGCGATCACTATCGCCAGCTTGGCCTGCTGAGCGCGGGCTGTCCGGATGCGGCTCAGGTCTACGTGCGCGCCAGTCCGCTGCAGCGCACCCGCGCCACGGCCGCGGCGCTGACGGACGGGGCGTTTCCCGGCTGCGGCGTAACGGTGCATCACGTGGAGGGGGATGTTGATCCCCTTTTTCAGACTGAAAAGCTGACGGTCACCCAGACCGATCCCGCTCAGGAGCTGGCCGCGAAACAACAGAAAGCGGGCGATCTGGCACACCTGCAACAGCAACTGCAACCGGCGATTCAGCAGCTGAAAGCCGCTGTCTGTCCCCCCGCAACAGATTGTCCCTTGTTTGATGCGCCCTGGACGTTCCGGCAAACCCGCAACGGGAATAGTTACGTTTACGGGCTGAGCGTCATGGCGAGCATGGTGGAGACGCTGCGACTGGGCTACAGCGAAAATCTGCCGTTTGATCAGCTCGCCTGGGGGCATATCACTTCGGCCGCGCAGATCACCTCCCTGCTGCCGCTGCTGACCGCCAACTACGATCTCAGCAACGACGTACTCTACCTGGCACAGCGCCGTGGCTCGATATTGCTCAACACGATGCTGGAAGCGATCGCTGCCGACAGCTCTCCGGGCCGCTGGCTGGTTCTCGTCGCGCATGACACCAACATTGCGATGGTGCGCACCCTGATGGACTTTAACTGGCAGTTACCCGGCTATTCTCGCGGTAACATTCCGCCGGGCAGCAGTCTGGTGCTGGAGCGCTGGCGCGATACCCGCAGCGGCGAGCGTTTTTTGCGGATCTATTTTCAGGCGCAGAGTCTGGATGACATCCGTCAGCTGCAACCGATTAATGAAAAACATCCGTTATTACAGCAGGAATGGCATCAGCCCGACTGCAGAGTTACCGATGCCGGCCTACTCTGCCCTTATCAATCCACGCTGACTCAGCTGCGTAAAAACCTGGATAACAGCGCTGTGCTGCCGGTTTCGGTTATATTGCCCTGAGTCTGTGGCTAATCAAATTAAGGCCGCAGCCGCAATGCGGCCTTAATAATGTTAACCGCTGTTAATTAACGCTACTCCGACCTTTTCTTATTTAATTCGCCTGACTATCAGCGCCACGCATTTTGATTTACGATAGTCCTGTCAATCATCCCTTTATTATCTATTTTCCTGTAATTCTTGCGTATTTCGGCGACTGGTTTCGCCGTTTTTTATTTCTGCCTCTCTGCTTTTTTAGCCCGCCAGTGCCCGTATAGCCGCAATTTTCTGAGCATGAAGCCCCATCAACGCCTTTGCCCGCCTGTAATCTTCAGCGATATTCATTGCCCGTCTGAATAATCTTTTCGGGATGCATTCACCGTAATAAACCGGCGCAGCGTCTTATTTCGATAACAGTGGTTCAACGCGTAATAAAAGAATTCAGCGTTGTGGCGAAGATCACACAAATAAACAGTGACGGGAGAAAATAAAAGAGGGAAATAGCGGCTTCTGCTCCCCCATAAATCGGGAGAGCAGAACAGGAGATTAGCGTGGTTTACGCACCAGCTTATAGCCCAGCAGCAGCACCACAATCCACACCATGCCAACATAGAGTGAAATGCGGGTATCGGGGAAATAACCAATCAGACCGATAATAAAGCAAAGGAACGCCACGCCGACGCCAGCCGTCCAGCTGCCACCTGGCAGCGCAAACTGCAGCTTACTCGCCGCCTCTTTGCCAATTTTGCGACGGAAGGCGATCTGCGACAGCAGAATCATGATCCAGACCCACACCGTTGCAAAGGTCGCCAGCGAGGCGATGACCAGGAAGACTTTTTCCGGCATCAGGTAGTTGAGATAAACCGCAATCAGCATAGCGAACATCATCACCACCACCGTCACCCACGGAATGCCGCGCGACGAGACCTTCATAAAGACTTTCGGCGCATGACCCTGCTGCGCCATCCCGTGCAGCATGCGGCCCACGCCAAACACATCGCTGTTAATGGCCGAGAGCGATGCGGTCAGCACGACGAAATTGAGGATAGAGGCGGCTGCCGCGATCCCCAGATGCTGGAAGGTCAGCACAAACGGGCTGCCCGAGGTTCCTACCTGATTCCACGGGTAGATCGACATAATCACAAACAGCGTGCCAACGTAGAACACCAGAATGCGCCACGGCACCGAGTTAATCGCGCGCGGAATCGACTTCTCCGGATCTTTCGCTTCACCCGCAGTGATACCGATGATTTCGATGCCGCCATAGGCGAACATTACCATCTGCAGCGACAGCAGCATGCCGACGACGCCGTGGGCGAAGAAGCCGCCGTTGGTCCACAGGTTATGGATACCGGTCGGCTGACCGCCGTTGCCAATCCCCCAGATAATCATGCCGAAACCAGCCAGAATCATCACGATGATGGTGGCGACTTTGAAGAAGGAGAACCAGAACTCCACTTCGCCGAACACTTTCACGCTCATCAGATTGACGGCACCGATGATCAGCACCACGCTCAGCACCCAAATCCAGTGCGGCACCTCAGGGAACCAGACGCCCATATAGATGCCGAACGCGGTAACGTCCGCTATCGCCACAATCAGGATTTCAAAACAGTAGGTCCAGCCGGTGATATAGCCCGCCATCGGCCCAAGATAGTCCTGCGCGTAGCGGGAGAAAGAGCTGGCCTGAGGATTGTTAACGGACATCTCACCCAGCGCGCGCATGATGATATACGCCACTGCCCCGCCGATGATGTAGGCGAGCAGCACGCTCGGTCCGGCCATTTTTATCGCGTCAGCGGAACCGTAAAACAGCCCGGTGCCAATCGCCGATCCCAGCGCCATAAAACGGATGTGGCGCGTGCTCAGTCCGCGTTTGAGCTTGTTGGTTTCTTGCATAACAACCTGTACCTGTGAAATGAAAAAACCA
>Ga0157367_1000567_pt1 | contig 17832 bp, 17 predicted proteins | sample AttbisABBM2_FD_113142 | JGI IMG/M metagenome (GOLD analysis project Ga0157367, IMG submission 113142) | Fungus gardens microbial communities from leaf cutter ant in Botucatu, State of São Paulo, Brazil - Atta bisphaerica ABBM2 | ecosystem: Host-associated > Fungi > Mycelium > Unclassified ...
CAGCACGGCGGGCGGCGCGGCAGGCAGCACGGCAGGCGGCGCGGCGGGCTGCACGGCAGGCGGCGCGGCAGGCAGCGCGGCGGGCGGCGCAGCAGGCAGCGCGGCGGGGTGCACGGCGGGCAGCACGGCGGGCAGCACGGCGGGCAGCACGGCGGGCAGCACGGCGGGCAGCACGGCGGGCAGCGCGGCAGGCAGCGCGGCGGGCTGCCGCGATTCGGGCATCTGCGGCGCGACGGGCGCGCGCAACGCGGTCGGCAACACGGCCGTTTCTCCCGCGTTCATGATGAGTATTGGACGACCGGGCCCGGCGCCCGACGCTGCACGCCGCCGATACGCGGTTCGACGCGCGGCACCGACTGGCATTCGAGGTACTCGCCGCGCATGACGCGGAACGGAAAATCGCCGAAGCGGACGCTGCCGCGCCGGCGTTCGACGAGCTGGCTCGCGTCGAGCCCCGGCAGGGCCGCGAACTGGGCCCGCGCGCGGTGGATCTGCACGTTGACATGGGAGGCGTCGATGCCGAGCATGCGCGCCAGCCGGTCGAGCTCGACCCAGCCTTGCGTGGCGGCGTCGTAGCCGGCCTGCATGTCGGCGGAGCGCGCCCGGGCGAGCGTGACGAGGCTGTAGTGATGCGCGCGCTCGCCGAGGTCGACCACGCCGCCGCGTATATGCAGCAGCATGCGTACGTGCTCTTCGTTCTGGCTGACGCGGAATTCGAGCAATTGCGCCGGCGCGGCGGGATCGGCAGGCGACGCGAGCATCATCGTCGAGCCGCTGCGCACGAGCGCCAGGCGCCAGGTGAGCTCGCCGGTCGACACTTCATCGCCGTCACGCAGCGTGCGCGGCGGCAACGTGTCGTCGCACAGCCATTCGCCGGCCGGCGACCGGACGATCGTGACCGGCCGCGCGGCGTGCGCGGGCAGGATCTGGCGCGGCGCGAGCACGATCGGATGCGCGGCGCCGCGGATCGGCCACAGCGTATCGGCCGGATCGTCGAGCGTGTCGACGCGCCACGGCGCGACGCCCGCCCGGCCGAACCGGATCACGTCGCCTCGTTGCAGCACCGCATGTTCGCCGTCGCGCAACGGCGTGCCCGATACCGTCGTGCCGTTGCTGCTGTGATCGTGCAGTTCCCACCGCCCGCCGATCCAGCGGATATGGGCATGGACGCGGGACACCGACGCATCCCGGATGACCGTGTCGCAGCGCGCGGGATCGCGGCCGAACACGTGATACGCGCGGAGCAGACACGCTTCTCCAGAAGAATCGTTCCTGAGTATCGCCATGGCCGCCCCGTTTCGGTTCCGCCCGGATCGCTCGAGTGACGCATCGACGCAGCCGGGCAAGCGATTGATTCACTGATCGCGAACAATGTCGCCTGTTCGCCGCCTCGTTACCTGTTTTCGTCAGCTATCTGTTGAATCGTTGCCCATCCGGCGCGCTATTTCAGCCAATTGAATGGTTCACCGTTTTGTTGTTTTTAAACCGAGCAACTTGATGAAAATCCTGCCAAATAAACTCATGCATCGCAACCGGAATGCGCAATCCGAAACCGGATATTGCAATGCTTTACATTTGCAGCCGATTTTCGGGTGATAAATAAAGGGTCGAAGAATCTTCTCCAGGCACGACGCTGGACAGCCGCCCGCAGCCACGCTGACTGGCAATAATGACAGGCCGGATATGAGAAACAATTTCCGCCACAGCAATCCGTCATGCACGCGCAAATTGAATTAAATAATTTCTGCAATTCATATAATCATCGCCGTCATTTTGGCGGCCGGCATTACCTCGCTCATTGCGGCATACCGAAACCTGGCGATCCGCCCGTCCGCGACCTATATTTAGCCGCATGGCTAACTTTAACCCCGGCATCAGCGACGTATTCCATGCGCTGTCCGACCCGACGCGCTGCGCGATCGTCAGCGCGCTCGGCCGCGGCGAGCAAACCGTCTCCGTGCTGGCGGCGCCGTTCGCGATGGCGCTGCCGTCCTTCATGAAGCACGTCGCGGTGCTCGAGCGCAGCGGCCTCGTCCGGACCCGCAAGACCGGGCGCGCGCGCACCTGCGCGCTGGTCGGCGGCCGGCTGTCGGAAGCGGAGCAGTGGCTCGCCGCGCAGCGCGCGACGTGGGAAGCCCGGTCCGACCGCATGGTCGAATTCGTCGAACGCCGTCATGCAGAGGAGCACGCCGATGTCAGCCCACCCCGCCGAACCCGCTGAAGCCAGCGACCTCGTCATTTCCCGCTTGCTGCGCGCGCCGCGCGGCGCGTTGTGGCTGGCGTGGACCGCCCCCGAACTGCTGAAGCAATGGTGGTGCCCGAAGCCGTGGACCACCGAAGTGCGCGCGTTCGAGCTGCGGCCCGGCGGCGCGTTCCACACGTTCATGCGCGGCCCCGACGGCGGCACCAGCGACAACCCGGGCTGCTTCCTCGAGATCGTGCCCGAGTCGCGCATCGTGTTCACGTCGATGCTCACCGGCGGCTGGCGGCCGCACACGCCGTGGCTGGGGTTCACGGCCGTGATCACGATGCGCGACGATGACGCAGGCTGCCGCTACGAAGCCCGCGTGATGCATCCGGACGTCGCGACGCGCGAGCGCCACGAACAACTCGGCTTCTTCGACGGCTGGAATACCTGCATCACGCAGCTCGACGAGCTGGCCGGCACGCTCGACTGACCGCGCACGCACGCCCGGGGCGCGACGCCGGGCGTCGCGATGCGCCGCACGACTGGTGCTGCGCAAAACCCGCACGCATGCGACACTGCCCCGCATTCGCGCCGCCATGGGCGGCGCCTGCCCCGGACATGCACCAGAGGACCCTCGCGATGAGCACCGCGACCACCGCAACGTGGTATTTCGATTTCGTTTCGCCGTTTGCCTACCTGCAGCAGGAACAGTTCGACGCGCTGCCGCCGACGCTCGCGCTCGAACCGCGCCCGGTCGTGCTCGGCGCGCTGCTCGCGCACTGGGGACAAAAGGCGCCGGCCGAGATCGCGGCCAAGCGCGTGTTCATCTATCGCCACGCGCAGTACCGCGCCGACAAGCTCGGCATCCCGTTCCGGATGCCGCCCGCGCATCCGTTCAATCCGATCCGGCCGCTGCGCCTCGCGATCGCGATGGGCGGCTCGCTCGACGTGATCCGGCGCATCTTCCGGCACATCTGGCGCGACGGGCACGACGTCGCGTCGCCGGAAGGCTTCGCCGCGCTGTGCGACGCGGTCGGCTTTCCGGACGGCGTGAACGCCGTCGATGCGCCGGCCGTGAAGGACGCGCTGCGCGCGTATACCGACCAGGCGATCGCGCACGGCGTGTTCGGCGTGCCGACGTTCGAATGGAGCGGCGAGCTGTTCTGGGGCGAGGATGCGACCGCGATGTTCGTCGACTGCGTCGCCTCGCGCGCGTGGCTCGACTCGCCCGAAGTGCAGCGCATCAGCGCGCTGCCGGAAGGCATCTGGCGCGGCTGATCCCGCCGGCCGGGCGATCGACGGTTGCCCGTTGCCCGTTGCTAGTTGCTAGTTGCTGGTTGCTGGTTGCTGGTTGCTGGTTGCTGGTCGTCGGTCGCCGATTGCCGGTTGCCGGTTGCCGGTTGCCGGTTGCCGGTTGCCGGTTGCCGGTTGCCGGTTGCCGGTTGCCGGTTGCCGGTTGCCGGTTGCCGGTCGCCGGTCGCCGGTCGCCGGTCGCCGGTCGCCGGTTGCCGGTTGCCGGTTGCCGGTTGCCGGTTGCCGGTTGCCGGTTGCCGGTTGCCGGTTGCCGGTTGCCGGTTGCCGATTGCCGATTGCCGATTGCCGATTGCCGGTCGCCACGCGCCGGCATCAGAGCGCGTGCCCGTCGACCAGCCCCGGCACCGCCTCCCGCATCATCGCGATGAACCGCACGAGCCGCGACGGATAGAACTGCGCGTGCGGATAGGTCAGGTAGACCGGCAGCGGCGCGGCCTCCCACTGCGGCGCGAGATGGACGAGACGCCCTTGCGCCAGCGCGTCCGCGAGCATCCACGACGAGCCGACGCAGGCGCCGACGCCCAGCAGCGCCGCGCTGCGCAGCGCATACAGGTTCGCGGTGCTGATGCGCGGGCGAATCGCGATGCGGCGCGTCTCGCCGGTCACCGCATGGCGCAGCGCCAGCTCGTTGCGGTAATACGTGCGCAGCGACAGCCACGGCAACGCGGCCAGCGCGTCGGGCTCGGCGGGCACCGGCGCACCGTTCAGCACCGACGGCGCGGCCACCACGAAGCGCGGCACCTTCGACAGCCGGATCGCGACCACGCCGGGATCGGTCGGCTCGCCGACCTGGATCGCGCAATCGATGCCGCTGCCGATGAAATCCCGCACTTCGTCCTGCAGCAGCCATTCGACCGACACGCGCGGGTAGTCGGCGAGAAAGCGCGCGAGCGGCCCGACGAAACGCTCCTGCCCGAATGCGTGCGGCACCGCCACCCGCAGCAGCCCTTCGGGCTCCTCCTGCGCGCCGCGCAGGTCGGCTTCGAACGCCGCCCAGCTCGCCAGCAGCTCCTTCGCGCGCTTGAAGCAGCGCTCGCCGTCGACGGTGAGCCGCATCGTGTGCGTCGTCCGCTGCAGCAGCCGCACGCCGAGCGAGCGCTCGAGCGCCTGCAGCCGGCGGCTGATCGTCGGCTGGGTCGTGTTCAACTGCGCGGCCGCCGCGGACAGGCTGCCCGATTCGACTATGCGCACGAAGGTTTCCATCAGCTCGAAACGATACCCGGCGCCCTCCACCGGATCGGTGCGATGGCGCTCAAGGCCTTGAGCAGTGGTATTTTCTGGGCTTTTTTCACTCATACGCCTAGCGTATAACAAATCTGCGCGGCACGGTACTACCGTCGCATCCAGCCTGTCGGCACACTCGCGTCCATCTCCTCACCTGACGAAGGACCCGATCATGTCCACCCCGACGAACCTCGATGCCGCGGCCCGCCCGCCGCTTACCCCGCACCACGCCGCGCCGCTCGGCCGCGGCCTCGTGCTGCTGCTCGCCGCGGCGGCCGGCCTCGCGGTCGCCCCGCTCTACTACAGCCAGCCGATGCTCGGCGTGCTCGGCCCGGATCTCGGCGCGGGCGCCCGCGCGGTCGGCTTCGTGCCGACGCTCACGCAGCTCGGCTACGCGCTCGGCATCCTGCTGCTCGCGCCGCTCGGCGACCGCTTCGACCGCCGCCGCGTGATCCTGATCAAGGCCGCCGCGCTGGTCGGCGCGCTGCTGCTCGCCGCCGCCGCGCCGTCGATCGGCCTGCTGCTGGCCGCGAGCTTCGCGATCGGCCTGTCCGCGACGATGGCGCAGGACGTCGTGCCGGCCGCGGCGACGCTCGCGCACGACGCGCATCGCGGCCGGATGGTCGGCACGGTGATGACGGGCCTGCTGATGGGCATCCTGCTGTCGCGGGTGGTCGCCGGCTTCATCGCCGAGAACGTCGGCTGGCGCGCGATGTTCGTGATCGCCGCCGCGAGCGTCGCCGCGATCGGCGCCGTCGCCGCGCGCGGCCTGCCGCGCTTCGAACCGACCACGCGCCTGTCGTATCGCGCGCTGATCGGCTCGCTCGGCGAACTGTGGCGCCGTCATCCGGCGCTGCGGCGCGCGGCGCTCGCGCAAGGCGTGCTGTCGGTCGGCTTCAGCGCTTTCTGGTCGACGCTCGCGCTGATGCTGCATGGCGCGCCGTTCCATCTCGGCAGCGCCGCCGCCGGCGCGTTCGGCCTCGCCGGTGCGGCCGGCGCGCTCGCCGCGCCGATCGCGGGCCGCCTGGCCGACCGTCATGGGCCGGAATGGGTCACGCGGCTCGGCATCGGCATCGCGACGCTGTCGTTCGGGGCGATGGCATTCGCGCCGCTGCTGTCGACGCATGCGCAGCTCGGCCTGCTCGCGGCGGGCACGATCGGCTTCGACCTCGGCGTGCAGGCGACGCTGATCGCGCACCAGTCGATCGTGTACCGGATCGATCCGGCGTCGCGCAGCCGCCTGAATGCAGTGCTGTTCGTCGGCATGTTCATCGGCATGGCGGCCGGCGCCGCGATCGGCAGCCAGCTGCTCGCGCAACTGGGCTGGACCGCGGTGCTCGGGCTCGCCGTCACGACGTCGCTCGCCGCGCTCGCCGTGCGGATCTGGCGGCGCTGATCGGTCGACGCACGACGCGTCGATAAAATGCACCCGGACGGGCAAGCGCCTCGCGCTTGCCCGTCTTTTCTTTTCATTTTCGATCGGCGCAAGCGCAAACACGAGCGCGCGCGCCGCCCGCCAGGTTCACGCGCCCCGCTTGCCGCATGCGTTCATCCGATGCAATGCGCAGACCAATCGATTCGATTGTCCAGTTCACCCAAATATTTTTGGCATTTCCACGGCTGCGGGAGCGCCACACACCGCCTTATCCGCGAACACCACGCCGGACGGCCCGCACGCATCCGGCCCCATGTCGCGCGACCCGTTTTATCAGGGGATTCCCGGTATTTTTTCCCATTTTCTTTGAAATTCCGGGTGGACATACTTGCCCCCCGTTGCGCTGCAGCCCGAGCGCGCCTTGAGTCCCGCCGGCCGCCATGTCATGCGCTGCACGTCCGCCGGGGCCGCCGACCATGAACGACTTCGACACCACGATCCAGCTCCACCTCACCCAGATCACGCTCAGCCCGCTGCTGAACCATGCGATCCGCGTCATCGCGGGCCTGTATACGTTCAAGGGCTTCGTGCTCGTTCCGATACTGTGCTGGCTCTGGTTCCAGCCCGGCCCGCATCGCGAACGGCAGCGCGAGATGATCGTCGCGACCGTCGCGAGCGGCCTGCTCGCGCTCGCCACGGGCCGGCTGCTCGCGAAGACCCTGCCGTTCCGCCTGCGTCCGATCTACAACCCGGATCTGCACCTGCACTTTCCGTCGGCGGAATTGCGCGAGGCGACCCTGCGGACCTGGAGTTCGTTTCCGAGCGACCACGCGATGCTGTGGATGGCGGTCGCGACCGGCATCTTCCTGATGTCGCGCCGCCTCGGCGTGCTCGCGCTGCTGTACACGGCCGTGTTCATCTGCCTGCCGCGCGCGTATCTCGGCTTTCACTATCCGACCGACCTGCTCGGCGGCGCCGCGATCGGCATCGCGATCACCTGGCTGATGACGCGCGATGCGATCCGCACGCGCTTCGCGCCGGCCGTGATGCACGGCATCCAGCGCTTTCCCGCGCCCGCCTATACGCTCGCGTTCCTGCTGTGCTTCGAGCTGATCACGCAGTTCGACGAACTGCTGACGCTCGCGCGCTCGGCATCGCACGCGCTGTGACCGGCATGCTGCCGCTGCTGCTGTCACGCCGAACTCGCGCGCGCTGCCAGGCGTGCGCGCCGGCATCCCGCCGCGCGGATGCCGGCCTGCCCGTCAATCGCGATCGGGCGCGCCGAGCGGAAAGAACGCGCGATACGGCCGCGCCTCGTCCACCGCGCGCGCAAACGACGGCCGCGCCAGCAGGCGCTGCCGGTACGCGATCACATGCGCGAACGACGGATCGATGCGATGGGTCCAGTCCGCGTAGAACAGGAACGGCGCCGCGCCGCAATCGGCGAGGCTGAAGCGCGCGCCGGCCGCCCATTCGCGCGCCGCCATCCTGGCGTCGAGCCACGCATACGCGGTGTCGAGCATCGCGCGCGCATCGGCGACGCCGCGCGCGTCGCGTTCCGCCTGCGGGCGCAGCGCGTCGAGCACGATCTTCTGCTGCGGCGTCGACACGTAGTTGTCGAAGAAGCGATCCATCATCCTGACCTCCAGCGCCGCGTGCGGATCGTCGGGCAGCAGCCGGACGGGCCCGGGATGGTTCAGCCCGAGATACTCGATGATGATCGTCGCCTCGATGATCGTGCGGCCCGCATCGACCAGCACCGGAAAGCGCTTCATCGGCCACAGCGCGGCGAGTTCCCGCATCGGCGCCGGGTCGTCGTGCTGCAACAGGCGATAGTCGAACGGCGTGCCGTTTTCGTACAGCGCGGTCAGCACCTTCTGGCAATACGACGAGAAAGGATGGGCATACAGGGTCGGCAGCATCGGCGCTCCTCTTCCGGGTAGGGTCATACCGGCCGCGCCTGCGCGCCGCGACATGCGGCGCACCTCGGCCGGTCAATACGACGACGAACGACACGGGCCGGAATCGACATCCGGCGATCAGGATTTCCGGCGCACGCGCCTGCCCGGCTACAGCCGCCCGTTCACGACCGTGCGCCCGTCGGCCCGCCAGCGCAGCATGCCGCCGCCGAGATTCGCGACCGCGTCGAAGCCCGCCTGACGCAGGATCACGGTCGCCTGCGCGGACCGTCCGCCGGCCCGGCACACGGTCACGATCGGCCGCTCGCGCGCGAGTTCGCCCGCGCGCGCGGCGAGTTCGCCGAGCGGGATCAGCGTCGCGTCCGGAATGTGCCCGAGCGGCCCGGTGAATTCGGCGCTCTCGCGCACGTCGACGACCTGCACCGCCTGCAGGTGATCCTCGAGCCATTGCGGATCGATTTCCCAGAACCCGGCGAACGTATAGACGAGCGGCGCCCAGCCGGGCTCGGCCTGCTGCTCGGGCGCGCTCGCCGCGAAGCCGCACTGCAGGTTCGCCGGCACCGCGACGTCGATCTGGCGCGGGTGCGGCAGCCCGAGGTTCGTCATGTAGCCGGCGAAATCGTCCTCGCTGAGATCGCCGCCGAGGCGCGGGTTGAAGCGCCGCTCCTCGCCGACGCTCGTCACGGTCAGCCCGCGATAGTCGTGCGCCGGATACAGCAGGCACGCCTGCGGCAGCGTGAAGATCCGGCCGTGCACCGCGCGATACATCGCGCGCGGGTCGCCCTGCTGGAAATCGGTGCGCCCGGTGCCGCGGATCAGCAGGCAGTCGCCGGTGAACGCCATCGATTCGTCGTCGAGCACGAGGCTGATGCAGCCGTTGGTGTGGCCCGGCGTCGCGCGCACGGTCAGGTAGCGGCCGCCGAACGCGCACTGGTCGCCGTCGCGCAGATAGCGGTCCGCCCCTTGCGCGCCGCTCGCCGCGGAAAAGCCGATCGCGCTGCCGGTGCGCTGCTTCAGCAGCCACGCGCCCGTCACGTGGTCGGCGTGCACGTGCGTATCGATGGTCATGACCAGCCGCAGGTCGAGTTCGTCGAGCAGCGCCGCGTCGCGCCGCACCTGCTCGAACACCGGATCGATCAGCAGCGCTTCGCGCGATGCGCGATCGGCGAGCAGATACGTATAGGTAGACGATTGTGGATCGAAGAGTTGCCTGAAGATCATCACGATGCCGCTCCGCCGCCTGTCCATGCCCGGCGCGCGCCACGCGCCGCCTCGCCGCGCCGCCGCTCCTCGCCCGCGCGAATCGGCCGCCGCCTTGCCGGCCCGGCCGATTCGCGCCCCCGTCGTGCCGTCGCGCGCCGCGTCAGCGCGGCTGCGTGACGTACCGCAGGTACGGCTTCAGCGTCCTGAAGCCCTGCGGATACTTCTTCTTCGCATCGTCGTCCGACACCGACGTCGGAATGATGACATCGTCGCCCGGCCGCCAGTTCACCGGCGTCGCCACCGTGTGCTGCGCGTTCAGCTGCAGCGAATCGAGCAGGCGCATCACTTCGTCGAAATTGCGGCCCGCGCTCATCGGGTACACCAGCATCGCCTTGACCTTCTTGTCCGGCCCGATGATGAACACCGAGCGCACCGTCGCGTTGTCGACCGCGGTGCGCGGCCCGCCGCCCGCGTTCGGATGGATCATGTCGTACAGCTTCGCGACCACCAGGTTGTCGTCGCCGATCATCGGATAGTTGATCGCGTGCCCCTGCGTCTCCTCGATGTCCTTCACCCACCGCTGGTGATCGCTGACAGGGTCGACGGAGAGCCCGATGATCTTCGTATTGCGCTTGTCGAATTCCGGCTTGAGCCCGGCCATGTAGCCGAGTTCGGTCGTGCACACCGGCGTGAAGTCCTTCGGATGCGAGAACAGGATCGCCCAGTGGTCGCCGATCCACTCGTGAAAGCGAATCGTGCCCTCGGTCGTCTCCGCGGTGAAATCGGGGGCTTCTTCTCCTAGTCGAATCGACATTTCGTCCTCCATGACATGGAACCCTCATGACGCCCGCGCCGCGGTCGGCGCGGCCGCGCCCTGATTCGTCGAACGTGGGTGTGGCGATCGCCGCGAGGCCCGCCCCGTGGCCACGGGGCGGATCGGCGCGCCGGCGGGCGGGCACGCGGCCCGCGCGCGGCGCGCCGCGCAATCGTCCTGACACGGGACACCGGCCGGCACGCGCCGTGCCCCGCGCGCTTATAGCGTAGGTCAAATTGCGCGCGCCACGGGCGGCAGTTCGCCGCGGGCATGGCGCGCGGCGGGCGTGGGACGGCCGCATCGCACCGCCTATACTTTTTGCATCGACACCCCGGCGCGCGCCGCGCGTCCGGCCGTTTCCTTTCCTGTGAGGAGACCATCATGGCCCGCCGCTACATCGATTGCCGCGAGTTTCCCAGCGACATGAACTGTTCGGTCGCGATTTCGGCCGATTCCGACGGCGAACTGCTGGAGGCCGCCGTCCAGCATGCGGTCACGGTGCACCAGCACACCGACACGCCCGAATTGCGCACGCAACTGAAGGCGCTGTTCCGCGACGGCACGCCGCCCGCCGACGCGCCCCGCAGCGCGTGAGCAGGCATCGTCCGCGCCGCGCCTGCCGGCTGCCTGCCACCACGTCCCGCCTTCCGATCGCTCGCCGCCGCGCCGGCCTCCGCCGCCGGCCGGCAACTGTCGTGCGCGATGCCACGACGCACACCGCCCCAAACCGATGCGCGCGCAACGATACGCACATGTAACGCGCACGTTCGCGCGCGGCCCGGCGCCGCTTGCCGCGCCCGCCGCACACGGCGCATGCGCGATGCCCGCGGCCACCCGGTTTCGCATGTGGATCACACGTGAAACGTTTTTTCCGGATTGTGCCGCGACAGCCCTCGCCATCAGTCGAATTCACCAATCAAATCATTAAGTTATCGAAGATGGCACGTTGCTCGCTTGGATCCTGGAACAGGTTCGCACGCAGGTGACGCCGGCATAAACACGCCGTCCCGGTCACGCTGGCTGCAACCGGGCGGCATCGCGTATGCCGCGTCAGAACAGGCCGCAGGCCTGCAAGGGAGATCCGTTTCGCCGAACCCGACGAATCCGGGGGCCGCTGCCAGCGCGATGCGCCGGGCAGGCCACCTGGCGGATGGTCGTTTTTGCAACGCGTCGAACAACGCGAGTCGTTTCAGGAGGAAGCCATGAAAGTGCGAGGAACCCATGGGTCGCTGCGCGTATGGAGCGCCGTGCTGACCGGTCTTTGTGCAGCCGTCGTCACAGTCGCCGCACTCGGTTCGCAGGCGGCCTTCGCCGGCCCGAAACGTCAAACGGGCCACGGCTCGCTGCCCTCCAAAGGGAACATACCGGCCAAGTTCGAGACGCTGCCGTCCGGCCCGCATCCGAGCGAAGTGAAGAACGCAGGCAAGTTCAAGCCGCAACAACTATAGGCATCACGCGGAAGTCATTGTCGGGGAAGGATTCAATCATTTCGATTACCGATGCGTGAGGTTTGCCATGAGTGCAATGCGAACGTTATTCCGCTCCCCCGGGCCATTGGCGCGCGGGCTGGCCGCCGCCGGACTCTGTGCCGCGGCGCAGGTCGCGCAGGCCGTCCCGCTGGATGCGCTGATCGACCTGAAGGTGCTGGTGCTCGCCAGCCAGCAGGCCGGCAACACCCCTGAACTGCAGGCGACGCAGACGATCCTCGACCGCCTGGGCGTGCCGTACACCATCTACAGCTACGACACGAACAACCCGACGCTGCCGCCGCTCGAAACCGGCAACCATGCGATGTATCAAGGCATCATCATGCCGGTCAGCGACGCGCGCTACATGAACCCGTTCGGCGCGAACGCGCTGGCCACGACGCTCGCGCGCTACCAGTTCAAGTACAACGTGCGGCTCGCGAGCGTCTATACGTGGCCGGGCGACACGGGCTGCATGCAGTACGTCGGCTACCGCGATACGACCGCGTCGCCGCTCAACACGACGCTGACGACGACCGGCAAGACGCTCTTCCCGTACATGAACGCCGGCTCGACCACCGCCAATCCGCTGGTCGTGCAGAACGCGTGGACCTACTTCATGTCGCCGGCGAGCCCGCTGCCGGCCGGCACGACCACGACGACGCAGATCCAGGGCACGGCGTCGACCGGCGTCACCTATTCGGTCGCGTCGACCTGCCTGTTCGGCAATACCACGCCGCTCGCGGGCGACAGCACGTCGCGCGAGATCATGGCGGTGTCGTTCGACAACAACCCGTTCCTGATGCACTCGCTGACGCTGTCGTACGGCATCGTCAACTGGGTCACGCGCGGGCTGTTCGTCGGCGTCCGGCACACGTACATGGATCCGCAATTCGACGACCTCGGCATTCCGGACGAAATCTATCCGTATGCGCAGTCCGACCTGACCGGCCTGTGGTACGACGTGCGGACCGGCAAGACGACCAACACGAGCCCTCCCGGCCAGTGCCCGCTCGGCAGCCCGCCCGGATCGGTCAACCCGAGCACCGGCACGACCGCATGCGAATACCGGATGGTCGGCACCGACTTCGACAACGCGATGAACTGGCAGGACACCGTCAACGCCAATACGGCGAACGCGGGCGCGCTGAAGTTCACGATGGCGTTCAACGGTTCGGGCTTCAGCACGGATTTCGGCGGTCTCGGCAACTACCCGGCCACCGGCACCGATACGCTGACCACCGAGACCAACGCGAACGAGTTCGAGTTCAAGTGGATCACGCACACGTACGACCATGCGCTGCTCGATCCGCCGTTCACGACGACGGCCGCGCAGGTCACGACCGAGTTGCAGAGCAACCACGCCGTCGCCCAGTCGTTCGGGTTCGAGAAGTACAACAAGACCGTCATCGTCACGCCGGAGATTTCCGGGCTGTACAACGCGACGACGCTCGGTGCGCTCCGGTCGTTCGGCGTGACGACACTCGTGTCCGATTCGTCGAAGCCGACGCCGCCGGTCGGCACGCCGAACTGCCCGACCAACAACAACGGCGTCATATGGCCGCTGCCGCCGTTCAACGCGGGCAAGTTCAACTGCGTGAACCAGAACATCTTCGAGATCCCGCGCTACGCGACCGCGCTGTTCTACAACGTGTCGCAGCCGGCGGAATGGGTCGCCGAGTACAACTACTTCTACGGCGCGAACGGCATCGACCCGACACGCTGGGGCTTCGACCTGAACTACACGCAGGTGCTGGACAAGGTGTCCGATACGCTGGTGAGCTACCTGCTCACGTACGACGTCCGGCCGCTGATGTTCCATCAGTCGAACCTGCGCAGTTACAGCGGGACGAGTTCGCTGGCCGGTGACCTGCTGAACGCGGTGCTCACGAAGTACAACAAGTTCTACAAGGGCCTGCCGATCCGCAGTCCGTACCTGTCCGACTCGGGCACGCTCGGCCGGCAGCGGCTGGTGTTCAATACGTCGAACGTGGCGGCCACGCTGAAGCCCGGCGTGTCGATCACGCTCAGCGCGTCGCGCACCGACGGGCAGTCCGTCGTGGTGCCGATCACCGGCGTGACGTTCGGCACCGTGCATGAGACGTATGGCGGCCAGAGCAACTCCACGATCACGCTGCTTCCGGCCACCGCCTATACGACGTTGATTACGCCGGCGCCGGTCTGGCAATAGCTTGCCGAAAGGCATGACCGCGCTCGGAGGCGCGAGTTGACGACGCCCGCCGCAAGGCGGGCGTTTTTTTGTCTGTGGATCGCGGGCCGGGGCTGGGGCCGGGGCTGGGGCTGGGGCTGGGGCTGGGGCCGGGGCTGGGCTGGGGCTGGGCTGGGCTGGGCTGGGCTGGGCCGGGCAGCGTCGTTGGGCCATGCGCGAATCTGTGAAACAATCGCGCTTCGCTTTCAGCCGGAATCCGGCGCCCCAGCCAAGGAGCCTGTCGATGATCACCTCGGGAAGCTGTCACTGCGGCAACCTTTCTTTCGCGCTCGACTGGCGCGAGGCCGCGCCGCGCATCGCAGCGCGTTCCTGCACCTGTTCGTTTTGCCGCAAGCATGGCGGCACCTGGACGTCCTGCCGGACCGGCGCGCTGGAAATCACCGTGAAAGACCCGGCGCGGGTCGGCACGTATGCGTTCGGCACGGGCACCGCGCAGTTCCATGTGTGCGCGACGTGCGGCGTCGTGCCGGTCGTGACGAGCGAAGTGGACGGCCGGCTCTACGGGGTCGTCAACGTCAACGCATTCGACGGGGTCGACGCGTCGCTCATCGATCCGCCCACGGCGGGTTCGTTCGACGGAGAAAGCACGGATGAACGTCTCGCGCGCCGCAAGCGCAACTGGATACCGGATGTCGTGTTCCGCCACGTCTCGTCCGCGTGAACACCTGAACAGGACCCGGCCGACATGTCGATGACGATCGATCCGAAGCAGGCCGCCGCGCTGCTGGCTGTCGCCGACACCGGCAGCTTCGAGCAGGCCGCGGTGCGCCTGCATGTGACCGCGTCCGCCGTCACCCAGCGCGTGCGCGCGCTGGAAGCGAGCCTCGGCACGCCGCTCGTGCTGCGCACGCGGCCGTGCCGGCCGACCGTTGCGGGGCAGCGCGTGCTGCAGCACCTGCGCCGCGTCGCGCTGCTGCAGGCCGACCTGCAGAGCGCGCTCGCGGTCGAGCGCGAATCGCCGATCTCCGTCACGATCGCGCTCAATTCCGACAGCCTCGGCACCTGGTTCCTGCCCGCGCTGACATCCGTGCTCGCCGGGGAACGGATCCTGTTCGAGCTGATCGTCGAAGACCAGGATCACACGTTCGCGCTGCTCGAAAGCGGGATGGCGGTGGGCTGCGTGACGACCTAACCGAAGCCGATGCGCGGCTGCGTCGCGACGCCGCTCGGCATGATGCGCTACCGGCTGCTGGCCGCGTCGGCGTTCGCCGCGCGCTGGTTCCCGCGCGGGCTCAGCCGCGCCAGCGCGCGCCGTGCGCCGGTCGTCGCCTATTCGCGGCGCGATACGCTGCAGTCGTCGTTCCTGGAAGAGAAATTCGGGTTGCCCGTCGGCGCATACCCGTGCCACTACGTGCCCGGCACGCACGCGCATTTCGCCGCCGTGCAGCACGGGCTCGGCTACGCGATGGTGCCGGCGCCGCTGCTCGGCGACGCGCCGCTCGACGCGCAGGGCCTCGTCGATCTCGCGCCCGCGCATCCGACCGACGTCACGCTGTACTGGCACGCGTGGACCGTGCAGTCGCCGGCGATGGCGTCGCTGTCCGCGCGCGTCGTCGAGGCGGCGCGGCGGCTGCTCGCGCCGCTCGCGCGCTGAAGCCGCCGCTTTGCGCTTGCGCGCGCCGCGTTCCCGCGTTGTTCCCGCGTTGTTCCCGCGTTGTTCCCGCGTTGTTCCCGCGTTGTTCCCGCGTTGTTCCCGCGTTGTTCCCGCGTTGTTCCCGCGTTGTTCTCCGTGGTGCTCCCGCTACGCGCGGCGCTGCGCGAAATACCCGCCGACCGCGCTGACGAACGTATCGATGTCGCCGCGCGACACATCGCAGTGCGTGACGAAACGCGATGCGTAAAGCATCTGCGTGAGGATCCCGCGTTCCTTCAACCACGCCTCGAGCGACACGCAGTCAGCTTCCGGGAATTGCGCGAACACCATGTTCGTCGCATGCGACAGCACCTTCACCTCGTCGATGCGTGCCAGCCCTTCGGCCAGATGCGCGGCGTTCGCGTGATCGTCCGCGAGCCGTTCGACGTTGTGCTCGAGCGCATACAGGCACGCGGCGGCGAGAATCCCCGCCTGCCGCATCCCGCCGCCGAGCACCTTGCGCCAGCGGTGCGCGCGCTCGAGCAGCGGCCGGCTGCCGACCAGCACCGAGCCGACCGGCGCGCCGAGCCCTTTCGAGAAGCAGATCGACACCGTGTCGAACGGCGCACACACGTCCGCGATCGTGCGGCGCGACGCGACCGCCGCATTGCACACGCGCGCGCCGTCGAGATGCGTGGCGAGCCCGCGGCCGCGCGCGACCGCGACGGCCTCCTCCGCGTAGCCCGTCGGCAGCACGCGGCCGCCGATCGTGTTCTCCAGCGCAAGCAGGCGCGTGCGCGCGAAATGGTTGTCGATCGGCTTGATCGCCGCGACGATCTTGTCGATCGGCAGCGAGCCGTCGAGCGCGTTCTCGATCGGCTGCGGCTGAATGCTGCCGAGCACCGCAGCGCCGCCGCCTTCGTACTTGTAGGTGTGCGCGAGCTGGCCGACGATGTATTCGTCGCCGCGCTCGCAATGCGCCATCAGCGCGGCCAGGTTGCTCTGCGTACCGCTCGGAAAGAACAGGCCGGCCTCCTTGCCGGCGCGCTCGGCAACCGCCGCCTGCAGGCGCAGCACGGTCGGGTCGTCGCCCCACACGTCGTCGCCGACTTCGGCGGCAGTCATGGCGGCAAGCATTGCGGGGCTCGGACGTGTAACGGTATCGCTGCGTAGATCGATCATCGCTGTTCCCTGAGTAAACGCGGGCCGGCACGGGCCCCGCCAAAGCAAGACCCAGAGTGTACGCAATTCACCGCGCGCACGCCGGCCCCGGCGGCGCGCGCATGCGTGACGGACGAATGTGCGGAAATGGACGGCCGGCCGGGACGATCGCGCGGCCCGCCGGCCGTTCCCGATGATGCGACGCGCCATATTGACGCAGGTGCGGCGGCCCGCCGCGCCCCGCGCGCCACGGCGCATTTCGCGATCTTGATACGAATCAACGATTTAACGCGACAGCGCCGCGCGGGGGCTGGACATCTGCGACGAGTTGGCGCATTTCGCGCCGCAACATCGCGTTCCATACTCCAGCCAACCCTGCCACCGTCATCGGCCAGGGTCCGCCGGCAGCCCCGCCGGCGGGTATCGACAGCTTCGGTCAACTGGTATGGATACCGCATTTTCGGCCCTCGATCTGGCCCGCCTGCAATTCGCGTTCACCGTCTCCTTTCACATCGTCTTCCCGGCGCTCAGCATCGGCCTCGCGAGCTTCATCGCCGTGCTCGAATACCGCTGGCTCAAGACGGGCAAGCAGTACTACAAAACCCTCTGCCTCTTCTGGTCGAAGATCTTCGCCGTCGCGTTCGGGATGGGCGTCGTCTCCGGCGTGGTGATGAGCTATCAGTTCGGCACCAACTGGTCCGGCTTCTCGAGCTTCGCCGGCTCGGTCACCGGGCCGCTGCTGATGTACGAGGTCATGACCGCCTTCTTCCTCGAAGCCGGCTTCCTCGGCATCATGCTGTTCGGCTGGAACCGCGTGAGCCCGCGCGCGCACTTCGGCGCGACGCTGATGGTCGCGATCGGCACGCTGATCTCGACCTTCTGGATCCTCGCGTCGAACAGCTGGATGCAGACGCCGCAGGGCTTCGAGATCGTCGACGGCCGCATCGTGCCGACCGACTGGTTCGCGATCGTCTTCAACCCGTCGTTCCCGTACCGCCTGCTGCACATGGCGATCGCCGCGTTCATCGTGGCCGCGCTGGTGGTTGCCGCGACCGGTGCGTGGCACCTGCTGAAGGGCCGCCGCGACAAGGGCGTGAAGAAGATGTTCTCGATGGCGCTGTGGCTGCTGCTGGTGCTCGCGCCGGTGCAGGCGCTGATCGGCGACCAGCACGGCATCAACACGCTGAAGCACCAGCCGGCGAAGATCGCCGCGATCGAAGGGCTGTGGGAAACCGAGAAGGGCGGCACGCCGCTGAACCTGTTCGGCATCCCGGACATGGAAGCGGAGACGACCCGCTACGCGGTGAAGGTGCCGCACCTCGGCAGCCTGATCCTCACGCACAGCTGGGACGGCGAGATCCGCGG
>Ga0157367_1000569_pt1 | contig 17824 bp, 18 predicted proteins | sample AttbisABBM2_FD_113142 | JGI IMG/M metagenome (GOLD analysis project Ga0157367, IMG submission 113142) | Fungus gardens microbial communities from leaf cutter ant in Botucatu, State of São Paulo, Brazil - Atta bisphaerica ABBM2 | ecosystem: Host-associated > Fungi > Mycelium > Unclassified ...
CTATCATCACTATCTTCTTATACTGAACCTCTGAACTACTATCAAGTTATCTAAGTTCAAGTATCACAATCAGTAAGTAGCTCATTTTGTAATATTCTCATTTTTATTTTCTATCTTGGGACTTAGGGTTAGGATTAGCATAATGTCACATGAATGTGACTTGGTATCATATATCAGTCATAGTCACATGTCATGATAGAACATTGTAAAAGGTTCTGAAAGAAAACAATATTATACACCATATTCTACACATGTTGACCTTAAGAATAACACATGGTTCTTTAGGATAGGCTAATGGTAGAGTAGTACAGACCAGTAGTCTAGTATATATAAGGTAGACAGTTTGTATTAGGAACTCTATTGAGTTCTCTTGTGTTGATCCAATATAAGGTTTTTTCTCCAACTCTAAGGGACTTAAATCATAACAACAAGTGAGGTCAAAGAGCCTTAGCATTTAAGCTGACCATACATTAACAAATTATCTGAGAAAGTGAAATTAAGAATAACTAAAGCTTAAGAGCCCAGAAAGTTTCTTCTGACTATTTCATCCACATGAGTGATCTGAGAGAGTACCAAAACATTCAGCATATCTTTAGCAGTAAAAATAGCATCAGAGTAAGTAATGAAAACAAGAGCTAATTTAACATGGATTTCCTAAAAGGAATAGTTGGTAGGACCAGTGAGCTTAGGAAGAGTAACAATGAAGTTGGCTATTGCTATCAATAAAGATAATCAGCATGAATCAGAGAACAAATGTGGCTAGCTAGAGTACAAATGTTCAACCCAACCAGTAATGAGCTATTAGCACATATGGGGTACAAGAGGATTCTGTGAGCATGGAACAATTCAGAGATCAGCTTGATCCACAACAGGCCTAGGAGTGACAATGTCAGCTCACTAGTAAAGTCAGTCAAGCCCTTCTCATTGATAGAAAATAGCCTGAAAAAGTGCTAACTAGAGATCAAGGCAACCAGGGCCTATTACCTGTTGGAGGAACAGAATGCATGGTGCAGTGTGGACAACTAACAACTACTTACCAATAGTAAGTTCTGTAGTGAAGAGCTTAGTAGTGTGAGTGAAGTAGGACAAGTAGTGGTAGTATATTCAACTCGAAGTAAAATTTCCATTGATTACTGTATTAGTCATACTATTGACTGTGGTACGGATGCTTTACAACAAGTCACTACAACAATGTTCAGTCAACAAGCAGAAAGACTCTTGAAAATTATAGATCCAAAAAAAAAATTCCCTGGAGAAGAGAGAAGTAGAGAAAATACTAAATTCAAGATGGAGAGGGGAAGCATTACAGTACTTGATGAAGTGGAGAGAGAATAACCCTTAGAAGAGGCAACTTGGGAAGATCACAAGGAATTACCAAAAGGAGCAGAGAAAAGTTATCATGATTACACCCAGAAGCTCCAAGAATGCTGACGACTCACCTGGAAAATCATACAGCAATGTTGTGAAGATGGGACCTTAGGAGGGGGCTATGTTATGGCTTTTCAGTGGGTTCATAGGTTTCTGTACTAGTCGCAGCGATTCCATAGTCATCGCATCGCAGTAGATAGTAAGTTAGGTAGTTCATACCTTGGACTTGTAATAAAATAGACCGTGAACAAAATATAAGAAGGCATGGGGTTACTAGTTGGTAACAGGATTTCCAACCCTATTGGTACAATGCCTCAACACTCCTTTGCTATTCCCTGGGTCTCAAGAAACCTGCCAGGGTCCTTGATACACCCGATCTTAACAGATTAGGCTTTCATTTAGGCAGAAACGTACGCAAGGCGGAGGTCGGTGACAATCGAGAAAATTTCTGTGATATACCGAGCATCAAACAATGACAGGTGAAGAAAATTTAATATCATGGTATATAGATGGACACTAGAAATTAGACAACTGGTCAACCAAGTTGAAAACGGGGCATCAAGGCAAAGTTCTGGCAAGTCAGTAGGAAAACGACGAGTCCATCGTCCCTGAATTCTTACTCCCTAGCGAGGACGAGGCAAGTTCTGGAGGGAATATAAACCTGTCAAGGAAAAACGTAACGTAGACACCCAGAAACAACCACTCAAAGACGAACCTGCAACCAGTTTTCCCTCTCATTCCATACCTGCGGAGTAGTAAAATACGTAGATTCACTCTTGACATTATCAAAGCCTCCGAAGGTTTTCTCGTCACTGTTTAGCACCACTTTGTACACCCCTGCTACATCTACTCCGATGCGATAGTCTGTATAGCTATTTACTGGATGAAAATTGAAGATGAATAGCAGACCAGCACGCTCGAACGCAATTAGTTTGTCGCCTTCATGTTTGAGAGACACATGTGCTTGTGGAGCCTCGAGCCAGTTGTATTTGGCTGCGGCAAGATTCATAGCTGAGTCAAAATTGTTGAGATATTTGTATCGAAGAAGTTGATCGTCGACAACATTCCATTGGCGGCGGGCATAATGGAACGAGTTCCCGTTACCTTCTCTTGGGAAATCGAGCCACTACATATCAATGACTCGAGGTTTGTAGCTGCAGACAAATCAGATGACTGACCTCAGGATGACCGAATTCATTGCCTTCAAAATTGAGATACCCTTCTCCGCCTAGGGCGTGAGTGATAAGCCTGATCATCTTGTGTAATGATAGACCTCGAGCAATGACGGGTGTCATTGGGGTCAAGTCCGACATATGCGTATCTGAATGCCTTGCATCGGTAATTAAATTAATGTTAGGCATTCAACTTACACATCTCCTTGTCCATCAACCAGAATGCAATCGTCTTGTCACCGACCAAAGCCTGATCATGACTTTCGCAATATGCAATACTTTTCTCTCCATGACGGCGGTTTGTCAAAGTGTAAACAACATTTCCCATATCCCATTCGTCGTCCTCCTTGTGTTTAAGGAGTTTAATCCAGGTATCGGGAACGGCCATAGATAGTCGATAGTCGAAGCCAAGACCTCCCTCGATCACAGGCTTGCTCAGAAGGGGCATACCTGAGACATCTTCAGCAATCGTGATCAGGTTTGGGTAGAGCTGCCGCATCGATTCATTTGCCTGGAAACTGGTCAGTAGCAGCCAACAAGTTGATGGGATACTACTCACAAGCATAAGGTATACAATGCCCTCTTCGTCAGTGTCGTCCCCAAAATATTCATGGTAGTCGCCAGAAAACCCAGTGCGAATGCCATGGTGTTTGTACATCATACTTGTAACGCCGTCGAACCGAAATCCATCAAATCCATAAACGTCAATCCAGTAGCGCAAGTTGCTAAGCAAGAACCTGAGGACCTCATGCGAGCCATAATTAAATAAGCGACTATCCCAAAGGTCATGACGACCTTTTCCCCCTTCGTGGAAATAAAGGTGATCGGTACCATCGAACTCATTCAAACCGTCGAGCACATTTTTGCAGGCATGAGAGTGTACAACATCCAGGAGGACAGTAAGACCAAGACCATGAGCGGTGTCGACAAGCTCCTTGAGGTCGTCTGGTGTTCCATAACGAGAGCTCGGAGCAAAGAAGTTGGTTACTTGATATCCAAATGCTAATGGGTGGTGTGTTATTCCACATTTTGATACAGGTATATGGGGCACCAACAGGCGTAATAGGCATGCTCCATGATAGCCATGAGTTGGATGGTGTTGTATCCGAGATTTTTGATTCTAGGAAGGACATTCTTAGTGAACTCGTTGTATGTTCCTACCCGAGCCTCTGAAGTTGATATGCCGACATGAGCTTCATAAATCCTCACGCTTCCTGGTTTAGGTGGGGATGGATTCTTGAATATGTACAGGTCGGACTCTGGTGGATTCCAGAAACGTGCGTCATAGGCTGGAGAAACGTCCAGGTCTTGGGTGACACGCTTGATCCAAGCAGGTAGCCGTTCAATTCGCTCTCCACCCGGCAAAACCATAGAGATCTATTAATGATGCGTCTAAGGAATTCCAGAAGCACGATACAATCACGTACTTTGATCTTAGTATCGTGTGGAATGGCACAGCGGCCCGAGGGAAGAGGAGGTACCATTATCTCCCAGACCCCGAAGTCATCCACCTTCATAGGATGCGACGTCCTGCTCCACGCATCTGTTCTGTTGAGTACGGGTTCACCGACTCTCCGTGCGCTTGCGACTTACTGAATTCTCCAATGAGACACGCCTCCTTCGCATTCGGTGCCCACTCGCGATAGACAATCTCATTATTTGGATGGACATTGAACCCAAATCTCTCATATCCACGCGTAAACTTGTCCCAACCTCCCTCGTGCAGCTCCAACATGTCTTTCCATCTTCTAAAGCTGTTGTAACGCTGAATGATAGCAGGAATATGGGGTCTCAAATAGCTATCAGCTTCAAGAACGATGGCAGGATCTAGAGGGGCAGTGGGCATGGTCAAGAATTTGATTGGACAACTGGGACGATAAACTGATCAATCACTGCCACAACGGAGTTTGCCGCGAAGGACTTTTTGGTGGATCAATCCAGATAGGTTGTCTGCATCAAGCTAGACTCATGTCAGCAGCAACAACGGCTCATGACGATTTGAAGTAGTTTTGCCCAACGGGCGCGTCTGGATGAAGGGATTTTCTCTTTATCACCGACAGGTTCAATTTACCGTCGAGCCGGAGACCAGCACCATGGTGGGTGCCTCCAAGCACAACTCACGTCATAAATTTGGATGCGCTATGAGGAGGGAACGAGTTCTGACATCACGGTCCACCAAGAATGGACCAAGAGACACAACAAAAAACGTCGCCTTGCAATTGTCAAAACCCAGGGCCAAACAAGACCACACACCCATACACAACGTGAAGAAGGAAGGAAATACAAGGGGACTGTTGTGCTTGGCCTGGACCATGCTTGTCTTCCTGATCCCTTGTTCATCAGCACGGCAACTGTAGCAACGCTCCAGAAGACAACTCGAATATAACCAGTGCGGCTCTTTTCTTCGTGGTCCTTGCGAACCACAGACAAAGTAAGTAGGCTCAGGACTAGGAACGTGACGTCGTGGGGTTTCTGATGCCCGCGAATCCTGCAGGGCGCGTCCAGATACCTCAACCACAAATCAAACTCACCATCAATAGTGAATCTAAACCCAAAGTGAGCTATATCGTGTCCGATCACCATCAACTTTGGTTATTCACGGCAGATCATCCAAGCATGGCATCTCCATCCCCCTCTCTCAACAAGTCCATCCCCTCCAATCTTCGAATATGTACAACCTGTGAAGGGCCCATGCGAGGGCACACTCGTGTGGACCGCAAATACGTCTGCCCTCCACGGGAAAAGCTAGTCGAAACTCTCCAACAGCTCTTGGACGAAGGCCACCGGGACTTTGTCACCTCCATCACCAAGAAACACGCAATACATCTTCCCTCATCGCCTCAAATCTCAACACCATTAGCCTCAGCATCTCTCGTTGAACGACTGCGGCAACGTAGGCCAACCCAATTCCCACTCGCCGACGAACTCGAGGAAATTAAGCCCAAAATCGAAGAATCCGTGTCGAGCGTGACCAGCAATTTGCGTCGAATGATAAATAAAGTCATTGATGAACGAAGAGAACCTCACAGCCCACCTCGATCCCCTTCTCTCTCCTCTTCCGATACAACTATTCCCGACACTTCATCCGAAGGCCTTCCCGCAATAGGCCCGTGGAACGCCCAACGCCTACGAGACTGGAGCGCGCCCCCAGATCTAGACGACCTGCCACCCAGTGAACGCGCTTCTCTGGTCCCTACGCTTCTCATCGGCTCTGATGGCCGAACGATACGTGAAGGTTCGCGTGCGGAAGCTCATTTCCGTGCTCAAGCCGCCCTCGAAGCCAGAGGCAGACACCGAGGAGGAACACCATATCCACATTCCCCACCTGCGAGCGAGAGTTTGGAAGAGATTTCAGTAATACACCATCAGCCAGACGACCGTGACTACGAGGGCAGTGGATTCCATCGCGTGCTACGTTCTGTCGTAGCGAGTCCAGCTATCATGGCCATTCCCGTTCGATCAGAAGACGTCGCTCGTGTTCGAGAGACCGCAACTCGTCATGGCCTCCACACATCCGTACTCGAAGTTATACCCAGGACACCAGGGGGGTCATCAGCCTTACCCCAGATTTTCCGAAACGCTCTTATCTCGAACGGTGAAGAGAAATCCCATAGGGATGAAGATGACCGTCCCATTGTCGTGATTGGTCGCGATTTGACCATGACCCAGCGGTATGTTGAGATGGCACAACGTGGTGTTATGCCAGGGACAGTATCGTATGACCAATTTGGTGGGCCTCGTCTTATCACGATGTCTCAATTCATGATCATGATGGCCGTTATGGTCATCCTTATCTTTGCTCTATTTTTCTTTTTCTTCTTGTGGTCTGGCAGATGATTTTTTGCTTTTCCTTTTTCCTTGCTCTTTTTCTTTTTTCTTTTTTTTGATCCTGTGCATATTAAGTTTATCAGCACCTCATTTCTTTCCCTGGAAAGATGGCGTACACCTCCCTCCTCTTTTTTGATACCAACACCATTCATGCCCATGATATATAATCATCTCTGCCCCCCCCCCCTTACTCTGCTTATCCATTGAACGATTTTCTTGTGGACGTTGTGGTGTTGTCATCAAACTTATCTGTCCATTTTAACCATTTTTCTCCCATGTGAGCACAGTGCTCTGATATCACTCTCGATTATGCCATCTTCCCTTGTTCTTTTTTATCTTCTTGTGTACAGTAGCTTCATGTCGATGCCCTCATACGACTATATGCCTTTATGCCTGTGATTTATGCCTAGCGTTAATGGTTCCTTGTTCTCGATGCTATGTGTTATATATAATATTGATTTGTTTCTTCCCATAACACAAACTCAGGCAGTTTCCCATTGACCCATTGTTACACAGCAGAATCCTTGTCAGGACATGAATAGAACAAGCATAATAAAATACAGAAATACAAGGTAAATTACTGTTGTAATGTCATGTCGTTAAGACTAGTTAGCATCAGCAAAGTAGGAAAGAAGCAAATCAACAATATGTCAAAAGCTCTTCTACACGCCCCACTCATCAAGGTAATCATACCCCGTCCCACCACCACCGAACTTTCCGGCCCAGTTCCTACTAATTCTATCCTCCATTTCATCTTGTCTCATGGTATGCGACAAACCTGTCGCACCCATAGGTAGACTCAGGTCGAACCAAGTCGTAAACCAACCACTAGGACTATCCCCCTCACTACCATCACCACCACCAACTCCACCCTTCAACTTTGCTTCCTTGACTAAACTTTTACCCTTCCCTTTACGCTTTCCCTTATCCCTGAACTTGTCCGGTCTTGAGCTAACATGAGCTTCGGGCAACTCCGCGAAGCTTATCCTCTTGGGTGTTGATCGACCAGAACTAGAAGCACTATACACTGTAGCAGCAATTCTTTGCGGTATTGTCATTGTATCATTAATTGCCGATGATGATGGAGGTAAGGGAGGAAGGAGAGACGACGATGAAGGGGTTGTCGGTCGTGAACCTTTCATCGCACTTCTGGGAGGAGAAGATGGTCGGGTGGATGAGTGATGGAGCTTTTTCGTGAGCATACGCGAAATGGACGCTGTAGCTGAGGAAGTACCAGAAACAGGCAGAGGCGGAGGTGTTACAGGCATAAAAATGTGAGCTTTTTTCAGCAAAGGGTTGGTTTCCTCGACTTGAGGTTGTTCATCGAGGATCTTGCGAAGAGACGAGATAGTCCGCTTCGCTACATATCCATTAGATGATGATGATGATGATGCTTCTTCATCAGGTGGCGTCATAGGTCGACGCTGGTGAGAAAATGGCGATTCATGATTTGTGAATGTACGAGAACAGAGTCGAACTGATGCTTGAGTCGATGACCTTAAACCAGCACTTGAATTCCTTCGCTTGATCGCAGGCGAAGCCGTAAACGAAGAGGAAGGTGTGGCATTTGCAGATTTGGAAGGGCGTCTAACCACAAAGGATGCAAGCTTGGCATAGGCAGGCGTAGATGAGGAGGATAGGGGCTTGTCAGTGATGACTGGCATTGCGAGGGATGAATGCAGACATGCAGATGCAATAGAGGTACTCCATTCCGCATTTGGGTAGACAGAATTGTTGGAACGGACACCAAGAGCCATAGAGTATGGATCCATTTCAATGGATTGAGTCAGAGCACGAGGCGGAGGGGCAATGAGATCCTCTCTGGTCCTGTGTGCCAAACGCAGCCGTGCTACTTGCGATGACCCAATAGCGTTACTGACCTCTGCATTCCCGAATAGATTGTCCACTCTCCTGGTAATCTCTTCTAAATCCTCTATCCACGGGACCCTCATCCTAGCCGGCAAATTCATAGCTCTGGCCTCCAAAGGCGTATCCACAGGCGAATCACAGGAAACTATATGTGACAAACTCGTTTGTGTTGTCATAGAGCTTTGCAATAGCGTATTCGACATTTCCAATGCATGGACACTGCGCTCCAGTAAGGAGTCAATATAAGGATCCACAGAGCTCGTAGCGCTGAGAGGAGATGCAGAGTACTTTCGCTTGTGTTGGTAGTGGCGCTGCTTCCTGCGTAGCGAAGCAGTTAACCCCGACGTGCTGGTAGGAAGCTGATGAACGTAAAAATTATCTCGTTGTCTCTCAGGATCAGTGTCTTCGTCTGCCTCTTCCGCACTATCGGGATAGTCTGGGGGCTTGTCTGACGGCACTTGGTCCTCGAAAAAAGTATCTTGATGTTGGGGCCGGGAATGCTCAGTGGCCGATGCCTGATGATACTCGGGCAATCCAGTAAGCAATCCAGTGGTCGTGTCGGTAGAAAGTTGGAGAGCAGAGACGCGTTTGCGGTGAGTACGGCGAGGAGCAGATGCAAATTTCGAGAGCATAGCCGTCGGATATTTGTATGCGAGAGCACTTAGAGCGCTAAAGTGCACGAGTCAGAAGAAGAGATAGTAATAAATGCCAATTGATCCCCAATTAGTATTTGTTTGTCCGATAAGCTATACATAATTAATTATCCCCTACGCATCTCCACATCTCCTCCACATCTCTTAATCTGCGGTAGACAATGTCCCCTGACACTCTGAGGTAGGGAAATCCTGCACTACAGTTAATCGCAGCCTCGAAAAGGTCAGAGGTCAATGCTAACCGTGATCTCGACTACGCCACTGGTAGGAACACAGCCATCAAATGGCCCGGCGACGGATTCCTGGTATTTGTAATTCAAAGTAGCCACCAACAATCGGAACGGCCAGTATAATCGGGGAGTTGTCCATAAGAACAGCCTTCCATATTGAGCTTCAACGTTGTCGTAGTCCTCTGTCAGCAAATGAATGACTCAGCAATGCTGGAAGAGCGAGATAAACATACTCCGTAAATTCGCACGAAGATCCAGCCATACATTCGTGACGTCGGTTATAATAACATTGACTCCCCACCGAACAGCCTATATGTCAAGTCGATACACGAAAAAATGATTCCCGACACACTCACCTCCATCATATGAGCGGGATCATTCACCGTCCAAACCAACAAATACTTTCCTGTGCTCAAACAATCTTCTCTAAACCTGAACCATACTGAGTTCTTATATATATAACAAGCAAGCTTAAATGAAGAACACACTTTTGGCCCTCCGCAGACGCTAGCGCCGCAAACCAGACTGAAAATGCACTGCAGTGATCCCAAAAATACTTCCTAGCAACATGTATACTGAATCCAATGAACGATCTTTGACAATAGGGTAACAATCTCTTTGCTGGCTCTATAAACTTGGGGTGCCAGAGGCCTAGAAGGATACGCGGTGCCAGTGCTGTCTCCCAATTTGGTTGTGAGGTGATGACGTTGCTTAGAAGTTTGAAAAGCCGTCCAGGATCATTTTGCACTTTGACGTCAACATTAAACCGAACATGATGGTTCTCGGGCTTAAGATATGATAATCAGATGGGTGAGAGAGTATATGAGAATTCGAGATGACATACTCGCATAAGGAGCTCAACTGTCTCTACGAATAATGGTATAGGTTGGATAGGCTCCTTCTTTGTGCGGATGTGTTGCATCCCGTCATCTCCAAACCAATTCCGTTCCTTGATTTCCCCTAGGAACGATCAGCAACCATCACAAAAATCACCACCCACTCACCCGTCGAATCTGTCGTCCGTGCAAGGACTAAGAAGCCAACATCAGCAGCCACCCTTTTCACTCATCAAGTTCATGATGAAGATAAACCTGGGTCATGGAACATAAGCACCACTCCATCTTTTGATACATGTACATCTAATCAGCATTTGTCAGCGGTCCACCACTCCTCCATTCAACCAGCCAATAACTCACCACTCTCAATGCCCTCCGCACCATCCCTGATCGCAGCTTCGAAACTCGCGAGTGTATTCTCAGGGAACCTAGCGGAGGCCTACGAACAACGAGAGTCAGAATAAAAGTAGCCATTGAGGATATGTAGACAATCTCACTCCACGGTGACCCCAACAATCTGACATGCAACTTTAGCAGAGCAACAGGTCAAGTAATACAGCTTACCAGGCCATGGGCGACCAGTTGGTCCAACATCTTGAATGTTTCCATCTGCTAGCTCTTGTGAGGACATTCCAATCGAGCAACGTTTGTCTATCAACAGTCGTAGAGTGTGTTATATAGAGACAAAGAGAAAGACCATCAGATCAGGGCTTCATAGAATTCCACGCAATTCAAGCCGAAGTCGATTGCCGGCTCTGTATATGTCTGAATCACTGATGTGAGTGGGGGTCCTTATACCTTGCAGGTGCTGGTGACCAATAACACATCAATAACACATGCCACGCCCTCAGCGCGTCTGCTACCTTGTTGATGACTATGCTGCTGGTAAAGTATATGACAACAACAGTTCCTCTGTACAAGAACCAATGTGAGAATAGCTCGAGTCGTATAGGGATCTGTAGAGAGAGATGCAGAATAGTCGAAAATAAAATATTGTAGTTCAACTTTGTAGGAGGAGTGGTGATTAGCGCATAAACCAAACATGTCGCCATGGATGAAGGGTATTAATTCCACGGTCTCAGCCTGTCGTGAGCAGTCGCATGGACTCGCCGTACAGCTGCTCATGGTATCTTATCTTCTATCATGACCCCTACTATTGTCGAGAAACGGTAGTTTCGATATCATTGGTTCCTAATTGTCTGTTTCCTAATTGTCTCTGTGTGTTCAGGCCATACCGGAAGGCATGTATGATTCTATTATTGTCTTGATACTATCGGGCGCATGTGCGACCCTCATCTGGTCCCTCATCTGGTCATTGACCCTCTGCATTTTTGGCTTCCAGGGGTGATTCTGGTTCATATGGGTCATCAGGGGTCCTCTGCTTATTACAACTACACAACTTAATATGTCAAAGTGATACACACCAAATCGACTTATTGGCGCAATTTATACAGACGCAGGATCAACATTGTTCTTGACAAGGTACGGACAATCATCTCAAGTAAGGATCAAGATATTGGAATAATCAGACCCATTAGACTTTTAATTCAACAATAGATTGCGAGGCCATGAATTCATCAAATGGTCCAGCAACACGTTCGATAGCAAGCTGCTCCACTCGCCGTTGGAACATCAGAATAGGCGAATAGAACTGCGGGGCCCACAAGAAAAGTCTTCCATATTTAGATACACACTTCTCGTAGTCACCTGAAGTTAGAACAGAGATAGAACACGTGATACTGGAATGTGTCATAGGGGAAAAGAACAAGAACACGTACTGTGCAGAGCCACCCGAAGATCCAGCCACGTCCTTGTAACATCAGTGATGATAGCATTGACACCCCATCTCACAGCCTATGCAATTCGTCATGAGAGACCACTCAGACAAATCAGGATGAAATACGACGAACCTCCATCATATGCGCAGGTTCATTAACTGTCCAAACCATGATATTCTTCCCGGCCACCTTGCATTCTTGTCGAAATCTGGAAAGAAATCAATGAATATGCATCCGAGGCAAGAGACGAGACACGAACTTTTGACCATCGGCGGTTGTAAGTGACGCAAACGAGATAGAAAAGGCATGACAGTCTTTCCAGAAGTACTTTCTTGCAATCGCTACACTATATCCAATATATGAACGACGGCAATACGGCAAACGGTGCTTCGCAAATGGCAAAAACCGGGGATGCCAGAGTCCCAGAAGGATACGTGGCGCAAGGGTCGTCTCCCAGTCTGACTGAGAGGTAACGATGTCGTGCATAAGTGTGAACAGCCTATCTGGGTCATTCTCAACCTTGACATCCACGTTGAACTTGACATGTTGGTTTTCGGGCTAAATTTGGGCAAATGCAAGACCATTAGAGATCCGTAAAATGAATCAAGTGTCGGGTCGACGAAGAACGGACCTTCATCAACAGTCCAACCGTCTCCCTGAATGTTGGAATACCCTGCTTCGGCGACTTGATGGTCCGAACATTCTGCATTCCTTTCTCTCCGTACCACTCGCGTTCCTTGATTAGACCTGGGAAGCAGAGTTGCTAGTGAGTGTGATGGCCATAGAACTCGGAAACCCCATGACGAAGGAGGAAAAATTACCTGTTGAGTCCGTCGTCCTATCTAAAGCTGTAAATGTAAATCAACGATAGGTCAATATCTGATCAGCAATTTCAATCACAAAGAACAGCTATACCTGGATCATGAAACATCAGAACAACATTATCTGCTGACACGTGTACGTCTGTACTGGAAGGTTACGCGTCGCGACAAGGTAATGTCATGCTCAAATACCGCTCTCGATACCCTCCGCACCGTCACGTATGGCGGCCTCGAAGCTTGCGAGCGTATTCTCTGGGAACCGTGATGAAGCCTATTGACGGCAACACCACGGCACAAACACGCGATTGGTTAGCTACCGTGTTGGATTGCGGCATTATCTACACACCCCGCGGTGACCCCAACAGTCTGGATAATTAGCTCGGGTGAGTGACGTAGTCCTTAATAGCAAGCAATGCAGGACGAATGGTAAACTAACCTGGGAGAGTACGGGTAACGGGGACAGTAGTGTTTTGCATTACTGCAACCGTAGTGACGAGACAGGACGATAAGAATAAGAGAAGCAGCAGAGAGCGAATAGCAAACGTGGGCAGCAATATATAGCCAACGTAATATATCTGAAATCTCGGAGAAAGAAATTTCCAACAAAAGCAAAGGGGCTGTCGTGATGAAAACGTTCTTCGTTTTTTAAGAGGTCCTTCAGCAGCCCTGACGTTTAAACGTTTAATGTAACATCAACCGAAGAGTTTCCTTTTCAGGTTTCTGAGGTTGTTGTCATGAATGAGACTCGGTAAACGGGTATTTCTGAAGCAAAAATCGAAGTCTTGGCGAACGTGCGAGCTTGGAGTATTGCAGCTCCATGAATGGATGACATGGATGACTTCCCGTAAGCAATCTGGGAAAATATGACGACTCAGAAAATGGCGAGATGATAAAATGAGAGGTCTCCCAAACTTTCTCAGGTGTCATGGGCTTGAAAAGCCTTCTGAGCTCTTCCCAACACCCAAATCTAGGTTGAATGGGGTCAATAAGTGCGGAGGGGATCATGCATGAGTCGTACACCTGTCCCCAGAAAAATGTGATACCATCGTTGTGGCTGTGTTTCACAATCCCACAATCCCAAGACCAAGTCCACAGTAACTATGGTCAGACTGATAAGATCACTTCTAACACTTGCTTCACTTGCTTCTATCTTGCTCACTTCTTCCTCACCAGATTTTCTTCTTCCAAGGGTGAAAAGTCAACATGCAAAAGAAAAGTGAAGTATTTTTTTTAAGCTTACATACTGGTCATGTTAGATCTGAGTAACTTCATAGGGCTTCAAGAGCTTAGCCTTAAGAGAGAAATACGGTTGTAAACCATTCTAAGAATCAAAAATAATCTGAAAAAAAACATGATTTTAGATCAATAGCTGCATTACAACTTGTCATACTCAGGATCTTTTTAAATTGGCCTTGTGTACATAAAAATGGACCAAGCTGTTTTGAGGCGACACTAATGATATTTGTCCGAGACCTCCTCAGACTAAAATTTCAAATATGCATTCCTATGGAAAGCCATCCAACGAGCTCTTCGTAGCAAGCAATAGGTTGCGTGCATACATCCCAGGGTGAGTACACCGGGATTCGAAACTTCCAAGAGAGAAACAGATCGATACCTGCAACGAAATGAAATAACCTTCCCAGGTCACCTATGTAAATTATTAATATTATATCCAGATCTCCAACGATCAGCCGAGTCTTCTGATTGCAAGATGAAACGTCTACGTGCTCTCTGGTCGGCCAATGACAACCATGTCATCATCTTCCGTCTCACCACCTGCTTCGCTGCAAGCCGCCGACTTCCAGAGTTGTGACGATGTCGCAAAGGACACTAGGGACGCAGAGGAACCGGGAGGGTTGGCCAACTGCGAGCTACCAGCATCAGAGTTTGTGGGTGTTGGGGGGTCGGAGGCAACGTTTAAGCCAGAAAGAGCAGGCTCCTCTTCCGAAGATGTCTTTTCTTCGGTGATTGTGGGCTTTCGAGCATGAGTAGAAATTCTGCGTAACGTCTCGAGCATCTGACCGTGCACGCGTTCCATCAAGTCGCCGACTTCAGTGGTGGTTAAACCCTCTGTCAGTACTGGGGGCAGAACTAGGAGTATGGAAATGACCCATGAAACAAAGCAGAATTCATAAGGGGTGCATACCTCGGACCTTGATCACGCCAGTCCCAAAGAACCCCTTTCGGTAGATGTGCCAATAATTCTCGGCAACAACAGGAATGATTGGAAGGCCAGCCTGGACAGCCATATGAAAGCCACCCTTCTTAAATGGCAGTAAATCCGCCTCAGGACCGAGATGTCGTGTGCCTTCAGGGAATATCCATACCGAAATTTTGAGACGCTTCATTAGGTCAGTCGCGGTCTTCAACGAGTGTATAGCTTCCTCATTGTTCCCTCTATTAATAAAGATCGCTCCAGAGAGCATCATGAAAGGACCGAAGAATGTGTATCGAAGCTCTTTTTTGGCCATTATTGCAGTCGCCCTGGGCATCACCCTACCAGTGAGTGGGATCAACCTCCTCCCTTTTGTGTATATTTTCCTGAATCACTCACTTTCCGACGACTAGCAAATCTACCATGCTCTGATGGTTGCACATAATTATCGCAGGTCTATTCTGTAGATGTTCCTCTCCTTCCACCTCAACCCTGAGATGCATGAACCTCCGAACGAATGCATGGAATATACGGGCAACATAGAAATTGACGTCGTGCGGACGTCCTAGTGCGACCATCGCCGTGGCAGTCACGATACTCGAAGTTGAAACGCTCAGGAGAGTCCCTAGGTAGATAAACATGCGGGTGTAGTAGTAATCCTCTGGTGAGGCATTGGAAATTGATCCAAGAAAAATGATTGGAAGTGAGAGATATACGAGGGGCTTGAATACACTTGAGAAGAATCCCATGTTCTACGAAGGGTATAATTGAGCGGAAAAGAGTAGTGGTGGTACTGATGAGAATCAGATCCATCAGCCTACAAACGCGTGCCTTCCACTTTCTACCACTCCTGTCATGCCACAAACATCCGACCCTGTTTCCCGCGGTATCACAGATCCAATATTACTCGGCCAGAGCTGATTTTATTCCAGGAAGGACTCAAGTAGCAAAACCACTCGCAGCCGTCAGTGCTGGCTTGACTGCAGCCACAACCTCGACGCGTGCCAAGGCTAAGCCTCGGCTTTCGGCTGCTATTACTTCAGCCGAGAGACGGAAATCAGCCAAGTTGACATCCACTGTAGATGTACTAGCAAAAGTGCCATATCAGGTCGGCATTGAAAAGAGAACAGTGTCAGTTCGACACATCTCGACGAAACCGAAGAGCCAGCCATTGAAATCCCATTTGAGTAAGGAGCCATCTGAGAAACCTACGACCAAAGAGATAGTCAGTATGCCCTTGAAATTGTCTGATTTTGACGAATGTCTTGACGATACTTTTCAGAGCGAGGATAACTCTACCCTACCTCCAGTTGGTAGTGGTAGTGCTACCACCGATATCCTATCTGAGTCAGGAGACGTCAACCCTTCATCTAAAGTGACCACACAAGATCCCTCTGATGCTCTCTATGCTGCAGATGCTCTCCAAGTAGTCACTCAAACATACCCTTGGCTATACATGAGCTCAATGTTGGATGCCTGTTTCACCGAAGCCGAACGATCTGCCAAGGTAATATTTACCAAGATTCTCTTGCCCCCTGACCAATACACACTAGAAGGAACTTGATACTCTCGGAAATCAAGTCTCCCAGGACGAAGTTGATTTTGCAGATGAGAAAACACTATACGAAAGTCAACGGTTGATTGAGTTTTGTGGTGAGCTCAATTCCAGTACTGCACGTTCCCCCTCACCTCCCTGACCCAACTGGCATCTGACATCATTGTATCTGCAGTTTGCTAAGGAAGCTCCAGCAATTATGCAATCATTCACGACCTTCGGTGAAATCTGCGAAACTATTGAGACAGAGACACTGCAACTAGCAATGACGACACCGAACCTTGAATCCGAAGAGCCTCTACAAGTGTATAATGCCATGATGGACCGCTTAAACGACCTTCAGGAGCAGGCTTCCGAGTTGGAATCTTCTATTCTAAGCCTTACAGAATCGAACATTACTTCCCCCGTTTTAGTTGTTTCTCCTGAAGTTGGCGCTATAAAGATAGAGAACGAGAAGACGAAAAAGGAAGACACAAATTCTGCTCGAGAACAGATTATAGGTGTCTTTGTGGCTTGTCTTCCAGTCTTGCGCGCCCGAAAGGCGAACCTGACCATGGCTCAAGAATTGATTGACAGCGCTCAAGAAAACCTTAGCTTGGCATTGCGCATGGAGAGCATGGGTATCGATTAGAGAACTATTGAAAGATGATTGTTGGTCTTGGTTTTCCTACCCCAACTCAATGATTGAAATTGTGGGGCTCCATATACCTATGTTAATAACCATACCTTGATTGGGTTATATTCCGGTGTCGTAATAATGCAGATTACACAATTTCAAAGTCGTTCATCAACCTTCTTCCAGCACGAAGGAGTCAAGAGCATTGCTACGAAATATAATGTCACACCTGCTCAGGCTGGGGAAAATGGATGTCATTCCGAAGAGCGAGAATAGATAAAGGCTGAAGGATAACAATACAGTATGATTGTTCCCACACATATTCCCTCGGCTACGATTCTGATATGTTTCCCCTGACTCTCACTCAGGAAGATTTCAAGTTGATTGATGATATAGGAACCGGGTATGCATAAATCTTTGATCCCGTGTCAGTCCTCGGAAGGCATCGTATTCGACTAGACATGAAGAACTGGGCTGGAACATTTTAATCTTAACCTGATCCAAAACATATCCGATCTTCGTAAATTGAAGTGACCTGGGCATTACGTGCAAGGAAAATGTCAATGGATTTTCAATGATGCCGCCATAACAATCGAGGAGAACAGGCCCTCGACTTGAAGCTTAGAGAAAAATCAGAGTTCTTGCAGGGCGACTATTAGATCGGCAGTGACAATAGAACAAGCGCGAAATCAAAGTACACACAATTCAACAAAAGATAGTCTAGCGGGTTCTATTAGGCATTACAAAACCATGATTAACGAGCCTCAGGCGCCCAATTTCAACCTACTTTTCATCTTACAGAAGAGCTTGTGATTTTTCCAATCGGCTATTTGGCACTCCTTTGAGCAATATCGGGTCATTTGACAAGCACCACAATGCAAAAGTTTAGGCTTTCCGGTTCCACGGCATCGCTGACAATTTTCTAAGCCAGAATCCGCCTGCC
>Ga0157367_1000572_pt1 | contig 17786 bp, 19 predicted proteins | sample AttbisABBM2_FD_113142 | JGI IMG/M metagenome (GOLD analysis project Ga0157367, IMG submission 113142) | Fungus gardens microbial communities from leaf cutter ant in Botucatu, State of São Paulo, Brazil - Atta bisphaerica ABBM2 | ecosystem: Host-associated > Fungi > Mycelium > Unclassified ...
ACCGCTTTCTGCTTCAGCGTGCGGACGCGATCGCCGAGCGTCAGCTTCGTGCTGTCACCCGTGACGGTCTGCTGTTGGTCGGTCACTACCGGCGCGGTCATGTAGTCCTGCCGAAGCAGCTGCGAATAGAGCAACATCCCTCGGTAATCCCGGGTGATGCGATTGAAGTTCACCTCTAGGATGTGGTCGGCGCTCTCGCGCCCCTCATCCCAGCCTTTGCGCAGCGCTCGCTCCCACACGGCTTTCTGCGTCGAGTCTTCAGGGGTAACTGAAGACTCGGGGCCATCGCCTGCCCGGGAAGGCAAGCCAGCTAGCAGCCATGCCCGCCAGGACGGCGGGTTGCTGACGAAACGCTCGTCGGCGACCTTGTCGTACACCTTGTTGCCGGTTCGAATCTGGTCCGCGGTAATGTTGGCAACGTCGGTAGCTTCACTGATCACCGGCGGCAACCATCCTTCCGCACTGATCAGGGTGCGGAAGTCGTAGAGCAGATCCAGGCGCAGCGCCTTCGCTTCCAGGCTCTGCCGAAGCTCCCACGCCCGCTGCGCCTTGCCCCCACGAAACCCAAGAGTCCTACCTGCCTCCTCCAGCATCTGCCTTTTGGTGGTGGACAACCCGGAGTCAGGTGTCCTTTCTTCCTGCAGGTAGGCATCCAACGCAGGGGGTGCCTCCTGTCCGCCACTACGCGTTGCTACCGGTGCCTGCTGCGCACAGCCAGCCATCAGGTGCAGCAGCGCGACCACACTGAAAAATCGCTTCACGGCTTCCTCCCGCCAGCCCCCGCCGCCGGCGGCAAGGGCTGTGCAAACGCGAGTGCCAGTTGCCCGGGGTACTGGTGGATCCGGGCTCGCCAGCTGATTTGCATCTCAACCAGGTGCAACAGATTGAGGTAGGTGACGCCCTGGGCATGGATGTTCACGGGGAGTGGTAGCCGAACGCCCGTCCAGGTGAAGTTGAGGCCGCGCTGGCGGGCCAGGTGGGACAGCAGTTCGATAGCATCGCCGTCCCACGTCACGGATACCCGATCGTTGTCGAAGCGCAGGGCATCGGCCGGGAGCGCGGACGGGGTGTTGATCACGCCCTCCTGCCACAGCACCTGCTGCTGCGCCACAACCCGAACAAGCGCGGGATCAGGTTGGGGTGGTAGGGGCGCCGGCGTTTGCCAGGCCTGACAACCGGACAGCAGGAAGCAGGCCGCCGGCGCAGCCAAGATAAGGGTTCTCATTCGATGTCTCCTGGCCCCGTATGGGGCACGGCGATTAGGCGTAGTTAGCGCAAGGCAAGGGCTGCCGGTGGTGCCGGCCCTCGACGGGCCTTGAGTCGGTCATAGAGCGCCCGGATCAGCTGGGCGTAATGCAGGCGCCTGGCTTCTTGCTTCGGCGACGGGTTGAAGCCGGCGTTGTAGGTTCCCAGGCATCTCCAGGTGTTGCCGCACACGCGAAGATGGCGAGCAAGGACCCAAGCCCCCGACTGGACGTTGAAACACGCATCGCGCAACAGATCCTCGGGGCGCTGTATCAAACCAAGGCTGATCAGCTGCTCGGCGTTACCCGTGTTGATTTGCATAACGCCGTAGTCGGTACTGGTGATCCGGCCCTTGTCGTCTCGGTTGTAGTTCACTGCCTGAGGACGCAAGTTGCTCTCTTGAATTGCAATGGCCTGCAGCAGCAGGGGGTCGAGGCCGTAGCGCTGACCCGCCTCCTGGAAACAAAACGCCCAGGCAGGCAAAGGCAGCCACAGCACTAGAAGCACGAGGAGTCTTCTCATGGTGGTCCACATCAAAAGCTAGAAATCTGGGGTTAATTGATACCCAGCACCTGCTGGTATTTCTTGAGGAACTGTTGCCGGTAGAGCCGTGCCGGTTCACCGCCTGCCGGGCGGTGATAGCACCCCGCAGCCATCACCCAGTCACCGTGCTTGTCGTAGCAGCGGCGCAGCTCCAAGGCTGCTGTATTGAGGTTGGCCACCGGTGCAAGAGCATCACAAGGGTGGGGGTAGTAGCGCATCCCTACCCATCCCCAGTTCTGCTGCGTGAGGCCAATATCCACCCCATAGCGACCATAACGCTCCAGGCCTTGCAGGGCGGCATTGCAGGCTTCCGCGCGTGTGGCGAAGTAGGCTCCCTGGCCCTTGATGTTCAAGGTCCAGGGCCAGGGATACACACCTATCTTGAGCTTGTAGTTGCTCTCGATCTTGGCGACCGCATACAAGACCTCCGCTGGGACCCCTGCAGCCATGGCAGCACGCTGATAGGCCGGAGGGGGCGTTTCTGCCTGAGCAGCTAGGGCCAGGGTCAAAGCGGCGCCCAATAGCGCATATCGGGGCCGCTTCATTGCAAAACCACCGCGGCGCCTTGCGGGATCTGCGCAGGTAACGCGATGCCTGTATTGCCGCTCTTGGTGGAATAGAACAGACCGCCCTTGTTGGTCCCTACCGTCACCGCGTCACTACGCTGAGCAAGCACGCTGACCAGGCCAGGTGAGGGCGAGCTGACATAGACGTAGCTACGCCCCCCTGCCAGGTAGTTAGAAAGGTCGGGCGTCTTGCTGTACCACTGGGGCAGCCCCAATGCGCCGTCCGGTACCGTCCCCGCATAGGACGGGTTCGACTCCGAATAGGCGCTCACCTGGTTGCGATACACCCACAGACTTCCGGCTTGTGCCTGAAGCTCTGCATCCCGCAGCGCGGTGGTTTGCTGGCGTTGATCCAGACTGAACAAGGCACCGACGACGACAAACAGCGTCAGGAGCACACCTATAATCGGCATAGTCTCATCGTCCTAATTATTAGGATGGGATCGCCGCAGTTTCAGAACTTGCAGCAGAAAACGGTCGCGTAGTCGTTTTGGCCAACGACGAGCCCCGAAGTAGAGGCGAATCGCTGTTTCTGCCCGCCCGTATCCCAGCCGGTCTTGGTGTAGCCGGCAGGGCACGACCAGGTCGTCGCATCGTTCGAGTCATAACCGTTGATCGTGTAGGCCGTGCAAGTGGGCGTACCCCCGCCGACCTTCGACCATTGCCCGTTCTTGCAGGCCAGAGGCGATCCTGATCCATCACGACTGAGGAGCCCGTTCGGGCTGCAGCCTGCGTATTCGCTAGCCGTCCCGTTCAACTGCAGGTATTCGCCTACCTCGGTGCGCCCGATCGACGTGAGCTTCCCGGCGCGCATCTCGCCACCGGTATAGACGTTCTTGTCCGTATAGGAGCGCAGCCAACCCGGGTCACTCATGTACCAGCCGCCGCCGTACTTCTCGAAGTACAAACCACCTTCGTTGCGTGCCCGGAACCAACCGCCCGTGTAGGTCTCGCCGCCCGTGCTCGTATTGCCGTTGATGGTCAGGCTACCGTTTGCAGAGATGTTGCCGTTCGCGGTGAGGTTACCGTTTAGATAGGTAGATCCAGCCCGGACATCACCCCCTACGGTTGCTGTGCCGCTCAGGTACAAGTCGCCATTTGCATTGATCGTGGCGGCGTTGTTGATGTTGTTGTTTCCCATGTCGATGGCCGTGTTCATCTTGTTCAGATTCGGCTGACCAGGGATGGCATTGCGGTACAAGTAATCGTTGACGACCGTCCCGTCCTGGAAGAACAGCGCAGTAGCCAGGTGCCCGGCACCCGTCGTGCCATTGTAGGAACCCAACGACATCGACCAGCCGCCGAAACTACCGGTGGCCACCGACGTGTTCGCTGTCGAGATATACCCACCGCGAGCGCCTACGCGCTTAGCAATGTCGATGGCGTCCATCTCCTTGATCGCATCGCCATTGCGCGTGACAACCAGGGTTTGTAGCTGATTCGACGCGGTTTTCAGGGCCAGGATCTGGTAGTCCTGGCCGTAGCTATTCAAATCACTGAAGCCGGCCGGCAAGTAGCCGGTATTGCGTAGCATGGCGATGGTGATCACCGCCGGCGCCGACGTCGAGGATTGGGATAGCACGGCTTGATAGTTGTCCTTGATGTACTGGCCTGCCGCATCTGCAACGACGGCCATGTGCTCACTAGACGACTGATTCTGTTGGCGGTCGAGATAGCGCAGCCATTGTTGACTGGCGCCCGCTGTAGCCAGGATGACGAGCGTCAGCGCGATCATCACTTCCAGTAAACCAAACCCCCGCTGATGGCGCGGGCTACTACGGGATTGCTGGTTCATTTCTAAGCCCTCATCGTCGGCGATCGCCGACACTCTGTTGCCAGTAACTACTCCTGGCCTGCTGCTCGATGTCTTGATTGAGCGTGACTAGCTTTCCTTCTCTGATCTTTGCCCGTATCGCTGCCTCTTCATTGCCGCTCACCAGCAAGGTCTTGACCGAAAACCGCATGAAGGTCGTTCCATCATCCTTGGTGTCCGCGGCCAGGTTCTGCCACAGCACGCCGAGCACGCTGTCGGCCAACAGGTTCGCAGCCTTGGGGGTGTGCTCTCCTGCCATGGCAACCAATCGCTCAAGCGCATGTATGGGGCTCTGTGCATGGAAGGTCGCAATGATCAGCTCGCCATTGGAGCCCGCCTTGATCGCCTCATAGGCCGTTTCTGAATCGCGGATCTCACCTAGAAAGATGAAGTCCACACCTGAGCGCAGTCCTCTGATCAGGTGCTCGCGATAGCCACCGTTCTGCCGTGAGGCGTTGATGGCAATGCAGCGGCCCTTACCATGTACTCCGTCGATCAGCGTCTCGATGGGATCTTCAATGGCGAGTGCCATGCCGCCGTGTCGATCCAGGCGTTCCACTACCCACGAAGCGCCGGTAGTGGTTTTACCCACGCCGAAGCCACCGCATATCAGGATCAGGCCGACTACACCCTCCGCCAGGATGGCTTCGGCGAAATGTTTGGGGATGCCGATTGACCCGAAGCGCCGAATTTCAGCCTTGGATTGACGCAGTACGTAGGTCCCGCCCGCTTCCACGCTCTCAAGGTGGGTAACGCGATAGACCCGTCCTTCATAGGCGACCGAAAACTCAGGACTACCAACGGAGGCCTGGGTCTGACGGCAGCTTTCACGCAAAGCTTGCATGTCCTGGGCCCACTCATGCGGTACCGGCACGCGGGTGTCGGAGACACCCGCAAGCCCAGTGACGTCCGCAAAGCTGTTGCTCAGGTAAAGGTCTACGAACTCGCTGGTGGCAAATGCGGACGTCACCGACATCAGCGTCCCGACCAGGCGAGGGTATTGGCGTCGGCCGAGCAACCCGAGCTGGCAGCGGTGCTGCTCACCTCACCCGAAATCGCCGTACCCCCATTGATGCTCAGGCTCATCGTGCGGGCATTGGGTGCTTTGGTTGCAAGCGTGTTGCAGTTGGGCTTGGGTACATCGCCGTAGGTCAAGGTGAAGCCTGCGCCGGTAGAGACCGCCGTGACAGCGCCGCTCCAGCTATTCGTCACTGTCGTACCGCTTACGCTCATGCTGCCGGGAATGCCACCGCTGTTGATGAGCACCGGGATCAGGTTGGTACCAGAGGCGCCATAGCCACTGGCTGTTCTGAGCGTCCTGATCGAGGTGATCAGGCTGGTAACGTTTTCCAGTTCACTCTGGTTGCTAGCCGTGTTGTTGGCGCTTTGATACAGCCCGTAAACGCCGAGCAGCACGAGCAGGCCTAGGAACAGGGCAATTGCAACCTCAACCAGGTTCAAGCCCTGTTGTTTGTAACGGCCGGTGAGTGGGCGAGCGCGCACTGTAACGCGCCCCTGAGTGGATTTCAGAGGAGTCATGGGTAGGTCCTTTTTTAGTTTGGGTTGGGTGGTGCAGAAAGGGTTACGACGTAGTGGCCCGGCTGGTAGCGCACGGGGCTGTATGGCTTGAGCTGTCTTTCCTTCAAGGTCTGGGTATTGCGGGATTAGCTAAGGCGCGGCGACCTGGCTCGTGGTGCGTGAAACCGATCGATCGAAGCTGTTTTGCATGTCTTGGGTGCCCATCACGATTAGGCCCATCACACCCCCCATCAGGAGCAGCGCAACGGTAAAGGCAGTTTTCGCGAATTGCTGCAGGTTCTTGATGCTCTGGTCCAGCCAGCGGATCGCATAGCGGTTGAGTGCTTCGGAGAAACCTTCGCGCGTGGCCAATACCCGGAGGTACCGCACTGCCTTCTTATCCGGGAATCCATGCCCGGTATTAAGCAGGGCCTCCCCCAGGTTGCTACCCATTTCCAAACCATGTTGAGCGCCGTTGAGCCGTTCCTTGAGCCAGGGATTCGCGTATTGATTGAGAATGCCCAGGCAATCGTTCGCCGAAATACCGGCCCGCATCATGACGGCAAGGTTAAGCAGGAAAGTGGATCCGTGAATCATTCGGTAGGTGGAGTACAGCGGGCCCTGGTCAACCACCATCCTTAGTCCTCCGGTCCAGCGGGGCAAGCTGATGAAGAACGCCACTAACACGATCGCTATCGCGATCAAGCTGTACAGTCCCCAGTCGGTAACGAACCGTGCCAGCAGGTAGAGCGCATAAGCCGATCCCGTCCAATGAGCGGGATCCGATAGCCTCGCCATCTTGGGTACCAACTGATTAGCCACGGTCCAGAGGGTTACCCCCAGCGGCACCATCAAAAAGCATGGATAGGCCAGTGCTGCGAAAACGGCGCCGGCAATCTTCTGCTTGGCCTCGATGACGCGGATGACGTCATCGCACGCGGGGCCCAGACCAGCACCCCGCTCACCAGCTGCGAGCAGTGACGCCTCCTCATAGGGTACCCAGCGCGCTAGCGCCTGGCTCAGCGGCTCCCCTCCTTCCAGTTTCATCATCAGGTCATGCGTCAGGATCGCCAACGGCTCGTCAGGCTTCTTGAAGTCATGACTCTCGATCTTGTGCAGCTCCTCCAAGGCGTCATAGGAACTCATGCCGTTTTCGACCAGGTTACGAAATCCCTCGTAGAAGCCGATCCGGGTCGACCCATGATGGCGAATCACCGCGGCGGCGAAGTGCTCACTGAGGCTACGCATGGGATCTGACTCCCAGGGTTTCTTCCTCATCCAGCGGGCAACTTGCGTCGCGCTCGCCATCGAGTGGGTCCACCCGTCCCTCATTGATCCGCTGGACCAGGTGCGCCGTTTTAGTGATCCCCCCCTGTTCGCGTACCCAAAACGCTTGGGCTTCTGCCTTGCCCTCGTTACGCATGACACGCATGAATGCCAGGTCCGGCTGCACGATCTCTGCCACGGCGCTGCGCCCGATGACGCCCCGCCCTTTGCAGTGGCTGCACCCTTCGCCATGCAGGTAGACGTGTTCAGGAATGCAGAACCGCTCGATCCGCTGCCGCTGGTCCTCGAGGAGCCGATCCCGACCTTCCAGGTAAGGCGTCTTGCACTGGGGGCACAACTCCCGGACCAACGACTGATTGACCAGGGCTTTGATCAGCGCAGGATCGAACAGCAGGTTCTTATCGGCTCCCAGATCCTCCATACGCTGGAAGCTCGCCATGGCCGATTGAACGTGTAGCGTCGTCCAAGTCATATGCCCAGTGAGTGCGCTTTGCAGCGCCGCCAATAGCGACGCCCGGTCCCGCACTTCACCGATCAGCAGTACGTCTGGATCCAACCGCATGAGGTTGGTGATGGCTTCGTGCCAAGCCTCACCGGTACCCAGCGCAGACTGATCGGCCCCTGCGATGCGGTACTCCACTGGATCTTCGACCGTCCGCAGACAAATCGCGTTGGCCATGGCCTCAATCAGCATATTGAGCAGGGTCTGGATGCTGGTTGATTTGCCCGATCCTGTGGTCCCGGTCAAAAACACCATGCCATCGGTTCGTTGAACCAGCCGCTTGAAGGCGGCGATCTGCGACGGTAGATAGCCGATGTCTTCCAGCGATAGCTGTTTGCCGCCGTCGTAGAGCATCCGCATGGTCATGCCAGGACCGTTCAAGCTCGGGCGAGTCGCGACCCGGGCACCAAACAGGCCGCACTCGGTAACGAATTCCGTCTTGAGACGCGCGTCTTGACGCTGATCCGGTCGATAACTGTTGTCCTTGGTCTCACACATCGTCTCGAAGATGGCGGACATGACGTCCTGGCCATCTTTACCGGCGTAGGTCTCGACCGTTTCCAGGTCCCCATGCACGCGAAACCGCACATGGTGGCCGTTGGGCGATGCTTTGAAATGGATATCACTGGCCCCGGCGTCCGTAGCACGGCGCAGTAGAGCTTTCACTTGCTCATGCCGGCTTTGTCCGAGCTGCGCCTGCGACCGATTCGACGCGGGAGTCTGCTCCTTTTTGATAACCCGCCTGCCGTACAGACGTTGAATGTCCTCAGGCGTACCAAAGCGCCGCTCGATGATTTTCATGCCCTTGCGTCTGACCCGCTCGGCGTAGGCCAGAACGTAGGGGTCGGCGCCATACCCGGTCGCCACATGCAATACACCATCACTGGTGAGGCACAGCAGCTGGGCTAGATCGGCGTCTACCTCATAGGGTTCGCCGGGGCCACTCAAGGTCGATAACGCACCGCGAATCGCAGCGCCCTGGGTCAAATCGTTCATGGAAATACTCCTGGATAGCGCAGGCGCTATTCAACGTAAGGGAGCTGCGTTTATCGCCTGCCCCGGCATGGGCAGCGGTAGGGTCATGGGGGTCTGAGTGATTTGTGCTTGACCAGGCATCGGCGCCGGCGAGTTCACGACGCCGAACTGCAGCGGGATCCTTCGATCCCCACGGGTTAGCACCACACGATCGATCCCGACTTCCGCCACCACGAAGCCACCAGGGATTTGCCCGCCGGACTTGGCATTCGCCGTCGTCCCGTTGGGGTAAAGGAAGCTGGCATACAGCCGCCCGGCCGCGCCTGAGATGCCCGTTACGGTGGGCAGCTCAGCCGCGACCACCGAAGGCTGGCTATTGCCGCGACTCGCCTGCAGGTCATCACCGGCCTTCGCCAGGCTGGCCTGCATCCGCGCTTTGGCATCGGCACGAGCCGCCTGGGCGTCATAGAGGATGGTGTCGCTTTGTACCTTTGCCAGATCTCCCACGGTGGCGAATGAATCCTCGCCAAAGGCGAGCGTGGGCAGTACCAGCAGGCACAGCAGTATTGCCTTAGCGTGCATAGAGGGCTCCTTTGATGGTCCAGGTCAGGGGGTAGCGGGACTGGCCCGTACCGACGTCCTGACGATCGACTTTGATTTCAACCAGGCGCACTCCCGTAAGGGAGAGGCCGGCAAACAGGTCGCGTGGTGAATGAGCGGTCGTAAGGGTGAAGCTGAACTGCTTCCAGTCCGGTACCGGTGGGGGCGGTGCTGCTGCGCCGCCTGGTAAAGGCGGCGGCGGTGGTACCACCACAGGAACCGGCACGATGTCTGCCTTGAGGTCTACCTGCTGCAGATAGGAGGTAAAGGCTGCCTGCAGCGTCTCAAAGCCCAGCAGCTCATCATCACCACCAGCGCCTAGAGTGATCTCATCGCCTACCCCAGCTTTTTCACCGCCCTCCAGCAGCACGGGCGGATTAGGAAAGCGTCCCTGGGCGGCCTGTACGAACGTGCTATAGGGCGTCTTGCCCGTCCGCCCATAGGCGGCTTCCAACGTGGTGGGTGTGCAAATGGCCGAGCTGAAGGTCCATCCGCCCAGGCTTACGGGCAGCGACTGGATGGATCCTTGGCAACCGTTCAGGAAGTCTTCGATGCCTGGCTGACTCGCCCATGGGTGTTTCAGTGCCTGGATCTGCTGCTCGGCGCCGGCGCGCTTGTTCAGGTCTTCCAGCCTCTGCTTTTCGGCCTCGGCCTGACGCCGTGCCTCAGCAGCCGCTACCCGTGCCTTGTAGGCCGTCCATTGCTGAATACCCAGGCCCACTGTCAGTACCAGCACCGTGCCTATCCCGAGTTTGGTCCATTCCCGGCGTGTGAGGCCGAAGGTCAGTTGCCGTAGCTCGTATTCCTTACGCATCGCCTGGGGGGCCAGGATCTGCTCGATGTCCTTGGAGCTACCGTGATAGTTGAAGTCGGCAGGATGAAAGACCTGATCGAACTTCATCGTGTCCGGCTGGCTGTCCTGCTCTCGAAGGGCGTCTAGCACTTCGTCCCGCTCGCCGATCCAATCACAGCCGGGAACGATGTTGCCCTCATGAACGGCAACCAAGGCGTACTGCCCATCAGGTAGGGCAAAGGCGCCGATCCAGGCTCTGTGAGGCAGCACACCGGCCAAGGCGGCAGCCAAGGAGTACATGCCCTTGGTCACCCCATTGCCCTTCTTGACGAAGCCAGCCTGCCGCTTGGAACCCATGCGGATGGCTACGATATCCATATGCTCGCGCTTGCCGATCTCACGGGCCTCGCGCATGTAGTTGCGCTCTTTGAGCGGCTCCCACAGCAGGTTAGAGACGAAGCGCTTGCCGTTAATCGTGATGATCTTTGTGTCCAACATGGCCTGCATAGACCTGCTCCATACGATGCAGTGGGCCAGGTAGAACCCAGGCAATTGCCGCGGGTACTGCCGGGCCCGAAGGCGTGAAACGTCGACGCTGCACAGCCTGAAATGGGAGTCCAGGGCACGACGCTACGCACCAGGTGGATGACCAGGTGGCGAAAGGCGTTGAGATGGACGGATCGATCTTGAACAACCCTAGAAACCTAGGGTTGAAGGGAGAGTTACGCTTACGGCGTGGATGCCGGCAGCGTGCAGCTGGTCAGGATCAGTCCATGATCACCGGCGTGATGACCAGTACCAGGACGTCGCGGCTCGTGGTGCGTGTACCACCGCCCCCGAAAATGAAGTTGCTGACGTTACCCAGCCCCGACTTGTTGGCGTTCTCGTTGATCTGGTCAAAGCCGCTAAGCACCAGGGTCTGGCCACTGCGTAGTTTCGCGCTCTGGTCCATGAGCTGAATGTCGTAGTCAGGCGACTGCAGCTGGCTCCCTCCGCTGCTCCTCGTAATGAACACCGGATCAGTGCTCATGTTGAGTTGCAACTGCATGATCAGCTCTTTATTAGGCATCACCATGGGCACGATCATCATGTTGAATCCCGAGGTAATGGTCCCGTCCTGCAAAGAGGTCGAGCTGCCCACGTTTGCCGACTGAGTGGTTTGGCTCGACTTGAGGTACCCCTGCACCCGGCCAATTTGGATCGGCACGTTCTGCAGGTTCAGCGTCATCACCGAGGGGGCTTTGTAGGAGGACACTCGTCCCTGCTGTGACAGCGCCTCAATGATCGCTTTGGAGCCCGCCCAGGGCGAGGATGCGGTATCGAGGATGCTGATCGAGCCGCCGATGGCACTCGAATCAAGATTAGCCACCCTGTTGGTCAAGCCGAATCCCCAGGTCCCGCGCATCGTCTTGTAGGCCAGGCTCCAGTCGATACCGTACTGGTTGCTGTCGTTGAGCTTCACCGAAAGCACTTCAACGCTGACCAGAATGCCTTTGGTGATCCGCTCGTTCTCGGAATCCAGGTACTTCTGGACCTGATCCAGTACATCGGGGCGATCCGTGATGAGGAACACGCCGGTTGTCTTGGAGAAAGAGACCAAGCCCAGGGGCACCATGCTGCGAACGTTTTGCTCGATGTCACTGAGTATCGATGACTCGGTAGTAGCCCGCGCTGAGGTATTGCTACCTGACTCACCGGAGGAGCCCGATGTCGTACCGGAGCTGCCCTGGCCGCCGCTGGAAACGCCCGCGGAGGACGACAGTCCCTGTTTGAGTTCGGAGCTGATGGTATAGCGTTTGTTGAAGGCATAAACCGGAAACTGCCGCGTCTCCAGGTAATAGATGCGGATGCTGCTTGAGCTGGGTTCATACTTCCAGGAAAGCCCCAGGCTGCCCGTCATCGCATCTAGTAGCCCTGACAGGGTACCGCTGTATTTAAGCGCGTTGGCCGTGCGCAGGGCTGTTGCACTGGCATAGGTGCTCATCCCGCTGTTATAGCCCGAAGTCGTTGCCGTGCCGCTGTAGCCCGGGAACAGGTCGGCCAGCTGGTCGCCTGAGGCCGACTGGCTTATAGGTACTGCTACCGGCGGAGAGATATTTCGCGCTGAGGCCTGTGCCGAGCCGTGGTTGCGTAGATAGCTCGCCCCGCGGTCCAAGGCGTCAGGTGCAATCTGTACAGCCACTCCACAGGTATCGCTTACCCACTGGGCGAACTGCTGCAGGGTCTTGCTTTCGTTGTACACCACCGCGCAATCACGTGCAGGCGGGAGACCCTTTTTCACCACCAAGGGCTGGGTACTGACCCATTGATCGCGGGTAAAGGATACGGAGGGACGTTCTGGCCCCTTCTCCTCACGCATCCGGGCCGTCATAGCGCTCAGACGATCGCTCTGGGCGTTTACCCGATCGACCGTCTGGTTGACGGGTTTGGTCTCACAGCCGGCAAGGGATACGGCAAGTGCCAGTAGGGTCAGCGACCTGAAACGAATGCGGCTATTCACGGCGTAGCCCTCTTAGCGCTGGGGGTGTTTTCCGAAACGATGAGTCGACTCTGGGCAATGCGCCCGTCGACGATGAAAGATCGCGGAGCCTGGTCGTAGAGCTTGAAGACGCCCGTAACGGCCTCCTCAAAACTGCCGGTGAAGTGCAGCGGCGCCTCGATGGGGTAGTCCAGGTCTTCGGCCCGCCAATCCAACGTGTAATGCGCTCGTTGGCACCAGCGGGTGATGGCCTTACGAAGGCTTTCGCCGACCTGTGCTTCCCAAACCGGCTTGGGGATCACCACGGGTGCACTCGGCTTGGCTGGGACAGTGGCGACGACGACAGGTACTGCAGCAGCAGGCGACGCAGGGAACGTCTTACTCGATACCACTGCGCCCGGCCGTGAATCATCAGAGGGCTTCTTGGCCAACGGAGGAACAGCTGCAGCCGCAGCCGCAGCCGCAGCCGCAGCCGGAATGGTGGCTGCAGCATCGGCTGCCCGCGCTGGCAACTGAGCGCTTGCGGAACCAGGAACAGCGGATCTCGCAGGCATAGGGACCGACTTGCTCACCACCTTGGGTGCAGGAGGTGTGACAACCGGAGCTGGTCGGGCGGGTGCGGTCTGCTGAAGTTGCCGTTGGGCCAGGCTAATTGCGCTCGCGCTCAGTGCGAGCTTTTCATCAATGAAATGATCGGCCGAGGGCTGGGCTTGAGGAGGCGCCACAGCACAGCCCTCCAGCACAAAAGCCAGAGTGGTCAGTAAAAACGGAGTTCGCATGATTGCCTCGCAGCAATGCAGAAGACTATTCGCGAATCCGTGGAATTCAGCGGAATCGCTAAGGTGAGCTATCGACGTGCTGGTCACTACCCGGCGAGGGATTCCGGTATGTTCGGAGCGCACAATGGGCCAATTGCTGGCCGCTCGACGGCGTGTATTACTTCATGGCCGTTGCAGGTGAGGAACCTAGCCCCTTGTTGGCTACGATTTCTTCACACGCTTGATCCAGGTAGTGATCAAGCAGGTACTGGACAAGCGAGGACGGCGACGTTCGGCTGCTGGTCTTAAAAGCAACCTCGATCGACCGCTGGTCCAGCTTCTCGAAGCGCTCACGGCCTATATGAACGTTCGACGTCCGAGACTGTGGTTTAGCGGGTGGGGATGCCATAGCGCATATCCTTTTTGGGGGCACGAAAAAAACCGCCAGGCATGTGCCTGGCGGTTGGTTATTGGTAAGACTTTGCTGTTCTCGGGATCAGCTATCCCGCAGTGTCGATCTAGCCCCATAGATCCGCTGTTGCTCAAGCAGGCTGTAGAGAGCCACCTTGCGCTGCTGCTCTGATTGCATCTCGATGATGAGGTGCAGAGCCTTGGCCGTCTCGCTAGAAAGATTCTGGTACTCGACGACACTGGCGGTACGGTTTGTCTGCAGGCGAAGAGCGACCCTTAGGTCATCAATTACCGCCTCAGGAACCGTAGCTATCTTGTTGGCGAACGCAATGAAACGATGAGCGCCACTGAAGCCGGTGATGACCGAGGTATGGACCTCCTCGGGATCGAACTTCAGAAAGAGATAGCCGGGGAACAAAACTAATTCTCGCCGTTGAGGCGAGGGACGATCTGGGCGCTTACGGAGCGAAATCCGTACAGGACAGAAAACCTCAACATCCAAGCGGGCCATCTCAGTCACTAGAGACTGGGTGAGCTTGGAGTTGTGCGCCAGGAGATACCACTCACGCATCTTGCCCTCCCTATCGAGCGCGCACTCTCTCGACATCCCTGTGCCATTTGGCCCAGCGAGGAGTGGAGCAGCCTACGAACTCGTAATGCTGTACATATAGCCAGTGATGGCCACAGTGATGGCGACTATACAACAAGACGACACGATGTCAAAGACCCAACGCGTCAATGTGTCAAAATATTGTGTCGCAGCTAATGCTAACAAGTTCCGTCGATCAGTCAACAGATTTGCAGATTTTTTATTGACTTGCGTTGTTCAAGTTTCCGCCGTTCCTGCCGAAGCTGAGCGATTTAGGACGCCCATGAGCAAGGTTCGCAGCCTGGTCGGTAGCCGCATAAAGGCTGTAAGGCTCAGCAAGGGAATGAAGCAGGGCACCGTCGCCGAGATGGTGGGCTGTGATGTGAACACGATCAGCCGCTATGAAACGGGCAAGGTAGCCCCTGACATAGAGCAGCTGATGAGGCTAGCTGAGGCCCTAGAGGTCTCTCCTCTGGATCTATTGCCCCCCGGAAGCCATGAGCAACGGCTCGTCGATCTTCGAAAAAGCCTCGCCGCCAAAGCGCGTCAGGTAAACTCCGCGACCTTCCTGGAAGGGATTATCTCTGCGCTGGACGTAGAGATCGCCCGCCAGCGGAAGAACGAGCCGTAGGGCTACCAGCAACCGCCAACAAACCCATTCGTTGACGGTCTAAGAAAAGAAAGTTTAAGGCTCTAACATGAACGCCAATCAGATTACCAAGCTGATTAACAGCTTAGGGATGGCCCATGATCATCTGGTAAAAGACGGAACGATACCAGATAAGCCCTTGGAATTACTGTTTGAAGGAGACGAAACATTAGGGCTTGATTTGGAACCTGGCCTAGAGCTTGTATTTTCCCCGGGAGAACTGAGGCTTGAAGAGATAACTTTCTACTTAACAGACGGATCTATTACTCATCCAGCGCCACTGTACTCGATAGATAAATTGCCCCCTCCGTATAATGGAACATTCAATCAGGAAAGCGTTGTAAAGGCTTTAGGAAAGCCCTTTATTTCCGCTGAGCCATTTACAGTGAAGGGCACTCTTTATCGGATTGGCGCATCTGACAGGTATCAAGTAGACACCATACTTCATCCTAACAGTTGGGTTGAATTTCACTACACCCGCGACATGGAAGTCGAACGGATTCAATTTTCCAGCATGGGAATGGATCCTGATTATTCAGAGCAGGATGTAATTGGCATTTAAATGATAGTTCGGAAGGGCATCAGCCCTTCCGATATAAACTTCGTTAGCTAGGCGACCTACCAGGTCGGTATACGTCACCATTTTTATCGACGTCATATTCATCGGTTTGGACCCACGCATCCATCCGATTCGGATCCGGTACCGCGACAGAGCGCTGCATCTCTTCATACCTTCTCCGCAGATCCGTATCAGCTAGCTGATACCGGAAGTCGTCTTGCGAACGACTACATTGGGCCGCGGTGTATAGGGCTTGGTTCGTAAACTGCGCATCACCATGAATAGTCAGCGCTCCACCCTGCTTGAGGCTGGCCAGCTCCGCTGCCACAACATGGTTCGCCTGGTCGTCGTGCTGTTCGAAGCCACCCATGATCTCAATCCTGGAGCCAGTATCAACAACCCCAGGTTGGCCAGCGCGTAGATATTGGATAGACCCATTCCTCAGGATCTGAGTAGCGTGGGAGGACATATCGTATGCCGGCAAATCATCACCACGCGAGCATAGGATGACGCGGTCCAGAGCGCGGTCTGCTGCCTTCTCTCTCCGCCTCTGCCGATAGGTGAATCCTCGTAACTGGCTGACAGCCGCGACGTCTCCGGCGAGGGCCTGCTGCTCGACCCAGGTCCGGTATGGCAACGGCCGGTAAAGACCGTGATTGGCCAGTTGGTCACGCTCAGAGCGAAGCTGGATGCGCAACTCGGCCAACGCCTTCATACGCTCGAATTCGGCAGCACGATACATCAGCTTACGCAGTAGAGGATCACGTACAGCCTTGCGGATATTTGCCTTGGATTGACGGGTAGCTTGACCAATATGCTGTCTACGGATGTCGGCCTGCAGGTCTGGCTTCACCCAGCCATCGCGATAGAACTGGTACCGCAACTTCAGAGCTTCACGCTCGGCCGCGCGTTCAGCTCGACGCTCATCACGCGCACCATGATCACGTAGGCGGAAGGATGGCGTGTATGTTTGGAAGATGCCATATCGGGCCTGGTAGGGATCCGAAGGCACGAATAAGGGCTGTGCCTGAAAGGTTCCAATCTGCTGTTCTAGGTGAGTCTTGGTCAGCAGCGGATGGACCGAAGAGGCTTTGACAGGTGTCGCATCAGGTCGTAGGTAATCATAGACGACAAGACCCTGGCCTTGCTCTCTTAGTCCTAGGCCATTCGAATGCAGAGTAAGGTGGATGGCGTCCCAGGTAGGAGCACTGTGCTCATCAGTAGCGAACACCTTATCCAGTGGCTCACGGACTGTCCTAGTGGTGTAGTGATAAAGGCTCTCCTGGTCACTATAAGCCTCCATTTTGACAGCAGCCTGGGGCACCGCTCGTGGCCTAGATTTCGATCTGACTAGCGCATCATCAGCCGCCCATTCCCAACTTCCATTGTCGATCTCGAATCCGTATTTCCGCTCTAGAACCCGACAAGCTTTCTGCAGCTTATCGGCATCATTCCAAAGGTTTGCTGCGCGGTAGGTGAGCGGGTCGACCCGATTGACGGCGACATGACAGTGCAGGTTGTCGGTGTCTTGGTGGATGGCGGTCACGTACTGATGACCTTCCATGCCTAATACCTCAATGCAGTGTCGAGCAGAGTCAAATATCTGTTCGCGAGTCGGAGACTCACCCTCACGCCATGAAAGGATGAAGTGGTAAACGGGGTCCACGCACCGCCTGTTCTGAGCGGCCACCATGTTCATTTCGGCCGCGGCTGTCTCCCAGGAAAAGCAGCTCGTTTCGCAGTGAACGGCGCCGCACAAAGCCCGTTGCCGGCCGTCTTCAAATGTCTCCATGATCGTAACGAACTGGTCGGCCGAGCCACCTCGGTCGATGTAGTCGACCAGACGATCGAAGACAGCCTGCTTTGACTGAGAGGCCGGCTTACTCGGGGTATCAGTGATGGGCGCATCATCCTCAGGCTTGTCCGCGCGATCACTGATATAGGTCACCAGCTTGGTGAAGCTGGTACCACCGTCGCGACGTTTTTTAGGGATGATGACGTTCATTGGGTCAGCTCCCCATCTCTTTGGGCTGCAGATCCAGAGCGTTGATAGCTTTCTTGATGTCCACCAATACCTCAGCAAACTGCCGGCTGAGTTCCGCCGTCATGCCTTCCTGCATCTGGTTGTAAAGGTGTTTCTGCAGACCACCCAAGCGAAGCAGCTCACGCATGAGCTTATCGTCAGTGCGGGTCACAATCCGGCGATTCAGTGCCGACCTCCGCAGCAGATCGCTTACCGATAGCCCGGCTGCCAAAGCCTTATCAGAAATGGCGGTCGCCTCTTCATCTGTACAACGAAGCTTGATCCACCGATCTCGCTGCCGCTTCTCGCTCTTCGACATGACTGCGCCTCCAGGCGCTCAACGGGGTATCGGGGCAAAGCCCTGATCAGGGTTTTGTGGTCACTGCCTGCGTGCAGGCGGTGGCCACAAAACATTTCCTGTCCGTCATTTTAACGCGAATCGCGGGATCAGCCTAGGATGGGCTGCGGGGCATGTG
>Ga0157367_1000573_pt1 | contig 17785 bp, 15 predicted proteins | sample AttbisABBM2_FD_113142 | JGI IMG/M metagenome (GOLD analysis project Ga0157367, IMG submission 113142) | Fungus gardens microbial communities from leaf cutter ant in Botucatu, State of São Paulo, Brazil - Atta bisphaerica ABBM2 | ecosystem: Host-associated > Fungi > Mycelium > Unclassified ...
AAAGGAAAATGAAAAAATAAAATAAAATAAAAGAGAAAATTAAGTTCACAACTCTAACAAGTATTAATGGTAGATTAAGTGTTGATGAATGGAATAGATGGTAATAGTCTTACAATTGTCAATATATAAACATTAGAATAGGATAAAGCATAAACCAGGGTATATTTATATAAATAGTTTGATTCATCAGTAGATCACCTGAGTTTAACCTTACTATGGATGTATTTTGACTTCTATCTATTTACAGTTGTTCATAGTTCACTGGGCAATTCCCGAGTTGTCAGAGTGGTTTGCAAGACTGTTGAAACCTCATATTTCTCACTTGTGCTCTGATTTTAACACTTTGAGCTTCAGAATCTTTCCCACACTTTATGATCTCCTTTCTCCCTTTCTTCTCACAATTTTATGGGAAGAACTGGACCACATAATGGTTTAAGTGGAAGAATGCTTGAAAAAATATTCCTATCTAGAAATATAGACATAGAATATAAACTACACTTGGGTATCCTCAATTCTCTGGTAAAATTGTTAGTATCACTCCACAAAGAGACAGCCTTGAACAATGTAAACTTGAGCCCGAGTCTGTTCAGGTAACCCAATGAGATGTAGCAATTTTGTTGGGATCGATAACAGCTGACAGCAGACCACAAAAGGGACCGCAAAAGGGCTAAGATCATTGACATTGACATTGACACATGGCTGAATCAACACATGGCTGATGACGCATCAGCAACCGGAAGCGAATGATATTTGGGTTCGAAAATGTCTGTAAATCTTCTGACGTTTGAATTTGTAGGGTGCAGCTTTGTGCTAAACTGTTTCAACTGTAGTTAGTTACATGACTGCTTAGCTATCCTTATAAAAAGTTCTGCGGGGACTGATAGCTTTCACTAGTGCCAATAGACTGAATAGATACTGTTATCGGCATTCTAATTGTGGAGCTGCCAGCCCCTGGAGATCCACGTGTCCGAAGTCCGGCTGCTTTTATGTAACCGCTTCAGTCGCCACTCTTATATCTGCCATCCCTAACTTTGCCTCCCGCCGCAATACGTGTTACATGTCTGTATCTACTGAGTATGAGGTCATCGAATCTGCATCAGTCTACTTTTGACTGAAGCTCAGGAATCTTGAAACATCGCTGAAGAGAGTGTCCAAGAGAGCTGCTGAATACGAAGGACGGATGAGGGATTTGGAGGTTTGTTGTGGCACCACTTCTGCTGACCTCTCGACTTACCATTGTATCCAGTCTCGTCTATCTCATCAATTAGATGATTTCCGTAAAGTCGACAGTGATCTACAGCAGGCCCTGCGTACTCTTCAGGTTAGTTTATCAAGGTGTTGTGTTGTAACCTATTTGTTGACTTCTTTTCAGGTGAACTCGAAGCGGGGGGATCGCGCATTGACTGTGCAAGTACCACGCATACAAAACGAACTCGATGATTCTATGGAGGCACTAACGAAGCTCGGTGTGGATTTACCTCACATACGGTCACAGGTTAACACTATTGTGGAAGTCTACCTGTCAGGTCACGCAACTGTAAGCCCCTCAATACTTGGTTTGGCAAACACATGATCGATCTTTGACACAGGCCAAGCTTCTCGTTTGTGAATTGGACTGGTTAAACACGGAATTCTATGAACGGTGGCGGCGTATCATCTTCACTTCGACTAGTCCCGTTTCATGGCGTTGGAAGGCAATTATGCGTACACTTTTCGTCATTTTATTCATGATCTGCTTTTGGCTGTTCTGGATCGCCACCACCGGTGCATACCGTGCACACAGGCATCGGCTTGTCTGGGGTGAAAAACTTATGTCCTGAGTTCTCATTTCCGGCTGTGAGGGATGCCTGGCTAGGTTATTGGTTATCTCATCGCAACTTTACCGCATCGAATTTCTTTTATTCAAATCGCTCTCATCCCTGTTGTGTTTGCATCGCCTTCACACTCTCTCAGCACAACGTTCTTTTTCATTCCAGTCCTTCTCAGGACACTGTTAGAATAGATGGCTGTATTTTTATTACCCATAATATATGAGAATTTGATCACAAAGAGTCACTGCCCCTCTTGGACCTGTCACTCGTCTCGTCCCCCTAGACTCTAGTCATGGATGGCTTCGACGATCTCCTTGCCCCGTCGCGGCGCGCATTCGAGGACAACCCATTTGTAAATCCATTTAACACTGATAGGTCGCACTCTCCGGATCCATGGGCCTCTCCGTTTACCAATACTCAGCAGAACGATTCTTCTCCGGACCCATATGCTGATTCATATGGGTCACTTGGGGCGCCCTCCGCACACATAAACGTAGAGAGTGAGGAGGACCATACAACCACTGCTAATGCCTCACCAGCGACCATGAAAACAGAAGAGATGCCATCAAGTGACCCTCTTGACTCCACTGTCCAAGTAAATGACGCTGCCCCGGACCAGTCACTGGGACTCAGAGAAAGTCATGACTCTTTGAAATCCTCCTTCATCGAAACTGCGACTATCAGACCTTCTGAGCTTGAATTCTTTGACGGGTTGCCGATAACGTCGTCCACTCAGCCGCAGGCAGCCCAAGCTAGCCACGAAAAGCAGGTCGAATGGAACCAACCTCTTGGAGATATGAACAATGTGAAAGTTCCTTCGACGGGTTTTATTGCACACCCACCTACACACGAGCCCATAACGAGGGTACTAGAGTTTTCGCCTCCCCTGGTCAATACCCTTGATGGGAGATCTGGGATCGACAGATCACTTGCTAGCTTAACCCTTGGTGGAGATACCTTTAGTGCTGGTGGTTCTAGCGGTTGGGGCGGTGATGTTATCACCACTGAGTGGAGCACTAGTAGTGAACCTATACTTCCGAATTCCGCCGTACCTCCATTGAGCCTGCAGCAAGGCGATAACGACGACAGCGATGATGATAAGCCCATCAGTCAGACGTTGAGTAGAATCCAGAGTGAGGATCCCGACAGAGCGGTATGTCTCCCAATTTCCGAAGGCTATTTGTACTGGTATTGAGTAAGAGATACAGAAGGCGCTTAGTACACGAGCTGGTGCTAGGGCGGATATACAGCCTGTGTTCGTTATTACTGTCGACGATCCTCAGAAAGTCGGAGATCCGATTCGCTCATTTACAATGTACACTGTACATACACGTGTACGTAGGATTCTGTCTTCATTCCCAATAGCTGAGCTTATGGCAGACACTCGTAGACAACATCTCCAATATATCAAAAATCTTCCTTCTCTGTCCTCCGTCGATATTCAGACTTCCTTTGGCTATATGATGCCCTTCAAATGAATAATCCAGGTGTGGTGGTTCCTCCCGTTCCAGAGAAAAATACCTTCGGCAGGTTTGATGATGGATTCGTCCGACAACGGAGATTAGGACTCGAGAAGTGCATTCAAAAAATTTCTAATCATCCGGTTCTAGGAAAGGACGCGGACCTGAAGTTTTTCTTGGAAAGTGATAATTTTAGCCTCGACGTGAGTCTCATCTCCTATAATTGAGTGTGCAAAAGATACCTACTTGTCCTTGGATGATAGATGAAGCATAGGAGACCCGAAAATGGTCACGAAAGAGGTGGACTGATTGCTAGTATTGGTCAGACGCTTACTGGCCCACGGTTTCACGAGACGGACGAGTGGTTCGGTAGACAGAAAAATTACCTAGACAACCTTGAATCTCAGCTCAAGGGATCCGTCAAAGCGATTGAGCTCGCAGCTAAGCAACGAGCTGGTTCGCATCTTCTTTGCCTTGGCCGGCCATTGTTCTTGCCGCTGATTATTGTGCATGCAGAACTAGCAACAGTAACAGGTGAATTTGCGCAGACCATAAGCGATCTAGCGTCCTCCGACGTCGGAGCTCAACTCTCTGAATCTCTATCTGGGCTCGCTGACGTGGAACGAAAATCCCAAGAGCTACAAACGATCCAGTCAGATCAGGACCTGATCACGATTTTAGCCGTGTTCGACGAGTATTCGCGGCTAATCAACTCAGTTCGTGTGAGTCACTTAAATACCTTTCTCCGATCGTGTTCTTGCTAATTGACGATGTGTACTCACCAACACAGCTCGCTTTTACATCGAGAATACGGACATTTTATCAGTGGAAAAATTCTGAGAGCGACTTGATGAGGATCAAAAAGAATCATGAGAAGAATAGGACTCAAGGACAGATACCGACTGATAAACTGAGTTATTCGTTGCAGCAAATTGGAGAGGTGAGCCTCATCCCTCGACTTAGAACATGTTGAGGCTCAGCATAATCCAAGGCGGAGAGGAGAGCGACAGATTCCAAACTCGAATACGAACAGGTCTCTAAGCTTGTTAAGCAGGAGGTTGCACGCTTCGAACAGGAGAGGATCCACGACTTCAAAAACGCCTTACACACTTTTTTAGAAGAGATGATCTCACGACAGAAAGACGTAAGTTATGTTGGCGTTCAATGACGTCTTCTCTGATTACTTGCTATTAATTAGTTAATCGCTACTTGGGAAAATTATCAACAAATGCTTCTGAAAAAGGCTGAAAAAAGCTCTGGCCCGATACCCGACCTTCAATCATAATATATCTATCCATACTGGCTCCACGAGTCTCTTAAAAGACGAGCAGTGTGACAATGACCATTTTCTGGGGTTATCCATACGAAGGTAGGACACGGAGGGGGAGAAGCTAGTCTAATGTCAGAAAGAGCATCGCATTTGGGCGTTCTCACAGGCTCGGTGCTGGACTGTTTGACCCAAGGATGTATTCTTGCTGCGCCTTCCATAAGGCAGTGTACGAGTGATGCCTGTTGGAGATTTTACGCAGGTCTTGAACAAACCTGCTTTCTTTAATATAAGGGATTGATCGTCTCAGATTGGGGGTATATCATAGAGATCACAAAGCCTAGTGACCGTAAAAGTGAAACTGAACTGGTGCGGGTTCAAATCATGAAAGAAGGATCTGACGTCTGTACGTGTTGCCAGTACAAGTCTTCAAATTGCCGACATCAACTGGAAGAAACAGTCAATCTCAATTGGAATCGATCTCAACGGAAGTATCAGCATTCAATGATAGTGTAAATATCCTATCCTGCATACCAAAGCTTTGGAATTCAGTCCGACTGCGGTTGGCCTGGCTCTGGGCTTGATAATGAAGGACAAGGCTAAAAGGCATACTTACCGTCTTGGCTTCACCTTCCCTCAGTATGGATAGGTTGCTAGTGTTCTTACCAAGAGCAAGTTATTCTTGATTTGACTCATTATTCTAGACTTTCTCTGCGTGCTCGTTAGTTCTCTTTTGCGTACCCTCAAGCTGCTGTCCATGTAATTTATATAGCCAGCCATGTTCTAGAAAATAGTACGGAACCTCATTTTTAGTCGTGGCCATGTCTATGCGACAGGTTGTATTGTATAATGTCCCCGCATTAAGTTGTTTTATATGGTTGAGCCGACAGATGTGTAAACTAGCTCTAGCATAAGTTGCAGGTTCACTGTTCGGGTTGCACTTGCCCTCAGTTGACCTTGATTGAAGATAATATATCTACCCAAGCTCTGTCACACCTCTTCGGTTGTTTTTGAAATCAAGGGCATCGACATCGCGGTCGGCAGTGAAACATCGTACTGGTGGCCGTGCCTATAAACAAACATTGCCGAGGTTTCCATTGTGGCCATGACTCTGTCTTCAAGAGATCCGTATATCTTGTTCCACACTCTGCGCGATTCCGCGCTCCCGTTGGGTGTTCACGTTGACGAAGTATAGGCTCACTAGCATTGTCCTTTTCCTTTAAGAAGTGAAGAAAAGAATAGGGTGTAATTATGGATGTCAAACTAGAGGCGATTCCGAAGGAAAGAAGACACCCAGGGGCTTTCGTGCGTCACCAGGTTTTTCAAGAATTGGGATGACAATCCCACTGGAAAGGAAGAGGCAACGTGTGGCAACAAAGTTTTATTAATATTTGCTCTACATACAATATGTTGACTATTGGAAATCTGATCATCATAAATTACCTACCAAGACACATATTGCAGAATCATTCCCAGTGCCTCCTTTGTTCCTCCCCACCAACTTCAAGGAAATCCGACGGTCTCTCCCGCTTCAGATTCTTCCTCCTATTATTTACCGGTAACCTCTGATACGCTGAATCCGGACCAGGCTGTGGTGGCGTCTGGTATGTAGACCCAGTGGATCCTCCTATGCCACCGGTCATATCTCCCATCGCAGCACCCATATCCATGTTGTAATCATAACTTGCGGCAACAGCAGCTTGTTGCTGAAATGATGTAGCAGCTGCAAGGGCAACAGTGAACGCTTGGGCGTTGTTCAGTTGGTACTGGACTTGCGAATACTGCATCTCCGTTTGCATCCGTACTTGACTAGGTAAGGAAGGATTCTGGAGCATGGCAGAAAGCTGACTGATTTGCGCTTGGAGTTGGGGGATGCTTTCCACAATCTGATTCATGTCGGCAAGTGTGGAGTCAGGCTGAGTGTCTGAATAAATATCTTCTCCAGAGAGTTCAGGTGTACCAGAGGACTGCATAACGAAAAACCATTAAAAGTGATACTCGAAAAGGCCAGAAACGACTTACAAAGACTAAGGTATCTCCTGCCTTTCCTGGCTGATCTTCGATGCACTCTTTCTTACTTTCTTCAATGGCTTTGTCAATGTAATCTGTTACTTGCGTCCGCATCAGCTTATCCACGATCAGCTTGTCTAACGAAGGGATCTTCTTCGAGCAATTTGGGCAGACGAAGTCTCGTTCCAAGAGGTAGGTTTGAATACATTCCTCACAATAGTCTTTACTGCAGCATGGTGTTTTAACGGCATCGCGGAAGAGTTTATTGTCAACGGGACACGCAAGAGATAGATCAGTGGGTGGTTTGTCGCGAACTTCAGCAGCGGTGAGCCCTTTGGCACGTGAGGAAACTTGCTTTTGCCAGGCAGCACTAAATGAAAGATGATGTTCAGACTTGTTCGAGTTGGGAGGACAGCTACATACAGATCAGGTTGTGCAACTACATAACCGCCTTCGGGAGTGACCATGATACCCTGACCAATGTCACCACTGGGATTCTCAATAGCCTTTAGCATGCTACGAGGAATACCCGTTGTCCTCTTAATTCGTGGTTTGTGGTCATATTCTCGATCGTTGTTCGTCGGACAATCCTGGATCCAATGACCTTCATTTTGAATAGATCAGTTAATTATTGTGGTGAAAAATGAAGTCCTTGCCAACCTTTCTTTCCGCAGCGATAACAGACATAACTTGCAGGAAGCGGTCGATCATGCTGGGGAGCGAAGCTAGGCTTGCCTCCACGCTGAATCGCAGTTCCTCCTCGCGGGTTTGAGTAGATTTTCTGCTGACTGCATAGAAATAGAACACAGAAGTAGATGTGAAGATAGGCGACCGATGAAAAAATGTTCATTAGAATCTGCGCTACTACCTAAGTAAAATGCCCCGAAGAGCGACACCAACTGTGACATTTTTTCTTGAGTCTCCTCCCAGTTCGCTGTCTGGGCTTGAAACATGGCCGCCATAGCTGCCTGTTCGTCTTCCTTCGCAATGTTACTCGAAAGTACGGGTTGCTATTTGTCCATCAGAAATCGAGATCTATGGAGTGGTAGCTCACGCACAGGGGTTGCACTCTTTGTCCCTGGCATATTCGACGACGATGTATGAGTATCTTCTTTACCGTCAAATCGTTTTGACATTGAACCTTTGTGCCAAGTTACATTTGAAGCACTTCCGGGCCGCTGAACAGATTCTGAAGTTGGGATAGCGGCAGATGTAACACCAGATACATAGTAAGACGCTTTCCCTTTTCCTGGCCGAGCAGCAGGCATTCGCTTTACGATGACAGAAGATGAACGAGGTATGATAGTCGAGTCATCCTTGTATTCTGCAAATGACGAACAATGACGAACACACTAAGTAAGCAATTACCGAGAATGCAGGGACGCACAGTAAATCTACCTTGTTTTGTTGCGGAGTCATAAACATAGAGGTCAAAATCATTTGCCTTACTCATGTTATTGGCGAGAATGATCTCTCGCTTGAGGTCAAAGACAGATATACCCGTACCATCGAAAGTTATTCGTGACTCGGCCTTTTGTGAATTGAATCTGTAGAATACAGAAGAAGCCATATCTATTGAAAGAGGCCGCTAAGTAACAAATAACTTCAGCTGGAGTAAAAGACCAAGTTGTTGAAGGAAGACGATAGGAAACAGTTGCAAGTTTAGGTAGTCCCGGAGATGACCGAAGCTAAAACTCCGCTCTACTATTTTAGTCGTTCCGGATCACAAGTCCGTTTTGAACCTCTTTCTACCATGAAGAGCCCAGAGACAAGCTCGATGGATCCGCAGAACGCCGGAGGCAACTCTAAGGTTTATATCAGTGAAACTGGCAAGGCTGTCGACGAGAAGTTGGACTCGCATCAGACGTAAAGACGTGTCTCTCACTTTTTCTGCAAAAAGTCTGACACTAATTGCTAGCTATGAGTTTGGCGGTCCTTGGGGCGTTGCTGCCATCATGACTGGCTTCCCTATCTTGATGTATTACTTGTGGATTTGTTTGTGGTTCTATGATGGTAAACTCGTTCACCCGGCCTCCAGGGACGATATCGTTCCATTCTTGTGGACAATGTGGGCCCACATAGAGAAGGTGAATGATACTCGCGTTCGTGCCTCCGTTTTTCATTAAGTGCCATGAATAGGATGCCAGCCCGAATCTTTATGCCTGGAAAGTGTACTCTGGCAATTTCTTTTTCCAGCTTTTTATTGCATGGGTTCTTCCCGGATTTCAACAAGAGGGTCTTCCGGTTCCATCCCTTGGCTACAAAACCTTAATGTATAACTGCAATGCTCTCCAGTGCTGGTACACCACGATCGTCGTCTCTTTTGTCCTTCATTGGACTGGCATGTTCCACCTCACTGGAATTATCGACAACTATGGACATCTCATGACTGTTGCCATGATTTATGGTTTTGGTGTTTCTATCTTTACCTACCTTCATGCGGTTGTCACGGAGACCACGATCCGCATGTCGGGCAATGTCATTTATGACCTCTTTATGGGTGCTACACTCAATCCACGCCTCGGTCCTGTCGATTTGAAGATGTGGGCAGAGGTTCGCATCCCCTGGGTCATTGTCTTCTACCTCGCTATTTCTGGTGCTTGCAAACAGTATGATACCCTTGGATATGTTACCCCCGTGAGTAGTTCTCGTTTCTTTCTTGATGTTCGGAGTTGATCAGTTTCGATAGAACATGCTCTTCATGTGCCTTGCCACTGCTCTCTATATCAATGCCTGGTATGCCATACATAATCTGATCATAAGAAACTGAAGCTGAATATAGCTCAGTGCCAAGGGCGAGGAATGTATCCCTCAAACCTGGGATATGTATCATGAAAAATGGGGTTTCATGGTTATATTTTGGAACTTTGCCGGAGTCCCATTCGTAAGTATCATATAGTCTTGATGTGTAGCCATTGCCAATGTTTTGCAGTCCTACGTCTACTCAGTGGTTTACATGGCTTCTCACGATCCATCGACTTATCGATTCTCTGCTCTTGGCTACATTGTTATCTATACCACTTTAATAACCGCTTACTACATGTGAGTAGAATTTCAGAACGTAACAAGTTTCAGCTCACAATCCTTTGTGTAGCTGGGATTCAGCCATGGCGCAAAAAAGTCACTTCAAGATGCAAACTCAAGGCATTACCACCTTCCGCAAAACTTTCCCTCAAGTCCCTTGGAACACTGTCAAAAACCCGACTTACATTCAGACTGCTCATGGGTTGTTTATTTTTGCCTCATCGTAATGCTCGGATGCTAAGTTACCTTGCAGAAATCGTTTGCTCACGAGTGGTTGGTGGGCTTATTCTCGTAAGCCAAACTATGTCGCCGACTGGACTATGAGCTTCACCTGGGGCGCGATCATCGGATCTGCATCGATCATTCCGTACTTCTATTCTGTGTTCTTCATCACCGTGCTAATACATCGGTGTGGACGTGACTTCGAGAGGTAAGTAAATCGGTTGATTATCGAGAGTTTTGATTGACTTTTTGCTAGATGTGCGACCAAATACGGGGAAGATTGGGAGCGATACTGTGAAGTCGTGAAATACAAGTTTATTCCTGGCATCTATTGATACCTCCTGATATCTCAGAAAGTAGTATAAAAAATGTATGAACCAACAATTTCGTGTGAAGAGAGAACGGTGCCAAACAAGCGCCACTGGTTACATGTTGATTATGATTACAGGAGCATCGGAGCCTACCCAACACTGTTCACCACGCTCGAAGCTCCTCATCCACGACGTCCCCTGCGAGGAACCGTCGCCGTTGCGTCCATCACGCCGAGGGCTTTGCTACCCTTGTTCTGAGTGACCGAATAGCTCATCAGCGCGCTCTGGGCACCGACTCCGGCGGTTCCTCTGCTTTTGTATTCTGAGATTGTTCTCTTCTTCTTTCCATCATGAACTCTCTCAGTTTTTCTTCATCGTTTGACTCCAGACTCAGTTCCCCGAACTCGTTAGCCCAGTCGAGCCCTAGCAGTTATGTTACTGTCCCCCCATCACCAGCATCAGCTTTCAACCGGCCCTCTCCCATTTCATCCAGAATTTCTATGAATCAGGAAGAAGATGGTGGGTATATGCACCTCAATCTCATCTGTAAGAGCTAAATGAGACTTGCAGAGGATACCACCATAACAATCAGACAGGTTACTCGGCCGGGAGAACCAGAGTTCGTTTCTGTCAGATCGAGTTCTTGACTTTCTTCTGCTTATCATTCACCAGCAATTTGCAGTTATTGGGTATCTCAACGCATATCACGGAGCTTTCATACTCGGTATCTGATATTCAAGCACGTATTTTTGGTGAGTATGCTCGCTAATTACCTTACATTGTTTGTAAGTCAGCTGTTTTCTCTAGAAATACAAGAATTTCGTCATAAGCCCCATTCTTCAGGCGATAACGTGAATGCAACCAGCACAATTGACCAGTCACTCATGGCGATGGATGAGAAGCTCTTACTCGTCGAGACAGGCATCAAGTCCGTCACAGAGACTTTGAATCTGTCTTTCAAATCTTCAATGACTCCTGTCTCTTCCACTAACAGTGAACTCGATGACAGAGCAGTCATTTTCCGAAATCACGCTACATTACTGACAGAGTGGGAAGCCGTGCAAAAGGAGATCCAGGTTCTGAGGGAGGAGTTGAAAGAGGATAAATGGTTGACCGTTTTTCGAACCGTAACAGATCAGGCAGACGGCATGATGTCAAGTTTGGAGAAAGCTATCAATCAATGTCAGGATTTTATTTGGCAGGTTCACCGCAAGGGAACTGGCGCAGTTGAAGATCCTCATGTCATGTACCAAGCTTCGCTCGTGTCATCAGGGCGTGGTGACAATAAGGGTACCACCTTCGAATTTTTCACTTTGCTCCTAGATTCGTATGAGGCCAAGAAGAAGTAAGTGATTCTGCTGCGCGGGATGGAGCTCAACTTACATGTTTTGATAAGACACTATATGCCGGCCACTTCGAAGGTCCTCGCCATCATTGACAAGGGTGTCCGGGAGCGTGTCACTAAAAATGGTGAAACGTTGCGCCGACACGCAGAATCAGCTCAGAGGTGGAGAAACCTGCGTGAACGAATCTCTCGGACTGATGCAGAGATGGAAAATGTCAGAAAGATTTTCTTGAGTGGAGATACATCTAGCGAGGCTGGTTCCAGTACCTCTGGTCGGCGATACCTCATCACTCCAACTAGTGCTCCTCGCATGTCAAGGGCATCAAGTGCAGCTAGCACCATATCCGAATCGATCTCACCCCTCCGAATCATGGCACGCAAGTTGACTGGCATATCTCGTTCTGCTACACCACTCTCTGTGACAAAAATGACACGTGCACCATCTTCTGAACCTCCTCCGAACGGCAAGAAAATTCAACGACAATCATTATTTACTTCAGTTCGAGTAAATGATGCCAGATATCCACCTATGATGCCAGAACGTCCTGTACATAAGTATAGTCAGAGCCTGACACCAGAGTCCTCTCCTCAAACGCTAGTTAGGCCTGAAACCAGTTCTGTTAGCAAGGGTAAAGGTCCTATCAAACCTCAGTGGAACAGTTCAACAAAGGTAGAATCTGATGATAGATCACATGTCAACAAATCTACACCTCCTAGAAGGGGACCCTCAGTTATCGGTCAGTACACAGACGGGACTCTGCATGGACCAGCATACGGAAGAAGTGCTTCAAGAGCTTCCGTATCGTCCTCTCGACCATGGTCGCCAATATCTTCATCAATATCCACGACACAGTCAAATTTCCCTCAACCGCTCATAACCGCTCTTCCTTTGGCCCTGTTCAACCCATCCTCTCGTGCTCAGACGCCCACACGAAAACTTTCACCCCCTGCCGCAACAACTCCACGACCGCGTCCTAGAACTCCAAGCAGTATACCCGTTCCCAAAGGCTCCCGTTCTGTGTCATCAAGTGCTGTTGAAGGATTACCAATTCAGCACAGTCCATCTTTAAGGGCATTTTCGCCTACGTTTTCTGTTTCTGGAATAGATCACACGCCTGGGCATCTTCCGCGACCACCTAGCCAATCAAAGATTCCAATTCCCAGTCTACAATTCTCGACCCCGTCAAGATCCTCGACGACAATGTCGAACTATGTCAATCCAGACAGCCCAACGGGGCACTTATCACTTGGAAGCCTGGCCATCAGATCACAAACACCAGAAATCGGAGCACTTCGTGCAAGGCCACTGCATGCACTCGTTCCTGGTACACCATCTGGACAAAGATCATCATCGAAACCACCCACTCCAAGAGCTCCTCCGTCGAACTTCAGAAAGGGGTCAACTCATCGGGTTTCCAGACCCAGCTCACGAGTGGGTGCCCCTGTGACTGCGATGGAGACGGTAATTGAGACCCAGGAACAGGGCAAGGTTCCTTTGTATGAGTATATACCGGTCGATCTGAAAGATCCTCTGGATATTGAAGTCGCGAATGTTCTGAACTCGTTAGGTCATAGATTCAAGGTCGAGAGATCTGAAGCACCGCTGAGGAGACCAAACCCAGGAGAGGAAATACAGGCGAAATACAATTTCTTAACTGCATCAGGGACGAAGATTGTTAGTTTGAAACTGATGATGATGAATAGAAGGGGTTCACCGGGGAGTGTGAAGGTCGTGTGTCGTGTTGGCGGAGGTGAGTATTCTCCGATTTGGCCTTGTGTTGCCTCTTCCGTGGCGTAAAGGATTAGATGATAGCTGTTTTTTACTTGGCGTTGGTGTTTTCGAGGTGAGACAAGTTGCTGATCAATGGATCTCATCCAGGTTGGCAAGATTTGAGTGATTACGTCCTGAACCGTCAGCTTTAGAAGACATCCGTGTTGTACAACGGAGTTGGAGCAATATTTTTGTCGTGCAATGCAGTAACATGTCTCATCGAGTATTGTTGTTGTCCAGCTGTCTTATCTTTTCTCCTTTTGCAATCGTATCATATTTACTTATCTTGCTAGTTGTAGGATCTCAATTGTGCTTCGCCGAAAGGATTTTAACGCGGAGAAGTGGTGCGACACGAATTTGGCACAACTTGTTGACTTCCCGTAGGAAGGTAGATCGAAATTTCAAGTAATTCTAGCTCCTTCCTATTTGGTAATGACATCACCAAATTCGGCAATTCTGCATAATACAGGTTGCAAGATTGAGTCTGACCCACTTCCAATACCCACCTAGGCATGATGTGAAACTGTATCTTATTAGTTGGTCCTACTATGAAAGGGGACCAATTGTAAAAAGATGGAAAGATAAACAAAATTAGAAACAGTATTAAGTTAAGTTGATGACAGATGACCTTGGGGCCAATATGTGTGCGTGCTTCTCTCTACTTTTTTTGTTTTACTTCTTTGGGCTTTTATTTATTGTTGTAGACCTATCTGTCTTCTACAATGTATAAGCCTCATACCTATCCCAGATATCTTTCCACTCCTACAGACTCTTTTGTTATAAATTATATATCCATATTTCATCATCTAGTTGTCAGAGCTGTGAACAATGGACTTGATTTTATTCTAATTTTGTTTTATTATCTGTTGAACCTTTTTTTGACTTAAGACAAAAGTGTGATGTGATGTCACACACAAGTCACAAAGTGTGACACCTGTCACTGTCACTATCTCACAATCAGGTGACACAAAAAAGGCTATAGAAAGCCCTAGAACAGATGACATCATACAGCATAGCAACAACATATTGACCTTATAGTAAGTATGTGAACTTGAGGGTAGGATAGTTATAATGTGTGCTGGTATATAAGGTAGACTAGTTTGTACTTGGAATTCTATTGAGTTTTTTGTGTTACTCAATACAAAAGTAGTCTTTTGTCTTTACTCTAAGACTGTCATATACCAAGTCTATTTATCCAGAAAACATGTCTCTACAGGATACCCCTTGTCAGCATCTAATTCAAAAAAGCCTGCCTTTCATGGTAGCCACCTTTCTTGCAACACACCTGCATAGTGTTGGTGCAACAATCTGGAGATTCTATTTTCCATGACAGAGATACTCCTATCTAACTTAGCCTTCCATGGTAGGGTCATACTTCTGTCAGTGTCTTAATACTAAAATCTCTGCTCAAAATAATAGGGGCTATACTACTGAAATTCCAAGCATCTCCTATAGTATATACCTGTATAGGTAATAGGGGTTTTACCGCTAAAACCCCAAGCATCTCCTATACTATCTATTTGTATATAAGACTAGTAGTTACACTGTAATTTGCTAGTCTAATAATCAACAAAGATAACTTTTATTGAACTTGATCTCCAATGTTCAATAGCGACACACCAATCAGTACTCACTCTATTTTGGACTTCTTCCTCCCATCAGAAATTGCAACCATATGACAGACAGACATCACAGTACATAAGCTAAAGCCAAGGTCATTCCACAAGTCTGCATATCTCTGAGTCCATCTTGTGAACTTTCATCCCCAGTGTGAACCACACCTAACAAAGACTTAAGTTATAACACTGGTGACCTGTTTCCAAATCTCTTTGTTATAATATCACTAGGAGTTAGTCTCTATAGTATTTTCTTAGCTATTTTATGATATTTCTCTGGAACTCTGCTGTTTAAAGATAGTAAAAGGATCTAAAATGATAATGTTAGAGTGCATGTCTATAGTATGTCATTCTCATAGTATATGTATATTGGACTTATGGTAGTCATATATAGTTTAGGATAGTGTCAGATATATGAAGCTTAGACTCTAGTTTTTTTATTTAATTTTCTTTTTCTTTTTTTTCATTTTATTTCACCTTGAATCTAGGGTTAGGGCTAGAGTGACATCATGATTGCACTGTCACACATCAGTCACATCAGATGACATGGTCACAGTAATGGTCACAAAATCACAGAAACACATGAAACATAGTAAAAGGTTCAAGAACAATGATGTCATACAATATATATAATACATGTTAACCTCATGGCTGACATATAGTCTTTAGAGCAGACTAGAAATAGTTGAGCATGGACCATCACTAGTTAGTATATATAGGTAGATACATTGTACTAAGAACTCCATTGAGTTTTCTTGTGTTAATCCAATACAAGGTTCATTTGCTTGACCAACTCTAAGGTCTTGAGTTTATAATAGGTAGACCTTGTAGTATAGGGCACAGACTATAATATATTAGTATATTTAAGTCCAGTTCACACTTGAGAGACAAAAGTCTGAAGAAGATATACAGAATTTGACAAATATAGGAACTTATCAAAGCCTAATAGAAATATAGACTTTTCAGAATAACCCTGGCCTCAATTTATGTGTTGAGCCTTTTACTAGCTATAGAGTTGCAATTTTAAAAAAAAATCTTGGAAAGTGAGATTAGAAGTTATAAGAAGAGGAGTAAGTGTGTTGTTATTGACATTGGAGTTTGATGTCAACTTTAGTTGATTATCAGACCAGCTATTATAGAATAACTACTAGTCTTAAATATATAAGTAAACTAAAGAAGTAATTAAGTAGATCTCTAAGCAGATATTTTAGTGGTAAAACACTAAAAGGAGTTCAGGTTGAATAAGAGAAAACTCTGTATAAAAGTCCAAGTATTTTGTAGAGTTTGAGGAGAGATAAATAGACAATATAAACAAGTATGAATAACTATAGAGTTTTCAATAGAATAAGTCTATTATAAAAGACCAAAATACTAGCAGAGTTTTAATACAAATAATGCCAAATAACTATGGGGTTTTGATGCCAAAATATCCATGTTAGAGATAGACATAGACATAGATCAGAGTTTGGACTGTGACAATAGTTTATATTGTAGTAGGAAGTTCTTTGTCAAGTTTTTCTTATAAAACTCTAATATAAGAGTGACAAAGTATTAAAACAACTAGATGAAGTCCACAGAGTTTAGTAGAGTTCACAATCTCTAAGTATATTGATAAACTACAAGTAGTACTTACTTTCTGAAAATAACAGATCTGACTTTTCAGACTTTTTATCTTATTTATCCAAGCAAAGATTCTCAACACTGAACCTTGTAAACTTTACTATAGACCTCTCTATTTGCCAAAATTTACTGCAGAATATACAGACTTTCTTGCCATCAACCCCAAACCTTGTACTTGTATACTATTTATAAAAAGATTTGTTCTTTTAATGTTAGAGATAATGTACACTTGCCAAAAAATCCACAGATATAGTATAGAAGACAGATTGGATAGTAGAGTTTTTACTGGAAGAGAACATAGATGAGGTTAGAAGTAATATGCTATACAGATAACAACTTTGGCTTTAACTAGAAGAAGTTGTGCCTAACTTAACTTTGTCATATGATTATAATTTCAGAAAAGGTTTTTTTAGATGAGAATTAGAATAAGTGTAATACTTCATCCAAGTTAATTATTAGACTAAGAAACCACATATGGTGATTATAAATATAAAAAGTATTCTCCTAATAGGCTACTGCACATACTCTAGATTTGTTGAATACTATAGAGATTATTGTTCAGAGCTCTATAGGATTTGATGTAGAATGAAGAGGCTCTTGTTTGTAGGTTAATAGATGATTAGAATGGAGCACAATCTATTCTGGAAGAAAATGAGAAAGTATAAATAAGATAAGTATTATTCAGAGCAAATAATAGATGTAGTTGGTTAGTATATGACATTTGACTCTAATACTGCTGTCAAAGTTTGTAGACTCCCTTTTACCCTGGAATATCTAACACCACTATTAATCTTACAAATTTTATTCAATTAACCCCACTATTTCCTACTATAGACCTTTACTAATTGTAATCCTGCTATTGTTATTACTTCTCTTCTATTACTAGTAGTAATCTTCCTTTCTTTTCAGGCTGATATTCTAGATGTTTCTATAAGGAATATCTCTAGCCATGCTGTTCTTATTATTTCTTTTGAAGTAAGCTGATCTAAGAGTTTAGAATGTATAGTACAAGTATATAGAATATTTCCTACTTCCAGAAATCTTATTCTATTCTTTGAGGTTTTTCTGGAGGTAAGTTATATTATTGTAATCTGTAGTCAATAGAACTTAGGTTTTTCTAGAGATTATGAAAGTCTGTTAGACCTTACAGACCCTACTAGCAACAAGATAGAATTTGGTGGTCTAGGATTGTTCATTCTGATATCTTGGCCTCACACACATCTTTTCTCACTTCTTATCCAATATTAGCTTTCAAACACACTCACAATTTCATTAGCATGGATAAAGTTCTAGGTCTTTTATAATCTCATAAATTATCATAAACTAAC
>Ga0157367_1000575_pt1 | contig 17766 bp, 20 predicted proteins | sample AttbisABBM2_FD_113142 | JGI IMG/M metagenome (GOLD analysis project Ga0157367, IMG submission 113142) | Fungus gardens microbial communities from leaf cutter ant in Botucatu, State of São Paulo, Brazil - Atta bisphaerica ABBM2 | ecosystem: Host-associated > Fungi > Mycelium > Unclassified ...
ATGGACGTCCATTGCACTTTAGCGAGTGACGATGCGGTTATTGATGTTGGTTATGGGGCTGGGGTAGCTGAAGAAGGCATTACCTTTGGTATGGCTGGCGATAAAAACACCATGACCATAGGTGCGGATGGTGACGGTATGCATTCATTGCATGCTGACAATTCTGGCCAAGTCACTGTTCGACTTTTAAAGACTTCTCCAACGAATGCCAAGTTAATGAATCTTTATAACTTACAAAAGGTAGATACGCGTAAGTGGGGCAAAAATACTATCACTATGAATAACTCTGCTTCAGGTGATAATGCGACTGCCACCAAGTGTGCATTTAAAAAGGTTCCCGACTTAGCCAATGCTAAAGATGGCAGCATGCTGGAGTGGGTATTCGACTCAATCAAAGTCGATTTGAAGTTAGGTACATACGAATAAGGTTTTTATTATGGAAATTAATGGAATTGAATACACAATCGGCCGCTTAAATGCGGTCGATCAGTTTCACGTATCCCGAAAAATTGCACCCATCGTACCTAAGCTAATGCCGATCATTGCAGAGGTCGCAAAAGGTGACTTAGCTAAAGTCATTGATTCACTCAGCGAAGAAGAAAATGGTGATCTAACTGAGCTACAGCCTTTAGCTGATGCATTGTCGCCATTCATGGAGGCAATAGCTCAGATGCCTGAAGAAGATGTCAATTTCATCATCTTTAAGTGTTTGAGCGTTGCTAAGCGTGGCGGTGCTGTAGTTTGCCGTAATAACTCAATTATGTTCGATAACCTTGGTATGACTGAGCTATTACCTTTAGTCATTGCAACGATTCGGTTAAACCTTGGAAATTTTATTCAAGGGTTGCTTATGAAGGCATCGAGCATGCAGAAGCAACCTCAATAAACTTTAAAAGCTTGCCGGATGAGTCAGATTGGCTTATGCGACCAGTGATTAAAGGCATGTGCAAATACGAATCGTTAATAAATGGGAGGCTAGATCTTGCTGATGTAGCCCTCATGAATGACGCGCTCGATGTCGTAGCAGATAACGAATATCTGCTTAACCAGGAGCGCGAAAGAAAAAATAAATAATGGTGGTCTCATGGCTAAAAATGGTGTTGTCCGTGATTTTTTGGTTTCACTAGGATTTGATACAGATAATTCAGGTCTAGCTAATATGAAAAGTGCCATGGATGGCATTGAGTGGAAAGCTAAGGCCTTAAATGGTGCTTTGATGGCTTTGGCAACTGGTGCAGTACTCGCAGTACGTCAAACGGCCAGTGAGCTAGATAAGCTTTATTTTTCATCTCAGCGTATTGGCGCCAGTGTTACCAACATTAATGCCTATGGGAACGCCATTGCTCAGCTTGGTGGTAGTGCAGATGGTGCCATAGGGTCTTTAGAGTCCCTTGCGGAAAAGATCCGAAATTCACCAGGCTATGAGGGGCAACTTAAGAGCCTTGGTGTAAGCACTCGTGATGCAAACGGTGCAATGCGTGACCGTGTTGAAGTCATGAAGGATCTAAGCGGCGTTTTAACAAAGATGCCAGCTTACCAAGCGAATGCTTATGCTAATTCTCTTGGTATCGATCAAAAAACAATGTTGGCTATGCGAGATGGTAAATTCATCTCAAATATGGAGAAATACCAGAAGATCCAAAAAGAACTCGGAATGAATGATGACCTGGCTAAGTCAGGTAATGAGTTCATGACTGAATATCGTGACCTAACAATGATGACGAAAACAGGTTTTCAAGTCATCGTTATGCAAGCCGGTAAAGCTCTTATTCCTATCTTGCGCTTGCTTAATCAGTTAATTCAGGCGGGCATTCATGCGTTTTCACAGTTAAACCCGCAAATCAAAGAAGGTTTGGCCATTGGTCTTCGCTTTGCAATGCTGGCTTTAATGTTTAGCGCTATGGCCAAGTCTTTAGGGCTGGTGCTTAAGTTTATACCGGCACTGAAAACCTTTATCGGGTTACTGAAGTTATTCAGACTAGCTTTCCTCGCTTCACCGATAGGCATTATCTTGGCCTTAGGTGCAGCACTAGCCTTGCTCTATGATGACTATAAAACGTGGCGAGACGGCGGCAAATCACTATTTGACTGGTCTAAGTGGACCAATGGTATTGATACGATTATCAATAAGATTAAAGATTTTCTAGATATTCTTAACAAAGTTAAAGATAAAACGGTCGAGTTTGTTCAGAAGATTATTAAGGATCCAGCTGGAGCACTTAAAGAGGTTGCTACAGAAGTACAGCAAGGCGTACAAAAAGCGAAGAACGCCGTACAAAATTATGTAAATCCTTCAGATCCGAGTAAGGCTACCCCTTTACAAAACAAAGTCTCAAGCGCTTCACATGCTGTTAAAGGTGCCATTGAACAGAGTGTCGCAGTAGCTGCGGGAGTTGCTAAGGCTACAGTGGGGGCTGTTAAAGGTGCGGTTGGTTCACCAGGAACCTCTATAAGTGGTATGAAGGGGTCTACGCTACATTTGTCAAAACAAGATATTGAAGATTTAATTAAAGTTACCTCCACAGAGGTTGTTGGATCTTTGAAGGGCGATGCATTTGCCAAGCAGACTCAAGGTGTTGTAGATACAATTCTTAATCGTGTTGCGTCAGGCAAGTGGGGCAGTTCAGTACGAGATGTAGCAAATGCTCGACGCCAATTTAGTAAGATAACAGGGCCGAAATCTTACAAAACAAAAGATGGTAAGACAATTAATCTTAATCCTTATGGTAGTGTGCAGAATATGCCGAATAAGGATGTAAATCCGAGAGTAAGAGCTGAGGTTCTAGCATATCTAGAGGAAAGATCTAATGGAAAATCATCAATTGTTGGAGAGCACTTAAATTATGCAAATCCATATTCTTCAGACAAAAAGAATAGAAAGGCATGGGTAGATGCTTTTTATGCAAAATCACAAAAAGAGGGAATGGTTTTTGGATCAGGTAGGGCAATACATGGGCATGGTACAACTAATGATTTAATTAAATTTAAACCAAAGCCATTTAATATCTCAATCCGAGATAATAAGTTGCCAGGTAATGTTGGTATACCATCAAGTAATATCCAAACATTTGCCCCTCCAGCAGGTAACCCTCATAAATCTCAGATCAATAACTCTAATGCCATGACGGCAAGCAATATTGTAATTAATCAGAGTTATCAAACCGATATGACGATTAATGGAGCCTCAAGCCCTATAGATTCGGCGAATGCTGTTAAGCGTCAACAACAAAATGCTATGACGTTTATGGCAAGAGGAGCAAAAGGGGTACTGGTTGGTTAGTTAAGCTGATTTTTTAAGAAGTTAATTCGCTGTTCTATTAACTCGGCTTGACATGCTAAATCATAAGCTACTTGTCCAGAACTATATCCTGCATCGGCTAGAGTAAAGTCACCACACTGCAATTCTTTATATTTTAACCAAGCTTTTTGGGCATTATCTAGCTCTTGTTTAGCGTCGGTTTTTTTATAAAGTTTTGCGTATGTGCTATTTAAATCTTTTTTAAGTGATGTAATTTCACTAGATAGACATTGTTGGATTTCATTTGAGGTTTTTGGGTCATTACAATTGGCCCAAGCAATAATACTTAATAAATAAGTGAAAGCAAAAAGCATTAGTTTCTTCATTATTCATGTTCTCAGATAGTTTGAATATGAGTTTGTCTAGTTAAGATTGTATTTGAAACACTTTATGTTCATATTGCAATATTAACTTTAATATCCTTATGTCTAATTAAAGGAGAAACTTGTGAAAAGACTAATAATTGTAGCGATTTCTTTATTAACAATAACATTGAATGTTCATGCAGAAATGATTAAAGCTAGTGAGGTTAATGATAGGGAAAAACAAGATATTTGCACATCTAGAACCACTGCAAAAAAGAGGATTGATGATTTTCTTATTGATTCAAAATATGTAGGAATTGTTCGCAGTAAACACCCAGATGCTACTTTCATAGCAATTGAAAAAGGATCTCCTACATTGGTCACTTGTTATTTAAGAGAAGGGACAGGAAAATTTGAACCAGCTTTATATCAAGGGACATCAAATAAAGATGTCTGGAAAGTAATTAAGCCAGAGAATCCCATTGATATTGATACTCTAGAAGGTAAAAGGTTGGCTACTAAAATATGCAAAGAAGCTGTTATAACTAAATTAAAAGACCGCAATATTTTAAAGGTTACTGCATCTACAACTAATGAGGTTCTTAATGAGTCTGGTGTGCTACATCACATAGGAACTAAAGTTGGAGCAAATCAAGCTAGAAAGTACGATATTCTTGCTGATGGAGATATTATTTTTAATGAATCATCTAATGGCATTGATAAAAATACTGGTAAATACAAATGTTTATTAGATCCATCATTTAAAATTAAGGACATAGAAATTAGTAACAAGTAATTGATCAATTAGTCAAAAAATTATTACCCACCAATCGGTGGGTTTTTAGTACCTATTAAATTCAAAAATAGAAACATACGTATAAGAGATAACTTGAAATAAGTCGCTTTCGAGCGGCTTTTTTATTGTTTGGAAACCGGGCAGGAGGAATCTTCAAATTGGTTTTCATATCCTAATTAAGCAAAAACCCCAGTGCTGGAACACTGAGGTTTTTCAATCCTACTTAACCGACGAGATCAAGGAGAAAGTATTTCGTATGGATGATTTTATCAAAGTTTTAGGCGTGTGTCTAAAGGAGTTAAACGAAATGAAAGCTTGGAGATTTATTGCAATTCTATTAACAGTCATTGCTTGTACATATATTTGGAAAATGTAATGCAACTAAATATTTAAACCGACTTGTAAATGGTCGGTTTTTTATTGTCTGGAGAAAAGCATGGCAATAAGTACATTACTTAATGGTGCCCTAGGATCAGGCGTAGCCATATCAAATTCTGAGATTGTAGGTTCACTTTTACTATCTGGTCGCGGTCGTACAATCATGGGACTTTTTGCAGATGTAACTATCGAAGAAAAGCATAAGGATGAACTTAAGGTCACGGAACACCCTACGGAAGTTGGTGCACCAATTTCAGATCATGCTTACAAGGAACCGCCTGAAATTACGATGAAAGTGGGTTGGTCTGAAAGCGCAGGCACACTTAATGGCTTTTTGGGAAATACTATCCTTGGTGGTAATACTAGTTTATCTATTGTTTATCAAACTTTATTACAGCTACAGGAAGAAGCTTTCCCGTTAATCATTTCCACAGGTAAGCGTTTATATACAAACATGCTTATTAAGACACTTGGATGTACTACTGATCTACAAACTGAAAATGTTTTGATGATCGATATTTCATTTAAAAAGGTTTTAATCGTCAGTACAGAAACAGCGTTGGTCGCCATTGAAAATCAAGCTAGTCCTGAAGCAACGGCAGCAGTTAACAACGGCGGTACCGTGCAAACAAAAGAAGTAAGTACTTCTGTTTTAGGGCAGTTATTTGGTGGCGCCCAAGTAGGTGGAGGGTGGGAAATTAACAACCCATTTGGTGGACCATGATCTATGAAATACCGCTCAATAATGGCAATCAAAAATTTAGTACCAAGTTAGGCGGAACGCAATATAAGTTGCAACTTATTTACCGTGTAGATACTTGGTTCTTAGATATTTTTGATAATGCCGAAAATCCTTTAATTGCTGGTTTACCTTTGTTGATGGGAGATAATTTGCTTATCCAACATCAACATATTATTAGTGGTTCATTGTATGTTCTAAATACTAATGAAGATGAAATCCAGCAATTCACCGATTTAGGTACGATGATAAAACTGTTTTGGAGTGACTCATGACAATTCAGTGGATGCGTAACTTTAAGCTAACCATACAAGTAGATAAAAATGCCCCCGAAGCTCTAGATTTCTCAGACTTCAAAATAACTTTTGTAGTAAGCCAGGGAACGACTGAGCAGCCTAAGGCGGCAGAGATCTATATTTATAATCTGTCTCATCAAACTATGAACCTTTTGGCTGGGGGTGATGACTCAAAAAAAGATACGCAAGTGATTTTGGCGTGCAGCTATGGTGACGATGAGCCGCAAATTATATTTAAGGGCAGTGTTTTCCAATTTAAACGTGGTCGCAGTAGTCCAGTAGATACATATCTTTGTGTTTTAGCTATATCAGGCGACCAGGTAAAAAGCGCCATAATAAATCAGTCTGTACCTGCTGGCACTTCTATTCAGGGATTAAGCGAGCTCATTGGGGAGGAAGTCAAAAAGTACGGTATTGATGTTGGTGAAATTGCAGCATTAAGCGAACAAAAATATCCCCGTGGCCGTGTTCTTTTTGGGAGTTTGCATGGTTATATCGAAAAGATTGGACAAGAGAATAACGTCACTTATGACTATTCAGATGGTGTTTTAACCTCGACTGAACTTGATAAGTGGACACTTCAACCCATGTTCGTTTTGAAAGCAGATACGGGTTTGGTTGGGATGCCTCAGCTTACAAGTGAGGGTTTGGTCGTTAAATGTTTGCTCAACCCCAAGCTAAAACGTAGAGATCGTATTCAAATAGATTTATCAAATTTGCAAACTGAGAATTTTGATATTGCTTATGGTGGGCAGCAAGTTGACCAGCCACAGAAGACTAGAAAACTAGCTACAAATTCAGATGGTATTTTTGTTATTCAAGCCATTGAGCATAGTGGCGATACACGTGGGGATGAGTGGTACACAAATATGGTTTGTACAGCTCTTGGGGCTGTGGTACCGAAAAGCGGAATTACCATCACCGCAAGAGATGATAATTGGACTCCAGAGCAGGAGACTGAATAAATGGCGTTATCAAATAATGAACGTGCTCCTGAACTGTCAAATATTGTCAAAGATGCAGTTAGAGAGGAAATTTTAGCGATTTGGACTAATCTTCCTTGTGAGGTAGTTAGTTATGATCCAGATGCTGTGACGGTAGAAGTAAAGCCATTAATCCGTGTGCCGGTGCGAACTCCTGAAGGCAGTATCAAGATGATTGAAATTCCGATACTGCAAGATGTTCCTGTGATGTTTCCGTGCGCTGGCGGCTTCACAATAACTCATCCTATCAATGTAAAGGATGAATGTGTAGTTAGCTTCTCATCTCGCAATATCGACCTTTGGTGGCAATCTGGTGGGGTTCAAAATCCTTTTGACACTCGACACCATGATTTATCCGATGGCTTTGCTTTCTTTAAGCCTCAATCTCAAGCCAAAAAGATTAAAAATATTTCTACAGAAAATCTGGAAATTAGATCCGATGACAATGCGACTAAGATCCAAATTACACCAGATGGAATTATTAACTTTTTTGGAAAGAAAGCAGTTTTCGATTGTGACGTCGAAATGAAAAAGTCATTAACTGTGAATGGGCTTATTAAGTCACTTGAAGATGTTGTGGCCAAGACTGTAAGCCTCATTAGTCACCTTACAACAGGTGTTAAATCTGGTCCTGATACTTCAGGTCCACCACAACAATAGAAATTAATTAGTAATCAATATGAGGGGCGCGAAAGCGTCTTTTTTTATGCGCTATAGAAAACTTTCAAGTGACGGCGACTATGTCTTCGGATCTGGCAAGAATGATTTTCTTGTTAATTCTCCAGAGGCAGTAGCGCAAGCAATTCTCACGCGCTTAAAACTTTGGCTTGGCGAGTGGTTTGCAGATACATCGGACGGTACCGGCTGGAATCAATCCATTGTTGGTAAACATTCAAAAAATCTTTATGAACTTACTCTTCACCAGCGTGTACTTGAAACACCAGGCGTAAAAAGCATTGTTGATTTTCAAAGCGCATTAGATCCAGACACGCGCCGTTTAACTGTATCGATGACAGTAAATACGATATATGGCGAAGCATCTCTTAACGGGGACTTAACAACATGACTTTAACAACTATAGCGCCGGTAATTACTGATGCTGGTGTCAGTGCACCGACATATTATGAAGTCGATGACTATTTTAAAACTAAGTACAAAGATATTTATGGTGAAGATACTTATTTAGAAAATGATAGCCAAGATGGTCAAATGATTGGTGTTTTTTCGCGTGCAATTGCTGATGTGAATGCTTCATTTATTCAGCTTTACTCTACATTCTCACCAAAAACAGCGACTAAAGATGCTCTATCAAGAAATGTGGCCATTAATGGTATTTCACGTCAGCTACCTACATTTTCAACAGTAGATCTAGAAATTACGGGCACACCCGGAACTGAGATAAAAAAAGGGTATGCACTTGATCGAAATGGCAATCAATGGATGTTTCCGGATCTGGTAACCATTCCAGCGTCAGGTATTGTTGTTATTACAGCTAAGGCGAAAAAGCCAGGTGCAATATTAGCGCTGAGCAATACCATCACAACCATTGGTAAACCTACCCGAGGTTGGAAAGGGGTAAATAACCCTGCAACTTCTTCTTTAGGTATGCCGGTTGAACTTGATGCAAAGTTACGACAACGCCAAGCGCTTTCCGTGGCAATTCCATCGCAATCTAAGACGGATAGCATCAAAGGTGGGCTTTTTAGTTTAGCTGGGGTTTCACGTTGTAAAACTTATGAAAATGACAGCGATACAGTCAATGATTTAGGGATGCCACCTCATAGCTTATGTGTGGTTGTTTCTGGTGGCGATGCAAATGAAATTGCTGATCTTATGCGGGTTAAGAAGAGCCTAGGTTGCGGATGGTTTGGCAATGTAAATGTAACTGTCATTAATGTATTTGGTGATCCGGTAACTGTGTCGATATACCGTCCAAATATTAGAAATATCAGCTTCAAGCTAAATATTGTGGGCTCGTCTGAATACACCAAAGAGATTGAAAACACTATTAAGCAAAACCTTGCTGATTACGTTAACCAACTCGATATTGGCGATCGGATCATGCTCAACAAGCTTTATATTCCTGCTGGGCTGTTTGGAAATTTAGACTCAGAAAAATATCAGATAGATTCTATAGACATCATTGTTGACGGCGTTGTTATCGATGGTAATTACAGTCTCGCATTTAATGAAGTCGCTTATTGTGACTCAGGCAATATCGAGATTAACACCTCAGGAGGGTTCTAGGTGGACGCAAGCAAATATGTGGCCCTCTTAACCAGTCAGCATCGAGATAAGCCAAAGTTCAGAAAGACAGTCGAGGTATTAATAAATCCTTTAATTGATTGTCTTGAGTTTCTGAATGGTCTTAACGATAAGTTTGATCTTGATACTGCTACCGGTGACCAATTGCAAATTATCGCTGATTGGGTGGGAGCGCCTAACTCGATACCCAATGCGGTACCAGTTCCATTTTTTGGATTTCAAGGTCAACCAGGTTCTTTAACTTGGCATGATACTGAGTATCCGAATATTAAATCAGGCTATTGGCGTGAGTCGGGAATGAGCGGTTATACGGCTTTAGCGATGTCACCCCAGCTTTTCAAAAAAGTAATTAAAGCCAAAATTTTACTTAATAAAAGTGATTGTTCCGAGCAATCAGCTAAAGAAATTATTTCTCTCGTAATTGATAAGCGTTTCAAGTTTAAAGACAACTTAAACATGACGATAACTTTCACATTTTTAGAAAGTTACGAAGTTTTTGAGCGAGAGCTAGTTAAATTAATGTTTCCTGTACCGTCAGGTGTAAGGCTGATTTTCGAGGGTGAAGATGAGTATTGAAAAATTAACAGAGTTCGCAAAGCTTGCAGATGAACACAATAGTCACAAGGACGGGTTAGAACTTGATAAAGGATTCCCTTCATTAACTCAACCAGTTCGTCAGTGGTTTAATTGGCTGATGAATTTATTAACCAAAAAAATCAATGAAATTATTGATGAGCTTAGTGATACTTCAAATTCTTTTCAAAAGCAACTCGATGAAAACTCAAGTGCTTTTCAGCAGCAGCTTGATAATAGTATTGGGCTAATTAGTATCTGCCCATTTCCTGACGTTCCTGTAGATCATCGTGAATGTATAGGTGAAACTTTATTAATTGCTGATTATCCAAAATTATTTGCAAAAATTGGAACTACTTATGGTGGAAATGGTACCACGGATTTTAAAACCCCAGATTATAGGGCTTTATTTGTTCGAGGATTGGATAGTGGGAAAAACGAGGATACGGGTCGAGAAATAGGTACGGTTCAAAATGAAAGTGTAAAGCTTGACGGAACATTTGCAACAATTCAGCCTGACTCATTTTCAAACACTGGCGTTTTTTCCATAGCTGCAAGTAATACTGCTGAAATTGGTGGAGCTCCTGCACCTTACAATCATAATGTTATAAATATGACGTCAGGTACTGAAACTAGACCAAAAAACATATCAGCAAAATATGTGATTAAAGTTAAATAATCGAACTTGATATATACCGCCGCAGGGCGGTTTTTTGTTGCGTGGAGATCCAGATATGGCAACAAATTGGAATACATTATTAGCAAGCATTACGAATGCCGCTGATATATTGGCTATATTAAAGAAAATTTTGCCTCTTCTCGATGGTAAGGTTGATTCGACTGCAATTGATGAACTCCTTGCTCAACTTAATAAGGTCGCTGAAGACGGTAAAATTACGATTAAAGAAGCATTGGAAAAAGTCGATTTCCTAGATCAAAGGATTGATGAACGTACTAACGCATTTGATGACGCAATCGCAGCCGCAGCCGCAGCAGGTGCGGGGGCAAACGGTTGGACTGATCTATTAATTCAGACTGAAGATGGATCTAACCAACGCCTTTTAAATCAAAAGACATTAAAAAATGGTGAATATGGACCACTTTTAGGATCACCAGTAAAGCTAAAACTCAACCCAATAATGGCCAGTTTTCTATATGGTATTAGTGATCCAACTCACAAAGACGATAATTTAAATATTTTCCGTGGATTAAATAATCCGGATGCTTGGCATGACTCCAATATCGCAATTGGTGGGTTTGGGATAGGAAGAAATAATGTTCCTTTTGCGTACCTTGGGAATGCCTTCGGTCATGATTGTATTGCATACGGAGTTGCATCTTTAGTTGGTGGAGCTGGGTCATGTACTGGTAATCCTGATGTACCTTCTGATGGGACTTTTTATGGATATTGTTCTTTTGCTTGGGGGAAAGATACACAAGCACGAAGACGTATTTCAAATGCCATGGGGCATTTATGTTTGTCAGATGGTATGTATTCATCTACTGATGGTTATAAATCAATCGCAGGTGGAACACAGCCTTCACATCCTGATTATGATCTGTACGGTGGGGATGGTGCTGATGGAACTTCATCGCGTGCACATGGCTATCAAGCAGAAGCATACGGAAATTTTGCATTTTCGTATGGTTCATTCATACAAGCTTTTAATGGAGCTCAAGCGATCGGCAGGGGCTTACTACAAAATGGTAATGTAAAACCATTACGAGTAAGCAAGCGTGGTTTAGGTTTAGGCTACAATGTTTCCAAACCCACAATCTTTTGTAAAGAGGGTAACGGGATTGAGGCTGATGGTGCTTGGATTGGTTTTAATAATGATGTTCCGATGTCTCGCTATGATTTTAGATATGGTGAATCTGATACGGTAACTAATGTAATTGAGTCCATTTCAGGTAATGGTATTTTAGCTAATGAAGTTAAAGGACTCATGGGCGATGGAACATACAAAAGCTTACACAATATTATCGTTACGCATCCTAATGCCGGACAGCCTTACGGGATTGTTCAATTTCGATTAAATGGCGTTGAATACTTAACTGTAGATGTAACAAGAAAAGCTAGTTTCGCGCGAGAAATTGAAACAACTGCTGGCCTTATAGTTGCGGGAGATCGTGTAGTTGGTGGGCAAATGCCTGCAATTGCAGATTTACCCCCTTCAGCAACTTTAGAGGATGTTATTGCAACAGTTAATACAATGTTGGCAGCTCTTAGAGCTGGCACTGGTCATGGCTTAATAGCTAAATAATCATTTTTCACAGCACCCTAATCGGGTGCTTTTTTATGTCCGATTAAGGGGCGCTGTATGTCAGATAATCAGCAAATTATAGATACGTCAACAGCTTTGGCGACAAGTAAAGCTGCAACATACGGGGGTAGTGCAGTGAGTGCTGTTTCAGCATGGGTGGGTTCAATCGATCTAGCATTTTGGGTGAGTATCATAATTGCTATTGGTGGTTTTGTTATGAACTGGTACTACGCTAGACAAAAAAATAAACGTGATGAAATTGCACATAAGGCTTATTTAGAAAGCCTAAAAAATAAAGGTGAGTGTAATGTCAAACAAGACTAAATTTGCAGTAACTATCCTAGCAGCTTCGGCTGCTTTTTTTACGTCTTTAATTGGGCATGAGGGGTATAGTTCAAAGCCTTATTTAGATAGCGGCAACGTGCCCACCATTGGGATTGGCTCAACTAAATATGAAAACGGCACTTCGGTCAAAATGAGTGATAAACCTATTACTAAAGAACGAGCAATTCAAATCTCTAAAGCTCATATCTCTAAAGACGAGGTTGCATTTCGCAAGTCTTTGCCAGGTGTAAAATTAACACAAACGGAATATGACGTTTATTTAGACTTCGTTTACAACTTCGGGCAAAGCAGCTGGAACCAATCTTCAATGCGCAAGCTATTACTCCAAAACAAGCCGCGGCAAGCATGTGATGCACTATTTAAATGGAAGTACGTAGCTAAGCGTGATTGCTCTATCCGTTCAAATGGCTGTTATGGCGTTTGGGCTAGACAATTAGATCGTCATTCGAAATGTATATCTGTAAATTAGGTATTTTTTTATCTAATTTGCTATTAAAAAATAGTGCTTTGCCATAGTTTAGAAAATCTATGGTAAAGCACTATCTAAGATAATTTAAATTTTGTGATTAATATTTAATTTCAATTACTAATACTTATCCTATAAGTATTAGTAATAATTTAAAAGTATATATTTTTACTCCATCATTGCCTCAATTGATTTAATATATTCAATGAACATTGCTGAATATTCACTAGACTTACTACATTGCTGCTTCTTTAATGCATCCAGTAAGATTTGTCTTTTATCTAAGGGAATATTTTTATTAAAAAGACTTCTTAAAGCTGAGCAGACAGTTTCAAGTCTTACTTTACGATTTTCAAGTAATTCTGATCTATTTAAGTCTAATATTTGCTTTGCATAGTACCCATTATCTGTTTTTTCTAAAATAATAGTTCCTGCAAAATGTAAGTGTTCTGACGGTTCCATTTTGTAAGGATCAACCATAAGCTCTATAGGTGTCGTGGATTTATTTTGATTACAAATCTCACAAGCCAGAGTTAAATTTTCCCATTCAAATCTTTTGGATTCATCTAAAGTCTTTGGAGAAATATGTTCAATATCACCATGATGAACATGTCTAAATTTACTTTCACAATACGCACATTTTTCTGAGGTTTCTCTAAGAATTACTTCTTTTATATCTGTATGGCTATATCTTGTCTTTAGATATTTAGTCGACTCTTTGCCTTCGGAAATGTTTTTTAGATGTTGAGCAGTCCACTTTTCTGCATTATTTTTTAATATTTGGGGTTCTGGTAGTTTTGTTAATTTAATCATTGAAGGTGTTCTCCACAATGCTTTTTATTGCATCAGGATAAAATTCCTCTAAACCAGCAATTTTTAATTGTTGCTTTAAACGTTCCAGACCTTCAGTTGTAATATCTGTTGAACCAAATTGTGAGCAAATCCTTTGTAATTCAGCATCTGCCCATTTAGGTAATGTAACAGGTACGCCTAAAACTTCATGAAGGATATCTTGTGCGGTAGCCGCTTTTTGAGTCAAATCTAGCTTATATGCTTTTACTTTTCGTTTACCACTTTCTAATGAAGATTCATTTCCTAAATCACTATATTTTAATGCATAGACATTGGAATCTTTCACTGATGAAACTATAAATGGACTATGTGTTGCTACAATGAATTGGGCATTTGGAAATGCTGCTGTAAAATCATTCAATAATGTTCGCTGCATTGAAGGGTGTAAGTGGTTTTCAGGTTCATCTAAGGTAACTACAAATTCATTTTTGTCTTGAGAATATAAAAAAATTTGCCATGCCATATCTATAATTGAAAGAATACCGCCAGAACATGCGTCTAACAGGAACTCTCCAGTTTCTGTTTTTAGTAATACATTAGGAATTCTTATTATTATATCCTGAAAACCTAGATCTTCCGGCAATACCTGCTTTAAAATGTTATTAAAATTGATAAATAGCGATTCAATATTTTTATTATTTTCAATAAAATTATTACCTTGGCCAAATGCGGCCATTGAAATTAATGCTTCTTTCATTTTTAATAATGGTGTTTTATCAGTGTATTCTGATAAGTATATACTTTTGTTTTGAATATCATAAATATTGAATGCCTTTTCTGCATTCATTGGATCTACAGGAATTGATTCCATTTTAGAATACTTGGGTGGTGGTCTATGGGAATTAACATGTAAACCATCAATATTTTGCTGATTAAAAATATTGAAGAATTGAATTGGACTCTGATTATTTTGTTGTTGCGAAGGTAGTAGAATATATCCAGTTCGATTGTTGGAATATGTTATTTCGCCTAATATTGCATCATCATCATATGTTATTTTTTCACCAGTTTCATTTTTTATTGGCTTAAAGTTAGATTTATAAACATAGGCCCCTTGATGTTTTTCTAAAATAGGTGTCGCTAAAATAATATTGCTCCAACCATAATGATTAGATATAAATTTAAGTATAGTTGTTTTTCCTGAACCATTAGCACCAGTTAGAATTGTAACATTTTTATGGAAATCAATTTCCACTTTCAAAAATTGTTGCCATTCACTTATCTTGATTGAGTTAAGCTTCATAATTTATTCGCTCGATTTTTTTTTAAATCATATCATTAACTAGATTATTTTCATAAGTTACATAATTGTTATTAATATTTTTAATCAGAAATAATTAATAACTCATCCCACCGAAATGGGTTTCTACTCAACTTATCCCGCGACATCGACCAGTTTCGATTGGGGATAAAGCAGGGGCCTACTCCAATTTTTTTCTTTCCAAATTTACTATGGATACCATCCATAGCTTGCATTAAATGCTCTTTCTTCTCTATGTGTTTAAAATCAGTCAATAAGTCATAAGTATGGCCTGACTTGGGCTCTAAACTAGTTAATATTACTCCGCACTTCTTATATTTAATTCCTTCTTTGTAGATCTCGTTTAACATCCTTGTCGCAGCTTTAACGAAGTCTAGAGCGCAATCGGTGGGTTCAGAAAATGAACCGGTAATTGATTTATTGTAAAAAGGCACATTCTGATCGAATGGATTTGACTGTACGAAAGCAATCATGCAGCCGCATAAAAGCTCTTCATCACGTAATCGTTTACACGCATCTTGAGCGTACATTGAGATGGCTTCTTTTAGATCCGTTAATTCAGTTACGCGGCCACCGAAAGACCGGCTTGCAACTATTTGCTTTTTAGATGGGGGAGTATGCTCTATCTCAATGCATGAGATACCCTGTAATTCGTATATCGTGCGAGCCATAACTATAGAAAAACGTTTTTGCATCTCGCGTGGTTCGGCACAAGCTAAATCGAGCACCGTATTGATTCCCATGCTTTGCAATTTTTTGGAATGTTTTCGACCGACACCCCAAACTTCCGAAACATCTACCTGAGCAAAGTAATACTCTTTGTTGCACGGATCCATATTTACGAGATCACACACACTGTTAAAACCGGGATTCTTCTTTGCAATGTGATTTGCTATCTTTGCTTCTGTTTTACTTCTTCCTATTCCAACGCAAACAGGTAAACCTAGCCATTTCCATATTTGCTGGCGCATTTGCTGCCCGACTTTTTCTAAGTCAAAGTTCTTTTCATAGGCGGTGAAATCAACGAAACATTCATCAATTGAATAAGGTTCAACCTCTTCATCTGTAACATACGAAGCAAGGATCGTATGAAAGCGCCGTGACATTTCTGCATACATTGCATAGTTGCTTGAAAGTACAATTACGTTATGGTGCTGAACAATGTCTTTAATTTGGAATAGCGGCACACCCATCTTTATATTTAGAGCTTTGGATTCGTTGCTGCGCGCCACGGCGCACCCATCGTTATTGCTGAGCACAATAACAGGCTTATCATTCAAAAATGGGTCAAAGACTCTCTCGCATGAAACATACATGTTATTGACGTCAATCAAGAAAAAGACTTTGTTCTCATGTTTCATGACTTTCTTATCATTTTAATTACACAGGTGACAACGCCCCAGATAAGCAACTCTTGGCCTTCTTGTAGATAGATATTTTTATATTCTGGATTTTCTGCTTTAAGCCATTTTCCCTTCTCATCAATCATTAACCGCTTAACAGTAAAATCATCATCAATAAGCGCAACAACAATATCGCCGTGTTTCGCATCAAGACTACGATCGACAATCAATTCATCATCAATATCGATACCAGCATTTAGCATTGAGAGGGACGCAACTTTGACAATAAACGTGGCAGTTTCATTCTTAATTAAGTGCTCATTCATATCGAGCGCTTTATCTATATAGTCTTGTGCTGGGGAGGGGAAGCCTGCTGAAATCTTCTCTAGGGCATATGGCACAAGCATGTGAGTGGTCGGCATAACCAACTTGATAGACATCACATCAGATAAAACAATACCTTTCTGTAAATATGGTTTTATCTGGATAATGGACGGTACAATTTCGCTCATAGACTTCCCCTAACTTGAATATGTAACATATTCAAAATGATATTCTAGGGATGAGCTTAAATTCAAATTTAAAAAGTTGTGGATAAATAATGACTAGTCGTAACTTGTCGCCGACATTGGTGCATTTGGTCGGAAAATCAACGGCGCTAATTTGCAGTTTTCTTGGGTTTAGGGAAATAGTTAGCAGTAAATTCACCTAAGGGCATTTCAAAGAAAAATTGATCCGCATCTTCTTTTTTGCAGTTTAGCCAATCTTCTCGATATTCATCAGGAATAACGATAATCGATCTTTTCTCATCTTCCGGCTTATGGAACTGACTCATGAATGGGTGATTGTCTGCATTGATAGTTAGCATAGACATGGATCTAACTTGTTGTCCATCAATCACAGTTGAATCATAAATAGCTGCTACCGTAAAAGGGAGGCCATCTTCGCGGCATATTCCCCATCTTTCCGCTTTACCATTCACATATCTCGGTTCATAGATCTTTTCGACTGGTATAAGTGCAAACTGACTTTTAGCCCATGCGTGACGAAAGCTCGGCTTTTTATCTACTGTCTCAGTTCTAGCGTTGTATGTGTACTTTGAGAACTTCAAATCATGGTTCCATGGGGGAATCATGCCGAACTTAACTTCTCTCCATTCTATATGGCCATCTTTAGAAAAAATAAGAGGGCAGTCGTAACCCGGATAAATATCGGCTTTATATTCGAAAGTAGGTTCAAATAAATCTAAAAGGTGTACACGATCTTTTGATATTGGTTCGTAATTAGCACACATATTCTTAACCAACAGGACATATTTTAATCAACATAAATCCTTCTAGAACAAAAGTTTGTACTAAAAATGTTCAATAATTTTAGCTAAATACTTATTAAACAAAGCTTATTGAGTAACAAAAGAGATGATTTTTACGGTAGGAATTATTGCGGTATTAAACGGTACTGTAAAAAATACCGTAAAGATTGCGGTAACAGGTGGAACGAATTGAAACTTTATGAAACTAGTTAGAGTTTGTTATAGTAGTTATATCAATGGTTTTGGGAAGAATTGAAACCATATGAAACGAAAATTTGGTGCGCTCGGCG
>Ga0157367_1000576_pt1 | contig 17765 bp, 20 predicted proteins | sample AttbisABBM2_FD_113142 | JGI IMG/M metagenome (GOLD analysis project Ga0157367, IMG submission 113142) | Fungus gardens microbial communities from leaf cutter ant in Botucatu, State of São Paulo, Brazil - Atta bisphaerica ABBM2 | ecosystem: Host-associated > Fungi > Mycelium > Unclassified ...
AGATACCTCCAGTTTCTCGATATTTTTAGAGAAATTGGCGTGTTGCTGATGCAGGAAAACGAACAGCTCGAACCCGTTCAGGCCTTTCAAATTCGAACTTTGCTGATTCATTATTATCGCCGAATTTTATTGAAAGACCCTGCATTGCCACTTGAGCTTTTACCGGCTGACTGGCCGGCCATTAATGCTCGTACTTTATCAATGAACATTTATAAAAAAGTATTTGAACCTGCCGATGAATACTTCTTGTCTGTTGCAGCAACAGCAGAAGGACCAATGCCAAATGCCACAGCACATTATTGGCGCCGTTTCGGAGGTTTAGCTGCTACAAATTAGAGGGTAAATCATGCCTTGTTATAGTATTGACGGTGTTATTCCGGTGGTAAGCCCAGAGGCTTTTGTACACCCAACGGCTGTTTTAATTGGTGATGTGATTATTGAAGCGGGCGTATATGTGGGGCCATTTGCTTCACTGCGTGCCGATTTTGGTCGTATTCATATTAAGCAAAACGCCAATGTACAAGACAACTGTACCATACATGGCTTTCCGCAAAGCGTGACTTTAGTTGAGGAAATGGGCCACATAGGGCATGGCACAACTTTACATGGTTGCCGTATTGGTAAAAATGTTTTGGTCGGCATGAACAGCGTAATTTTGGACTATGCCGAAATTGGTGAAAATACCATTATTGGCGCAAATAGTCTGGTCAAAACCAAAGATATGATTCCGGCAAATGTATTGGCAATGGGCAGTCCTGCCAAGGTTGCGCGTGATTTATCAGAACAAGAAAAAAAATGGAAAACCAGAGGCACACAAGAATACATTGAGCTTGCACAGCGATGCTTAAATTCAATGCAAGAAGTTCAGCCTTTAAGCTCAGAGTCAGATGACCGCCTGACCTATAAGGACTTTCATTCTTCAAACTATCAGATTAAACAAGATAGTGTTTAAGGGCTTTTAATAAGTCAGTTGCAATACACATGGGTTCATAAAATTTAGGGAATACTCGCACAAGTAGGGAGACGTTTGTGTCAAAAATGGAAACGACTGCGGTTGATCAATTCGCAGAGCTATTGGGTGTTCAAGTGTTGCATCGCAGTTTTGATGAAGCGCGTTGTCAGCTTAATGTAAAAGACGAACACTTAAATATATTGGGCGGCGTGCATGGCGGTGTCATATTTTCGTTAGCTGATATTGCTTTTGCGATTGCGTGTAACTCAGGCGATGCGCCATATACTGGCCTACAGGCTGATATACGTTATATGAGCGGCGCTAAAGATAGGGTGTTATTTGCAACGGCAACCAAGGTCAGCAGTAGTAAAAAATTTGCGCACTATGAAGTGTTAATAACAGACGGTTTAAATAATAGAGTCGCTTTATTTACTTCTACGTGTTACAGACTTGCGCCGTGATAGGCGGTTATGAGGTCGTTAGAGCTAGAGTAGAACTTAACAAAATTAATAAAAGCGTTGAATAGGCGGGTTATGTTTCAAAGCTAAGAGATAATTATCGTACTTAGCTTTGGTTTTTTGAGAAGGATATACTTGAGTTAGACTACATTTAAAAGCTACTCACTTTTATAAATAATGAGTTGTGAAGGGGTTTTATTTTTCAGGGTCTAGATAAACAACACCTAAATTAACTTTTTTATAAGGTCTGAATTCACCTTCATCTGCTTTTATTCTTTTATATTTCTCCTCAGAATAGTCTATATCTTTTACCTTAAACCCTTCAAAACTAATATAAATTAAAGCAGCCATGTTAGTGTACTCATGCATGTCTGGTTTAAAAAAGTAATATTTTTTTGCAATAGGTTTTAATGTGAAGCTACCATCTTTATTTAAAACAAGCTCGGGAGCATCATTTGGAGTTAAACCATTAAACCCAATAAAGCCTTTTTGTTGTCTTAGAGGTTCTTTTGTAGCGTTATTATAAATATAGCCTGTCACTTCCGGAGTAAGATAAATTTCTTTCTGTGAGCAAGCGGTAAGAGTTACTGTCATACAAAAAAAGAGTAGCAGTGTTATTATTTTTTTCATTGTTTTGAGATTCCTGAAATAGATAAAAGCCCAGTTATATCTTTTTTGTTTGCAACCATATTTTTATCCCAATTTGGAATTCCTGTTAAATTACCTTTAGTATATTTCATCAAATCTATTTCTCCTGATATAGGGTAGCTTGGCTTTGATTTCGGGACTTCCACATCTCTGATGACCTATGGTGTGTTATTGAATCCATGACTCTTCTAATGGAAGTTTTTCAAATCGTTCTGCTGGAAGAAATAAGCCTTTGCTTGTCCTCCTATCATGAAAATAAAAGTCGATATGGTGAGAAATAAGATCATCAAATTTAAGCTGTTTTTGCCAAATGTATTTTATGAGGTAGACATGATAGCTAAAAAAATCTTCAAACTTCTTAAAATCATTTGAAGAACGTAAATAGCTTCCCATTTCATCCCAAAAGTTTTGATTAGGATTCATGTTTGCCATCAATGCAACAAGATTCATTGAATCAACTTCTTGAATTTTTATATGTTGAAAGCCGATATTGATTTCTAAAATTGCGTCTTTGGTAGTTTTGCCATTTTGATTAAAGCCTTTTGCAATTAATAGGATGGTTGTCATTTCTGAAAAATGGCAAACACCTTTTAAATTGCAATATCTATAGTAAGTATCTTCCAATATTTGATTTAAATTTCTTTTTTGTGATGTCTGTACTAAACATTCAGCATGAAAACATTCAGCTATTAAGTAATCACCTGCCGAGGCAAAGAAACCAAAAGGAATTTTTCTCAGTTTTTGATAGGTGTCATCTATTTTTAAAATAATATTTTTTTCTTCATTGCCATAATGTAGGACGCCTCTTCTGTCCGTTGCTAGAATGACGAAATCATTGAGGTTAAAAGCTATAACTAAAGACATAATAATTACAAATCTTTTTAATATATTATATAATTTAACAAAATATTAAGCACTTGATAAATAGAGAATTTAAAATGGGCGGTAAATTTATAGTTAGAGCAGGACAACATAAGTTCGAAAGTGGTGAAAAAATTGTTTCACCTGTTGCTGTATTGCCTACTGCTCCCAATAGTTATAGCCATAAAATAAATTATAAGTTTGAATATACAGATGAAAATGGTCAGAAAATTGATCCCCCTGAAAATTTTCACAAACAAGTGTTCGTTATAGACACTGATAGTAAGAAGTTACTTGTGCAAAGAAATCTTAATAATTCTAATGAGGACACAACGCTACGATTTTATACAGCGGAGGCGAAACCATTTAAAGCATTATTATTCAATAGTGAAAATATAAGAATGGATAAACCTGAGGACATATTTTTTAATGAAGATGAAGTCGATGATACATCATCATTTGATGATATTTCTGTAACTGATAGTGATGAATAAACACAATGGCACTAACTGAATATAAAATCAAAGTTGTTGATGCTAGCAACAAGCCTTTGCTGAACTTTCCAATGGCAACACGCTATGTTGGTGGGGATAAAAAAAATAATAAATTAACAAGCGATACTGAAGGTATTTTAACTTTTCAATCAGATGACCGAGCCGTAGAAGTATTTGTGTTAGCTCCTATTGATAAAAATGGTCAACCGGATATGACCAAATTTAAAGAGGATAGCGATAATGATAATGCTTATTATCAAATTACTACACTCAATGTATTGAGAGATTTACCTTCTACTATTAAGTCACCTTATTTTTTGAGTGACTATGGTATAGCGAAGACAAAATTTATATTTTATGAAAATGAACAGGACAAGAAAGTTTATTCATTACCTCTTACAGTGAAAGTTTCTTATTTAGTTGGCGAAGCTAAAAATTCTCCACAGTTTATTGAAGTTACTCGAGAAGTAAAAAATGGTGAATTAAATATTACCTCTATTTTACATAGCCGAATACAAGTTCATCCATTTAAACCTGATAATACTCCTTTTAAAACACCTCAAGGGTATACACCTCGATCAACTACTCCAATAACTTTATCGGTTTACTTTGATATTAAAAGTAATAACTCGACCACTGAACCTGATAAGCCAGATTTATCTGTAAAAGTTCCAGAAGTTGGTGATATAAAATGTCTGACCTGTAGTAAATCATTAAAAATTGATCTTGATTTTATTAAAAAGGTGGCTCCGAAAGCTAAGAAAGATTTTCAACAGGCTTTGTTACTACTACCAAATTATTTAAAAAAGTATTCAAGCAATACTTGCAGAGACTTGATTAATATTTTGGCACAAGCGCAAGCTGAAACATTAGAATTTACAGCCTTAAGAGAATCTCTTAACTATACTAAAAAAACATTTAAAACACCTGGTAATATATATTCAATTTCACCAACTGCTATGAATGCCGGATTTTTAAGGAGAGGCATGGGGAATTATACAAAGCAACAAAAGCTTGATTATATATGGAGACATCTTGCAGATAACGATAAAGCATATGGTTTTCATTTATATGGTAATGAATCTTATCCTAATAATGATTATAGAGGTCGTGGATTATTACACTTAACTCATTTTTCAGGCTATAAAGATTGTGCAGAAGGTACAGGATTAGATATTATAAATAATCCTAAATTGTTAGAAAAAGACTATAAAGTTGCTATAGAAACGGGAACTTGGTTCTGGAAAAATAAAAATGACGGTGCGATTCTTAGGCTTACTGCAAGTGAAAGCGTACAAATAAATTCAGATGCAATAACAACCTCTATCACTAAACTGGTTAATGGTGGAAATATGAAGTTAGCAGAGAGGAAGTTTGCTAAAAAATCTATAGCAAAGCAATTTATTGAAAAATATGGAGTATGTAAGTAATGTTAAAGAAATTTTTGTTCTGTACTACGCTATCTTTAATATGGTGTAATAGTTATGCAAATGAGTATAACTTAACAAAGAATACATGTATTAAATCAGAAATTAAAAATGATCTATTACTTATATATAAAAGTGATTGTAAAAAAGGAAAAGTTTTATTAGACAAATTTCAAGTGCCAAATGATATTCCTAAACTTGATTATGTGTTTGAGGAAGAAATAAATAATAAAAAATATATATTTCTGTCAATATCATATAATGATAGCTATAGAGATGAGCATAATAAAATAAATTATGCAGATAAGTATCATTTAAACTATGTTTATCAATGTGAGAAAGAATGTAAATTTGATAAAAAACTATCAAATTTTTTTGGAAATGGTGGGGATCTGGTTGATATAAATACTGATAAAAAAGTATATGTATTTCCTTATTCTACTGAGCAATCTATAAAAGATGAACTAAAATCAAACTTATTTAAAAATTGGTTTTATAATAAAAAAATGAAAGGAGTTGTTCTAAAAAAGACATATATTAATAATGATAAAAATTCTCTATTTAATCATTTTGGTTATTTAATAAAAGATGACAAGTTTGTGGTTGAAGATATTAGTTCTAAATGGTTGAATATAATTTATATCAATAAAAACGGTAAAAAAATTACTGGTTGGATTGATTGTAATGATACTAATGTTTGTAGTTAGCATTAATTATTTCGACTAATATGCAAGTAGATGCTATTAAAAAAATTATTAATAAAAGCACAGACTCATATATTGATCGTAAGAAGAATTTTGCAAGAACTAAAGCTATTTTTAATTAAATTGTTAGGATATAGATAGAATGAAAAGTATATTTAAGTTTTTCTTACTATTTTTTTTGTATACGGTAAGTATAAAAAACTTGTATGCTCAAGATAAATGTGAACAAAGTCAATCGGTTGGCCTGAGTGTTTTTAGTAAAAATGATTATAATTTTAAAAGCTTCCGTTGTGATGCAGAAGAAGGAACATTCTTAAAAAATTACATAGTTGGGTTAAATCAAAATATATTCCTTAATGAATTTGCTGAGTTCGCCGCCAATGAGGAACCAAAAGTTATAGCTGTCAGTATTTATAGCCCTAAGATTAGTAAAAATCCGTTATTAATATCAATTACTTCAGCATATTTTTGCTGTACTCCACAGATTGAAGGCTACTCTTATCAAGTAAATATTTATGAAATAAAAAAGCAAGGTGAAAGGATTGCATTAAAAGATATTGCTAAGAAATTATTAAAAGATAATGCTAGCGGATTTGAAGATAAAACCGATGTAGTAAGTTATTATAAATATAAAAATATTGCTTCAATCAAAAAATGGTTAGATAAAAATTATAAATAGATTAATATTTTTAAATGTGACCGAACCCGTATTTAAAATTCTGTCAACTTTGCTAATGCTGTCTTTTTAATCGTAACTAAGTAATAGAGAAAATTTTTAAAGTGATAGAATATAAAATGATAGCAATCAAATTGGTAATATTTATTACTAACTTTTTTATAGTATCAACTGGATATACAGGCAGTTCAGTTGATACAGAGAAATTTTGTAAAACCCAAATTACTAAACTTACAGTATATACAAAAAATGATTTTGAACTTCTTAGTAAATCCTGTGATTCTGAAAGTAACCCTTTTATTGAAAACACTTTAGCTTCTAAAAATCAAAAACTGTTTTTAAATAAATACAGTATGGATGGTGGAGATAATCCTCAAAAACTAGCTGCGGTTAGTGTGTATAAAAAGAAAAATAGTGAACCTATTTTAATTACTTTACATACTCAAAAATGGTGTTGTTATCCTTCACCTCAGGGGGGTGTTTATTCTGTAGATTTATATAAAATAAAAAAAGTAAATAATAATATAAAAATAGATCCAATAACTAATATTTTAGGCGAAAATAGTTCTGGGTTAGATGGTGTTTCTGATGATTATTTGAGCTTTAGATTTAAAGATATAGCGTCAATCAAAAAATGGTTAGATGAGAATTATAAATAGCTAGATACTTTAAAATATGATTTTAGTTCCTTTAAAGCTGGGAGAGTTTTTGCCCCTGTAACTTTAAATAATGCTAAAATAATGGAGAATTTTTTGAAAAAATATCAAAAAATTCCTCTAAAATTCTGGATTCTTATGAAAAAAACATTACTTAATTTAATTGTAGTTTCATATAGCTTCTTTGCTGTAGCACCAGTTTATGCTGAGACTATATTTCAATGTACTACAAAAAATAATAAAGTAATAAAGGTCGTTGATGCGAATAAGACTATTCAATATTCTTTTGGCAACTCGCTGAAAACACCTGAAATAGCACTGTCTATTCCTCGTAATAAAGTAACGACCTATCAATGGACTGGCATAGGTCGTGATGAAAATTACTCAATTCAAATTCCAAATGGCAAGATCATCTATGATGTTTTTCATAGCTTTGATAGAAGCACACATAAAAACTCAGCTGGTATCAATGTCATGCAAGACGATGAGCAGCTTGCAACTGTAAGTTGTGATATGCACAAGCCTATTATTAATAAATTAGAAGGTATTAAACTTCGATCAGAGTTCTAACTTGACTGCAAAAGGGGAAGAACTCTTATTTTGAAGTTGTTAGCATTTGCTATTTTTCACCAAAACTAATTCCTGACTTTCATTGTAAAAAGTTAAGGTATAGCTTTTTAAAGTTTTCCCATTCGAACTTATGCAAAATTTGCCTGAGACTGGTACTTTCCATTCTGAACCAACATTGCTTGCCAAGCCAATCCACGCATGTCCATTGAAAGTAAATACTCGTTCATTTTCTATATGAAAGTCTTCGAAATAAATGGCATCACACCAAAATTTGTCAGTGTTATCAAAGTCCTTTTTAGAGAATTTCCAACAACTTAAAATTGAAAAATTACTTTCAAACCATTCATCCTTGTAGTTGAGGTGAATATAGTTATGAATGGCCTCGGCCGTAAGTTTCTCTAATTGTAGAACTCTTCGCTGAATGCGTCTTTTACTCGAATAAATGAACTTTCTATATTTTTCTTCTTGGTAATCGTTTCTTTCCATATTTTTAAATATTACTAATTTTGATTCAAAGCTAAGTCAGGGTTATTGTACTTAGCTTTGGCCTATTGAGAAGGGGATACTTGAATTAGACTGCGCTTTAAATAACTAATAATAATTATTCTAAAGAATCATTGAGTCTAAGAGACTGGCGCATTCGACTCTCAACACTAGTTTTAACATAGTCAGTATCAGGTTTTCCTAAAATTGCTACTAACAGGCGGCAAATCAAATTTTGCATTTGTAGCATGGTATTTTGAGTGTTTGTAGTAGTCAGATTTCCACCATAAAGCGAAAAGCCTAGAGGCTCATCGAAGAACAAGGCTTCATGAATGGTGTCGTTACGTACAATTGAAATGTCTGATTTATTATTAATTGCGCTTGCCCAATTAGGTACTGGTATATCAAATTTTTCACACATCCATTGTATTCTTTCAGCATGATTTAATCTTTTATTTGGTTTTGATTTAGTCGCTATAATTTTAAAACAAGTATCTATAGCCATGTAAAGGTATTGAAATCTCTCGAATGGAAGATTTTGCGGAAACTGTGATAAAAAAAATGTATGTATTGCTGCAATAACTCGTTTGGTAGCACGAAAGTTTTCACGCTCTGCTTCTATGTAATCTAGGACTAAATTAATAACATCTTCTAATGTACAATCAGTCAATACAAAATCTACGAGTTTTCCTTGTTTTATTGGAGTTGCATCAAGGAAACCAGCCTCTTCTATAGTGAATCTCATTCCAGTGAAAAATGATAAGCACCACACTACGAAATCGAGATCATCCATATTTTGACTCTTAAAGAGTGTTAGAATATGGGTTTTTGGTAAACTAAAGATACGAGCTGTGTATGGTAAATCTTGTGTTTTTCCAGTTATAAAATCATGTTGTAAAGCTAGACCAGGATATATCCAATCTTTTTGTATATTAGGGTCATTTTTAATTAGTTCTAGATTTTCTTCGAAGTTGGCTAATGTTTGGATAGAGAAGCGTTCAGTAGTTAAACTATACATTTTAGGATAATAGCCAAACTCAGCGGAAACCCCATTGTTAATTTCTGTTTGCATAGTATTGGCTTCCTTAAATAATTCTGATTAATTAACTGAAACTTTTAATATATTTAAAATTAAAAGAGCACATATTTATATGAAATAATGCATATATATTATATTGAATGGGCTTGAAATTAGCTTCTACAAATAAGATATGATACTTTAATAAAAAATATTAGTTTAGTAATGTAAATGGATAAAAGATATCAAGTTTTTGTTAGTTCAACTTTTAGAGATTTAGAAGAGGAACGTAAACATATTATTCAGACTTTAATGGAAATGGATTGTATACCTGCAGGAATGGAACTCTTCCCCGCAGCTGATGAAGAACAATGGGACTTCATTAAAAAAGTTATTAATGATTGTGATTATTACCTTTTATTAATTGGGGGTAGGTATGGATCTCTGAGTCCCGAAGGTATTGGTTACACGGAAATGGAATATGATTATGCTGTTTCTAAAGGAATGAAAGTTATCGCTTTAGTGCATGGTGATCCAAATAATTTACCGCGTATAAAATGTGAAAGTGACTTAGCCCTGCAAGAGAAACTAGAGGCATTTCGAGAGAAAGTCTGTACAGGTAGATTAGTAAAATTTTGGACGAACTTAGACCAAATTTCAGGAATAGTTTCTTTAAGCCTAACTAAGACGATTAAAACATATCCAGCAATTGGATGGGTACGTGCAGATTTGATTCCATCTGAAAATACAACTCAAGAAATTTTATTATTAAGAGATCGAGTTAAAGAACTAGAAGCTACAATACAAAGTTTGAAAATGAAGCCCGAAGGTATTGAGAGATTAGCTCAAGGTGAAGATACTGTAAACCTTAGTATTTATTATCGCGCTAACAAAAATGGAGAAGATCCACTAACCCGTAAAAAAAGCTATTCAATAAAAGTTGAAATAACTTGGAATAAAATATTTCAATTTTTATCACCAACCATGATTGTAGAGAATAGTGAAGAAAACTTATTAAAGTTACTTGGTGAATGTATTGAGAAATTTTGTATTGAATCAATTAGAAATTGCATTAAAACGAATGGTCTGAAAAATTTAACTAAGGGTATTGCCTATGGCGAAGATTTAAGACTTGTAATTGTACAGTTTAGGGCATTGAAATTAATTGAATTAAGTACTAGAAAGCATTCCTCTTCAGATACTGGTATTTATTGGAAATTAACACATTATGGTGATCAGTTAATGACAGAGTTGAACGCAATTGAGAGAACAGTCAATTAATTCCTCAGAAAATAAAAGCACTTCAAAAACAGCCTCCCAAGGCTGTTTTTATTGCCCCACTTAACAATAACCCACCCATTATTAAGCCTTACTTTTCTAATGATTTAATTTAAAACAAATGGCATTTTGCGTGCTTGACTGCAAAAGGGTTGGGCACTATTCTTTGCCTGCTGGCCACATTGCCAGCCGGTCGTCGCGGACCGAGTACAACAGCATCAGAATTATTCCTTTCTGAGGGATAATTTTGTGTGAGCATCTCCTCGTCTCCTCCCGTAGCGGTAGGACGGGAGAGGGACACCTTCGGGTGTGCTGGTTGTTGTACCAGTCCGCGAACCTTCTTCCGTTCTGCCACCCTAATTTTAATGTTTGGCAGAACTCCCAATAAAAAAGGAGTTGGCTTTGCACATCCATTATTTCTTGGCTCTCGACGCCAAAAGCTATAACGACACAGCTTAAACAAATTAAAGCAGCTTGAATGCCATAAGGTTTTCAGGCTTTAAGTCATTACGGCTCAAAAAACTTGTATCAACAATAAAACTTGAGATGTGCCAAGCACTGTCTTACGGCTTTGCTGTGCCTTTTTTTCTCCCAGAAAGGGCACAGCTTTTTTATCTCATTTAGAAACGACAAGAATTTATAACGGTAAAACTATGTCTCATTTAGAAATATCATCCAAAAAATTACAGGCTATTCAAACTGCCATACAACTTATTACGATACATGGATTCCATAATGTAGGCGTAGACATGATTGCTAGAGAAGCCAAAATCACCAAAGGCACGCTTTACAAGTATTATCACTCCAAAGAACACCTGATCGAAATGTGCATCGTTTTTCAAAAAAGCCTGCTCAGAGAAGAAGTGCTCGGTATTATCTATTCAAGCCGTTACTACACTGCAAAAGATAAAATTAAACAAATTATTGTGTTACATACCAATTTAAACAGCCTGTATAACCTTTTACTTAAAGCCATTTTTGAAATAAAACTCATTCACCCGAAGGCTTACAGTATGGCGGTTGAGTATCGGAAATGGCTGCACCATGAAATTTTTGATCTGATTTTTAGCGGAGAAATCCGCGAGCCACAATTCGATGCCAACATGGTGGTAAACCTGATAGATGGTTTACTACTACAGGCTTTAGGCTCGCAAAGTTTGGAGGAAAGAGATGTAGTGTTGGATTATTTTTTAAATTCTTTTGCTAGAAATTTTAGCCCATGATTACGGGAAGCATAAGCCCTAATGATAAATAGCGATTAGATGAGTTTTGAGCGTTGCAATAACAGAGCAATAAGTTGACTTCAAATCGTGGCTTAAGTGGTCTGAGGTCAAGTTTTTTTAAAGAGACTTAAGCAATATGGTTTGTGTAACTTCAATCAAATACTGAAATATTTCGAATCAGCTTATGAGTTGCCCACGTCAGTCATTGTCTCACGCAAAAGTATGCTGAATATAAATAGAGGAGTCATTCATGGGTACGCGTTCAACCATTATGGATACCAATAGCTTTCGTCCAGAACATGCTGCTGAGCTGGACCATGCTACCCGCAAACTGACCGATAAAAGAAATAAAATTTTAGGTGAATCCTATCGCTTGTTTTATCGTAATCCCGTGCATCTGGTGAAAGGACAGGGGCAATATTTATGGGATGCGGCAGGTCATCAATATCTGGATGTTTACAACAATGTTGCCAGCATTGGTCATTGTCATCCTGCGGTGATTGAAGCGGTAAATGAACAAATGAAAATGCTCAATACCCATACCCGTTATTTACATGAAAATATTTTGGATTATACCGAAGAACTTTTACAAACCACTCCTGATGAAATTGACCGTGCCATGTATATGTGTACGGGTTCAGAAGCGAATGATTTAGCGATTCGTATTGCCCGTGAATATAGCGGCGGTACAGGAATTATTGTGTCGCAAGAGTCGTATCATGGAACCAGTAGCTTAACCTCAGGATGCTCTCCAGCGCTTGGAACTGAGCAGCCTTTAGATGCGACAACTCGTCTAGTTCCAGCACCCGATTATTATCGAATACAAACTGATGATTTAGGTACTTGGTTCGCGCAGCAGATCCAGCAGCAAATTGATGATATGAATGCAAAAGGCATTAAGTTTGCAGGTTTTTTAGCGGACTCAATATTTTCTTCTGACGGTGTCATGCCTAATCCTGTTGGATTCTTACAAAAAGCGGTTGATGTCGTGCATGCCAATGGCGGTATCTTTATTGCCGATGAAGTACAACCGGGTTTCGCGCGTACTGGCGATTCTTTCTGGGGCTTTGGTCGCCACAATGTTGTGCCTGATATCATTACCACCGGTAAGCCAATGGGTAACGGGGTACCAGTGTCAGGGCTTTTAGCCAAGAGTGAAGTTCTTGCTGCTTTTAGCGATAAAATTCCATATTTTAATACCTTTGGTGGTAATCCTGTTTCTATGGCAGCAGCACAGGCTGTACTTAAAGTCATTCAGGAAGAAGAATTACAAACCCATAGCAAATATGTGGGAGGGCTACTTCTCAAAGAACTCACTAAACTTATGGATAAACATGAGATGGTCGGTGATGTCCGTGGCGCTGGTCTGTTTATAGGATTTGAACTGGTTAAAGATAGAGCGACAAAAGAGCCGAATAAAGCATTGGCTTTGAACCTGATTGAAGAGCTTAGAAATACTCATCGAGTTTTAACCTCAGTTGCAGGTCCTTATGGCAATGTATTGAAACTGCGCCCACCTTTGGCTTTCCAAATAAAAGACATCGATTGGTTAGTTGGTGCTTTAGATCAAGCCTTAACAAAATTAAAGTAAGATCTTCTATAAAAAATACCCTTCAAGTTGGATGTTAAATCTAATTTGAAGGGTATTTTGTTGTTCAATTATTTTGTGGCTGTAAAAGTTATTTCGAATTACTTAAATAATAAAAAGGCCTTTATTCAAGGCCTATATTTGCAATGTTTTAGTGTCTTAATTGACGTGGTGTAACACCAAACCAGCGCTTAAACGCACGAGATAAAGCACTTACTTCTGAGTAACCTAGCAGGAATGCCATTTCTGAAATTGGAATATTTTTCTGTTTAATATAATGCTCTGCCAACTCACAACGAACCTGATCGACTAAATGGGTAAAGGTCAGTCCTTCATTTTTTAAACGGCGGGTAAGGATGCAACTCGTTAAACCAATATCATGAGCGATTTTTTCAAGGTTTGGTTCACCTTCACTCAGTTCAAGTTGGATGTGAGAGCGAACCTGATCTGCAAGACTTTGACTTGGTGAAGAGCGATTGAGTAAAAGCAGCGTATCTAAAATTACTGTTAATAAAATGGAATCACGCCCCGGCATAGTATGCTGGACGTCTTTTTTCGAAATGATGATAGAGTTAAAAGGTTGATCAAAATAAACAGGCGCGTTAAATAATTTGCTGTGTTCTTGCCAGAATTCAGGGCGAGTATGCTCAAAGTGAATCGCGCGTGGTGAATAATGAGGTCCCATCACTTCACGAATCACATTCATAAACATGCCCATGGTCAGTTCTGCATCCTGGCGTCGAGTTAAAATCGCGCCGTGTTGAACTTGATAATCTATGCGCCAGCTATCTCCCAAATCGACCATTCGATTGAGGGTATCTTTCTGATGCAAATAAAAATTATTGGTCATGTTCATGAGTGCAGATTCTAATGTGTTTGAGCAAAGACCAATGTACCCAATGAGCCCTAATGATTTCGGTTGAAACTGTTGACCATAGTGCAGGCCAAAATTATCACAACCAGAAACCAGCGCTGCCTGTTCTAGCACCTTGCAATAATTGGGGAGTTGTAAGCTCAACGTTGGGCTAATTAAAAGTTCAGGATTAATACCACTAATACCTAAAACGCGATCAACATCTGCACCTTTTTGATGAATAAACTCGCTTAATCCAGAGGCAGCTGCAGACAATACACCTTGATTACACATATTTGAGTCGACAAGATGAGCTGGGTTGAGATGTAACATGTCAAGTCTCATGATATTTATTCCTAACTATTCTTATATTAAGCAAAAGCCATACCAGTTTTTGCTTACGTCCTTGATTTTGTGTTATTAAAAGTTTTTATAAAATAATGACTTATGTGTTGCTGTTTTAAGTTTCAGGCTTGATTCTTTAAGAAGAGATCAAGAGTTGTATTTTAGGTTGGGTAGCGAACTAAAAGAAGGCAGAAAATGCATTAGAGATAGGCAAACAGAGCAGAACTAAAACAAGAAATTAAGCTGCTTCTCATGCATACAACATGTATTGTAGGCATGAGAAAAGTGATCTAAATCACTTTTCAAATTCCTACAGGCATTTGTCCGTTTAAATATTTTTTACAGAGGCGAACAGTTTCATTGGACCATTGATCGCCAAGACTTTGAGCCATTTCTGTTTGTGCGTGAGAACCATTCCAAGCCATCATTTGAATGCGGCGTTGCATGATAAAAGTTGGGATCATTTCATATTCTTCAGACTGAATATGGCCTACGCGCTCATAGCCTTTTAACCAGTAATCAACCCAATGAGGCGCATTTGCATAATGTTCATTGAAGCTAATCGCAGCGGCGAGATCATGCATAAACCAGCTCATGCCGCAGTCATCAAAATCGATCACACCGATACGTTCTTGTTGTAGTAATAAATTGGTTAAACGCAAATCGGCATGAATCAGACCATAGCGTTCCTGAGTTTTACCAAAGAAATTTAAATCTTTCGAAATCTGTGCAATGGCTTCTTCAATCACGCCGTGATCTTGTGGTCTTAAATGAGGTGCATTTTTCCAGTTTCCCCAGTGTCCATCTGCACCGACCATGGTTTCATGGTTCCACACAATACGTTGAAAGTTTTCAGGCCCTTGCCATGTCTTACTATGTATGTGCAATTTTGCAGTAATTTGTCCTAATTGTTCAAATGCAGTGGGATCAACTTCAACCGTCGGCATATTGCCATCAACCCAGTTAAAAAGTACTGCATAACGATAAATATCATTCGATAGTTTCAAGGTAATGACGCGTTCACCCGATTGATCTGCAATCGCAACAGGAACTTGGATTCCACTCGCATTTAAAGCATCTAACCATTCAAGCTCACTTTGTATATCGAGTTTGCTGTGATAGTTGGGGCGGTGAATTCGAAGTGCATATCGGGCAGACCCAGTCGAAACTTGATAGGTTGCATTTTCAGACTGACACAGCAGTTTGACCTGCCCTTGATAGTCTGATGGATATTGCTTAATTGCTTGTTCTGCCAGTATTTGTAATTGAACTTGACTTAAAAATTCATTTTGTTCTACAGACATAACCCAACTCCTCAATTTAATTTTTAAACACGTTTCGTGTTGAGATGCTGTCGATCTTATAAAAGAAAAAATGAAACAACTTGACTTCAAGTGGTCGGGGAGATGTTTTGCTGTCAAGTTTTATGAATATCTTTTGCGCAACTATTGGTGGTGTAAATTTAGTCGATAAGGCATACGACAATGAAAGAATCTGAATTAAGCGTAGATGTTGGTGCTTTACAACAGGACGCAGAGTATTTTGCAAAACGTCAGTTAAAAAAGGGGGCAGTAGGTTGGTTACTTTTAGTGGGGCTAGGTGTCTCTTACGTCATTTCGGGTGACTTTGCAGGTTGGAATTTTGGGCTGGCACAAGGCGGCTGGGGAGGACTCTTTATTGCAACAGTCATCGTCGCGTTTATGTATCTCTGCATGAGCTTTGTGATGTCTGAGATGTCGACGATGTTGCCCACTGCTGGCGGTGGCTATAGTTTTGCTCGCGTTGCATTTGGTCCTTTTGGAGGATATCTCACAGGGACTGCGATTTTAATTGAATATGCAATTGCACCTGCTGCCATTGCCGTATTTATCGGTTCATATTGCGAATCACTCTTTGGAATTGGCGGCTGGGCTGTTTATTTAATTTGCTATTTGGTTTTTATGGGCATTCATCTCAAAGGTGCAGGTGAAGCGCTTAAAATCATGTTTGGAATTACTGCTGTTGCTTGTATTGCACTGGTTGTATTTATCGTGGCGATGCTTCCACATTTTGACAGCGCACGTTTGTTTGATATTCCAGTCAGTTCTCATGCAGGAGCGAGTAGCTTTTTACCATTTGGCTATATGGGAATATGGGCCGCAGTACCGTATGCCATCTGGTTTTTCCTTGCAGTTGAAGGGGTACCGCTGGCAGCCGAAGAAGCAAAAGATCCAGTACGTTCGTTGCCACGCGGCTTGATTGGTTCAATGTTGATATTGGCATCGTTTGCACTTTTAATTTTATTTTTAGGAGCAGGCGCAGCGGGTTCAAATGCTTTAAAAAATTCGGGAGCACCTTTAGTTGATGCACTCATTGCGGTATATGGTCAGCACACATGGTTGGCAAGCTTTGTTAACTTTGTGGGTCTTGCTGGACTTGTCGCAAGTTTCTTCTCAATTATTTATGCCTATTCACGCCAGATTTTTGCATTGTCACGTGCGGGATATTTACCAAAAAACTTATCGCTTACCAATGAAAATAAAGCGCCATATTGGGCCATTATCATTCCGGGCATTATTGGCTTCTTACTGTCTTTAACAGGTGAGGGTGACTTACTCATTTTAATGGCAGTATTCGGTGCAACCATTTCTTATGTGTTGATGATGCTCTCACACATTAAATTACGTTTGTCTCGCCCCGAATTACCACGCCCTTATAAAACCCCTGGTGGAATGTGGACATCTTGCATTGCTTTAATTCTTGCCGCCGTTGCTGTAGTGGCAGGTTTAATGGTGAATCCAAAAGTTTGGTTACTAGCCGCGCTGATTTATGTCGTATTTATACTCTATTACTTGTTATATAGCCGTCATCATTTGGTGAAAGGTACGCCTGAACAAGAGTTCGCCATGATTGATGACTGAGTTTGAGTGCAATACAAATAAAGAGGCTTCGGCCTCTTTTTAAGTTTTATAAAAAGACTAAAACGTTTAGAGCCAAAATAGAAAAATTTAAATATTTAACTCAAAGTTTACTTTTACACGATCTAAAACAATTAAGGTTCGATATGTTTTTACATCTTCATTATCAGCAAAATGTTTTCTAACTAAACTTTCAAAATGAGATAAGTTGTTGCTCAGCATGATAATGATAAAAGAGACACCACCATTCACAAAGTAGCACTGTTGAATTTCTTCAACAGAAGCAAAGTATTGCTTCGCTCTGTCCATCACTACAGAGCGGTCTTCGCTCAGGCGGACTTCAATAATAGAAGTAATTTTTTCTCCAAATTTAAGCGGATTTAAGATAGCGCAATTTCTTAAAATAATTTCCTTTTCTTCCATACGAGTTATACGTCTTTGAACAGAAGCAGAGGATAGGCCAATTTTTTCGGAAATTTCTCGATGAGACGTCTTATTGTCTTTTTGCAGTATTCTTAAGATTGCATAGTCAAAATTATCTAAAGAAATATCTGACATGAGTAAATCTCTCATTAAATGTTAAATATAGAGTTATTTAATCGTTTTATTGAGGGAAATAGAAGAAATATATTGA
>Ga0157367_1000580_pt1 | contig 17656 bp, 13 predicted proteins | sample AttbisABBM2_FD_113142 | JGI IMG/M metagenome (GOLD analysis project Ga0157367, IMG submission 113142) | Fungus gardens microbial communities from leaf cutter ant in Botucatu, State of São Paulo, Brazil - Atta bisphaerica ABBM2 | ecosystem: Host-associated > Fungi > Mycelium > Unclassified ...
AGCCGGAGATGTCGAGCGCCGCGCCGACGCGCACGACGGGCGGCTTCAGCATCCGGCGTTTTTCGAGGACGATCGCGACCTTCGCCGCGCGTTTCTCAAGCGTAATCATGCGGTGTCCTTCAATGGTGCTTCGGAGCGAAACGTGTGATCAGATCCTGTTCGAGCTGGCGCAGGCGCGGCGCGTCCTGGTCGCGCTGGCGCTTGCCTTCGGCGATGATCCGCGTGACGTCGTCGAACGCGCCGAACAGCTGCTGCTGCGCGTATTCGAACGTGTCGGCCGAGATCACCGGGCGCTGGCCGAGCTTCGCGACTTCCTGCGCGTTCGCGCGGTTCAGGTCCGCCTGCGCGCGGATCGCCTCGTCGGCCGCGTCGTACGTCGCGTTCGCGAGCGCCGCCGCGCGCTTCGTGCCGAGCTGCTCGAGGTAGAGCGCGAATGCGTTGGTCCATGCGGGGATCAGCACCGTTCTGATCGTCATGAACTTCGACGTCAGCGTGCGCTTCTGGTCCTGCTCCATCCGGATCTGCGGCGCGAGCTGCTTCGACATCAGCATCGCGCGATCGAGATCGTCGAGCTTGCTGTCGAGCGCGTCGGCCGTGCGCTGCACGTCGAGCAGCCGCTGCGCGGCGAACGCGTCGTCGGCCTGCTGCCGGCCGGCCGCGAGGCGCGCGCGCAGCGCGGCGAGCGCGGCTTCGCCGCGTGCCTTCGCCTGCGCGAGTTCCTGGTGCAGCGCGTAGTTGTCGTTGTACATCTGCTCGAGCGCGTCGATGCCGGCCTTCTGGCGCTGCGCGTGCTGTTCGAGCTCGGTGACGAGCGTGTCGATCCGCTTGCTGACCGATTCGTATTGCGACAGCAGCTTTTCCTTCGTCGAACGGAACAGCCGGGTGACTTGCGTGAGCAGCCCGCCCTTGTCGGCACTGCGCGGGTCGAGGCCCTTGGCCGTTGCGATCAGTTCGTTGAGCTTGTCGCCGAACTGGTCCGCGTCGGACGCGCGCACGCTCGCGAGTATCTGCTGGGAGAACGCGGCGATGCGGGTGCCCTGCGCCGCGCCGAGCTGGTCGATTTCGTCGAGGGTGATCGGGTGCGTGGTGTCGGCCGCGAGCGGCATGACGACGGGAGACGAAGACGGGCCGGAAGGACGATCGCTGACCGCGTCGGATTTCTTGTCATCGAACAGCGGCTTCATGTGGCTACCACGTTTCCTTTTCTGCTTCTGCTGCGGGTTGTCGTGCCCCAATGACAGGCATCCGCGATTTCCGGCCGTGCTCTCTCACGACGGCGGCAGACGGACAATAAATGGGGTGAATGCTCTGCGTCAAGAGAATGCTTTCAATTTGCATTCGTTGGTGAAGTGGAACGTCGGGAACTGTGAAAGGCGTGGAAAATTCTTCCTATTGGGGGCAGACCTGTTGGGCTTGTGACAAGGGCGTGACGGTTGGTTACGGCTTGCATGAATGAAACGATATTGAAAGATGCGTGGGGGATGCGCTTCGATTCCACATTACGGATCGCTGACCGCGCGACGAGGCGTAACCGGGGGGCCGGCGCACCTATTCCGAGTAACCCTGCGCCGCCGGCCGCGCATCGTGGCGACACCCCCACCACGGCAGATAGGCGTTGTTCTCGCCGCGTGCGCGGAACCAGTCCTTGTCGGGGTCGATCGGGGTGAGTTTCGATGGCGGGACGATCACGACGGCAGTCGGGTGATCCACGTCGGTCGTGCCGGCCACCAAGACGCTCCCGCCCAGATGGTTCGCACGGCCGATCGCCAGCGCGACGTTCGTCAGCGCCGTGCCTGCGCCCATGTCGCCGAGCAGCGCCGGGGTGTTGAAGCCTTCCCTCTCGGCGCCGTCGTCCGACGGCAATGCGTCGACCGCCTGAGACAGGACATCCACGCGCGCGGGCGCCTCGTCGCTTTGCCTGCCTGCGTCGTAGATCACATAGCTCACTGATGAAACGGCTACGCCGGCATTGCGTGCGGCGGCTTCGATGCCCGCCGTCCAGGCCTGCGTGCGGCGGCTTGCGCCGGGCTTCTCGGTGAAGGCGTCGGCGGCGCTTCGCGCCGTCTTGCCGATCCACGCCAGCGGTTCCCGGTCGGTCTTCAGGTTGGGGCCCGCGAGGAACAGCAGCGCCAGATTTTCGTTGGTCTGCTCGTCGTTCGGCGGGAAGCTCGGGGCGTCCCAGTTCATTACCCAGACGCTTTCCTGAAGATGTGCCTGCAGATAATCAAGCGCGGCATTCAACGACGCGAATCCGGCATTCGCTCCGCCGACATGCGCGCGAACGTCCGCTGGAACATTTCTGCTCCAAAGCTCCTTAGCGTCTTCATTCCCGATTTCGAAATAGCCCTTTATCTGATCGGCCAAATATCCGCTTGCCTCGCCAGCATCAAGTCGATTAGGGATGGCAAGCTCAACGCGAATACCGGCGAGCTCCCTCCACTTACCCACATTATCGGGAGATACGGTATAGAAATAATATGGATTTAAAACATATTTTTCAGCAAACAAACCCAACAATTTTTACATATTTCTTATAAAACACGCGAAAAGTTTCTTTCCCCCCTGTTCCCATCCACAACAATAGAAATGGGTTGAGTCGAACTAAATTTCTGATGATAGTTCCTTACCATGTCATCATTTTTGTTCGGCTGAACGAGCCCCATCGTCCACAGTAGCTGCCATTCGGTCGGGTAATCACGACGCTGTAGCGGATTAAGCCATTCAAGGCCGACTACTTGGGCAACAAAGGGCTTGGAAGATGTATCCGGGACTGGTTTCGCCGGCGTGGCGCTCACTTCGGCACGTGCTACCGAGCCCGACCAGATTGCCGTCAAGATGATTGCTGCGATCCCGATGCGCTTGGGGAAAATGAAGCGATGCATGGATGTTCGAGGTTGAACAGAGGGCAGCGGGTACCGTGCTAGCCGCATTGTCCCGTTGCCCTGTTGTCGGCGGAACCACATCGCACTATGCGCGGTGGAGTTCCTGACGGCGGTAATTCGGGTGCTTACTCCCGCCCGGAAGACGGCACACTCGAAATCAGCGTCGCCCCGCAGGAAGTCTTGTGGCCGTCGAACGCGGCAGGCTTCCCGTCGACGATGACTTGCGGGTCGCCTTCGGCAATGAAGCACGCCTGGTGGCCGGAGATCGGGCAGACACACATGTCGCCGAGCCGGGCGACCGGCCTGCCCATTACTTCGCTGACGGCACTGCCCGTCACGACCTTGCCGCCGTGGCTCGTCGCATCTCCAACTCGAATGATTCCGCGCATAGGGCCAACGCTTATTCAGAGTAGCCCTGGGACCCCGGCCGCGCGTCGTGGCGACGGCCCCACCACGGCAGATACGCGTTGTTCTCGCCGCGCGCACGGAACCAGTCCTTGTCGGGATCGATCGGCGTGAGCTTCGAAGGCGCTACAACCACGACCGCCGTCGGATGATCTGAATCAGCCGTGCCCGCGACAAGCACATTTCCGCCCAAGTGATTGGCACGTCCAATCGCAAGCACAACATTGGTCAGCGCCGTACCGGCGCCCATGTCACCGAGCAGCGCGGAGGTATTGAACATCTGCTTGCTGAAATCGTATTCCGGGAGCACTTCGGTCAGAGACTGTGACAGAGAACCGATACGCGCAGATGCCGCGTCGCTTCCTTTGCCTGCGTCATGAACGATGTAGTTCAGTGACGGGACAGTTACCCCGGCATTGTGTGCAGCCGTGTCGATCGTCGCCTTCCAGGCTTGTACTGCACGGCTCGCGCCCTGCTTGGCGTCGAAGTCTTTGACGTTGCTTTTCGCGGCCTTGCCAATCCATGCGAGCGGCTCGCGCCCGGTCTTGAGATTCGGGCCTGCCAGAATCAGCAGCGCCAGATTCTCGTTGAGTTGCTCGTCGCTCGGCGGAAAGCTCGGTGCGTCCCAGTTCATCACCCAGACACTCTTGTCGGGGTGCGCCTGCAGATAGTCGAGTGCGGCATCGAGCGACGTGAAACCGGCGTTCTCTCGGCCAGACGTGACGTGCACATCTGGTGGCGTATCACGACTCCATAGATCCTTCGCGGACGGGTTTCCGATTTCAAAGAAATCGACCATCCGATCACTGAGATGAGATTTGGCCAGTGCCGGATCAAGGCGACCAGCAGGAATCGCCAGTTCAACGTGAACACCCGCCAATTCGCGCCACTTGCTCCTATCACTCGGATTTACCGTATAAAAATAACCTCCATCCGTTACATACCGAGTCCGAAAAACCAACAAAGTCTTATCGATATATTTTTTGTAGAACCCTTTGAATGACTCACCACCCCACTGACCATCCGCCACAATCGATATAGGCTGTAGCGTCGAGTATTTTTTGGGGTTCGTACGAACCATATCATCATTTTTGTTAGGCTTTGCCAGGCCGAGAGTCCATAGCAACTGCCATTCCGTCGGATAATCCCGGCGTTGCAGCGGGTTCAACCATTCGAGGCCAACGACCTGCGCTACGAACGGCTTAGATGACTCAGTCGCGGTCGCCGGCACTCCCGAATCACGTGACGGAGCTGCCACTGCCCGTGGCGTTGCAATCACCGTCGTAAATGCAAACACCACAACTGCCAAGAGTCCAGGCACCAATGCCAATCGCTTCATCAATGCTCCCGTGCTTAACAAATCAAACGCTGTTCCATCAGACGAGGCCATCATCGTCAAGGATATTCCCGAGGCCAATATCATCACAACACAGGCCAACGCCGCTCGGCGCTGCCAAGTGGCGATGCTCGCCCTCATACATAGCTCCCGATTTTCATAAAGAACCCTCCATCACGCTCATCATGTATCTTCGCGGGCATTTTTGCATCACCGTCTTTTGCAATCCATTCATGCAGGAACATCGTCTTATATTTTCCACTCAAAATATAGTCGCCAAATGCATGATTGGGATTATCTTCGCCCAACCCGCCGACAAATCTCCAGTCAGCCTCAATTCTGAGCTTGAGAAATTCACCCTCCGTCAGATAACACAGTCCAATCGCAATGTCATAAGCCAAGGCATATTGCGCATGATCCGAATTAGTCATGATCGTCGAATGATTCGTTGGGTTGTTCTTATCTCCGTTATTCAGAATATCGAATATTTTCTTATCGCGCCACTTCGCATAATCCGCACTTGCTTGAGCAGGATCGTCCTCCCCAGCCACCTTTCCGTCCGCGCCAACCCAATCGGCATTTTTTGCCCGTCTCGCCTCCATACGCAGAATCGCATGGTCCTCGTATCGCTGCGCTGCTTCAGTCTGCACGTTGCCCTGCGCCGTCAGTTCTTTCGCGTTAGCCGGAAACTTCTCCGATTTACTGTCGAAATTATCGTACGGATCATCGGTATTCCTCTCCTTCTTTCCGGCGTCCCGCGCAGCCGAGGGAGGATCGTAACCTTCATTGAAGGCGCCCTCTTTTTCATTGGCTCCCGACGACTGGTCATAGCGCGTCGCCCTTGGCTTGAATCGTGTCTCCTTGTCGAGCATCGGCGCCGTAATCGGGATCTCCCATTTTTCCGGCGGATCAGCATTGACCTTCACACTTGTCAGATTGAACAAATAGAGCGCCGGACTCGATACAACCGTAAAAAATTTTGCAAGCCAATTCTGATTGGAATGCAATGCACGCCCAAGTGCGAATCGGGCATCCGGCGATTTCGGATACCAGAACCCCTCCTCCTTGTTTGTCTCATGACGCCAGTCATCCTCCCAATACCGATAAAGCTTGCCTTCTCCACCAACCTCGAAACCCGATGCAAAAACCCGCTGCGAGAACACGCCCCATCCATTGGTCGCATTGATTTCTTCGATATTCATGCCACGCCAGCCGATTCCTTGCACCGTCGTCGCGGATATGACCTGATCATGCGGGCAGCAGTACAGCGTCACACGCCCGTAAGTTTTCTCCCCATACAACCCATGTGCCGCCCGATCCTTGGCCGCACTATACGGTTTTCCGCCGTTCTGCGACGGCCGTGAGTTTTCCATCGCTCGATCGAGATCCTCCACCGGCATCTCGAGATCCGCTCGTGCACGGAGGATATCGAAGTACTCTCTCAGCGTTTCCTTGCGGGCGACATAGGTTTCCCGCCCTGCGCGCCCGTCCTTGTCCCGCATCCCGCGCTGCGCCCAGGTGTCGGTCCCGATTCCCTCCACGAGACTGTACGGAGGATTCGCGAGGACGTAAGTGTCGGCAACGCAACGTCCACTCTTGCCCCATTGATCCTTGACTTCAGGCAGGCGATCGCCCAGAAACGCCGCCGAGATGCCAACCATGTTCCCCTGGCTGTGGCAGACGACCGTTATCGGCACGTCGGCCTGCTTCTTGCGGATCGACTCGATCAGGCGCGCAAGCCGCAGCGCGGCCAGTACGCCGTAGGTGCGAGACGGCGTCGAGTAGACCTGACGATTGCCTACGGAATTCAAGTGCTGAACCGTGATCCAGAGGAACAATCGGTCGTTCAGCCCTTCATTCCACAAATCGGGCAGACTTGAGCAGCCACCCGCGAACGGTCCGCCTCCCCAGTAGTTCTTCTCATTGAGCATGATCTTGTCGCCATACTCTTTCAATTCAGTCGAGTTCGCGGAGTACCCCCATCGAAAATGAATGACGGGGGAAAAAGACGGGTCCGGCTTGATGTACGTCTTCGAAGACATCTCCGGGTTCAGAAACCCGTCAGGCGTCAGGCTTTCGATGTAACTGACAGGTGACATTTGCCCTGCAGAGGGCCCTTGTTGGAACAACTGGTCGCTGTAACGGCCCATGCGCCGATTCAAGCCGGCACACAGCCCCTTCTCCGCCTCCTTGAACCACTCCCCTTCGGAGTTCACACCGTGCACGAAGATGACGACGCCCGGAAGCGGCATCTGCATCACGCATTCCAGTTGGTTCTTGTGGTCGGGCAGCACCGTGCCCAGTCCGTTGCCAACCGTAATCTGGGATGGATCGGAGGCAGATGGCTGCGCTGTCGCCCTGTTCGAAAAATCTACGCTACGGCTCGACATGTTATCGTTCTCAATCACTCAGGTTCGCGGCTTGAAAAACCGCACGGCCAGTTGTTCGAATTGATCGCTGCTGACGGGCGACAACGTTCCTGCAGCGTCGGTCTTACCCTTGATCACCTCTCCCGAAGCCTTCCGCACTTCGGCCTCCATCCCCTCCACCGGCTGCCCATCCGTCGCCCTCACCAACTTCGGCACCCGCCCCAACGGCGCATGCTCGAACTTCGGAAAATCCGTGCTCATATTCGCCGGCCCGGCCCACGTATGCGCGGCCGATTTCACGGTAAAACTCCCCGGACACCCGAGCTCGATATCCCCGCCCTGCAGCTTCAGATACGCGCCGCCCGACGTGACGAACACCACCTGCTCGCTCGCCATCCCCGCCAACTTCCCGCCTGCCGCCGTCATCTGGATGTTCTTCGCCGAATCGATCTGCGTGTCGTCGTTCTGGCTCTGCAGCCGCACCTTCCCCTGATTGGCGATCGCGGACACCCCTTCGCTGTGCGCGAACATCTGCACGCCATGCCCCGCGTGCAGGTTGATCCGCTGCCCGCTCGTGTATTGCAGATGGTTCTGCGCGACGGTATCGACGTTGCCGCCGGCGTGGGTGGTGACGGTCTTCGGCGTCGCGACGCTGATCCCCGCCGGCGCCGTGATGCCGATCGCGGCCTGCTCGCCGCCCGATGCGCCGTCGCCTCCTGAAGCCTCGCCATTCGGCCAGCCCCGCACTGTCGTCATCAGCGCATCGTGCGGCTGCGTGTCCATCGCGACGCCCTGATGCTGCGCGGCGTAATCGCCGAGGCTCTTGAACAGTTCCACGCACTCCTGCATCAGCTGCAGATACTCGTCGCGCGCGAGATGTCCGTCGCTCGCGCGCAGCCGCTGCCATGCCGAGATCAGCATCGCCTTGCCGCTGCGGATCGCGACATGCGCGTCGCTGCGCAGTTCGGCGCCTTCGCCGCGCGCCGCGCCCTGGCCGTTCTCGCGCGGCTGCGTCAGAAACCCGAGATTCAGCTGGCTGTGCGCATGCTCGCTCGCGAGCTGGCTGCTGATCTGCCCGGGCGTGTCGTCGAAGCGGATCTGGTTGTAGCGCTGCCCCTTGATCTCCTTCGTCTTCGTACCCGACAGGTAGCGGTTCCCCGGCAGCGCGCCCGTATGGCTGAAGGTCGCCGGCATGTTCGGCCCGTTCGCCAGCACGCCCAGCACGACGAGCCGGTCCGGATCGCCGCCGATATGCCCGATCAGCACTTCCATGCCCACCCGCGGCAGCGTATTCGCGCCGAAGGTCGGCCCCGCGAGCGCGCAGGCCACGCGCACGGGTGCGCTGTCGGCCGGTGCGCCGCTGGTGCCCGCGCCTTGCGCGTGCGCGTGGTCGTCCGCGCTGAGCCCCTGGATCTGCACGCGGATGCGTCCCATCTCGTCGCAGAACACCTCCTCGCCTTCCGGGCCGACGACGACGGCCGTCATCGGATGCACCGCCGGCAAGTCGACGCCCGGGTCGTACGCGGGCGTCAGCGGCACGCCGCGCCGCACGCACGAGAAGGTGTTCTCGTAGCGCGTATCGTCGTCGCCGGCCGGCTTCCCGCCGGTGTCGGGCGGCGCCGCATCGAACAGCGCGCGGCTCGCCGCGAACAGCGATTGCGCGCGCGCGTTGAGCGCCTTCGGCAGGTTGTTCTGCGCACGGTGGTGCAGCGACGTGACGATGAACTGGCGCTGCTCGACCGGCAGCGTGTCGAGTTGCGGATGCTCGGCGAGCGTGAACCAGTGGCCGACCGCCAGATCCCGCACGCCGCCCGCGCCGTCGACGGATTCCGCGCGCAGCTCGTGCGCGAGCATCCGATCCTTGCCGATCCGGTCGAGGTCGGACGACGAATCGCCCGCGTGCGGAATATCGATCACCGCGTCGGCGAGCAGGTGCGCGATGTCGTTGCCGGCCTCGCCCTGGTCGACGATCGTCGCCTGCTCGGTCTGCGACATCCGGCCGTTCTTGTAATCCCACGTCGGCCGGGCGACGCTGCCCGGAATCAGACTGCGGCGCGTCGCCCACAGCGTGATCGAGTCGCGCGCCTCGGTCGCCGCGTCGCGGTGGTAGCGCACCGTGCCCGCTTCGGTCTCGGGCAGCTTCATCGGATCGTCGGTGAAGACGAGCGTATGGATCGGCGTGTCGGCCGCCGCGCCGTCGTTCCTGTCGCCGGATTTGCCGGCCTTCGCGAACACCGTCGCGCCGTCGCGCCGCAGCAGCCGCCGGATGAAATGCGCATCGGATTCGTTCACCTGCCGCGTAAGCTCGCGCGCCGGATAGCGTTCGCGCCGCAGCCCCGACAGGTCGAACTCGAACGCCCGCGCGAGTGCCGGGCTGCGCTGGCGCCATTCGTGCAGCAGCACGTCGAGAATGTCGGGCAGGCTCTTGGAGCGGAAAATCCGCGAATTGGTCCGCCGCTCCATCACGGACAGCACGTCGCGGATCGTCAGCTGGTAGCACGCGAGCGATCCGTCCGATTGTCCGGCGCGGACGTCGGTCACGATCCCGTTGATCGCATGCAGACGCCCGCGATCGGTCGTCATCTGGACGGAAACCGGCAGCCCGATCAGGCTGCGGATCGGCAGGTCGGCCCGTGCGGACACGCACGTCAGGTGACCGGCGATCCCCGTCATCAGCCCTTCCCGTATGTCCGCGTACTGGAGCGCCAGGACCTGCTCCAGCGTACGCTGGGCCTGCCCCCAGTTCAGGCGGATGGGTCGATTGTTCTGGTCGACGACCCCGGATGCAAATGCGCGCAGCAAATCGGCTGTATTCACAGCGTCACTCTCAGGTTCTTGTTTTACTTCGTTATTCACCGGGCATGCGCGCCTGCGATGTAACCTTGGGCACCGCCCATCTCGTTTTGGCGGAGCATAGCAAATTTGTCAAAAATATGAACCTGTTCTGACAGTATTTAGAATAACCAATTGAGCGCGCCTGGCTTCTGCTTTAGAAATTCACTTTCTTTCACTGAGATCGCAGTGCGGGATCGGTAATTTTCACGCATTACCGACGCAACTCGTGCATTTGCGCACTCGCCAATCGGTAAAAATCACAGACGCGACTCGTGTATCCGCGACAATCATTCGGACAGGACAAAAATGAATAGTTGGGTCATTGCCGCGCTTGCGGGCGTCGCCCTTTACCTGGTCGCACGCGTGCTCAAACGGGCGACGGCAAGGCCAGCAACGGCAGCGTCATTTCCCGACGACGGCGACACCGCGGCAGCGCCCGAGCCGCACCCCCCATCGGTGCCGGCGGCCGCACCGGAATGGAAACTTGCCGACCAGCCGGAGATTGCGTCGATCGATCGCGTCGAACTCATGGCAACGGTCAGCATCCCCGCGCGACAGCACGACATGACCGCCATGCTCGTGGAGCGCGGCGCACTCGACCGCCACGTTCGCGACGCCAACGAGCGCCTTCTGCCGGAGTCCACGAATCTCGTCATCAGCGTACCGCTGCGCAAGATCCCGATCGACCTGATCCCCGCGCTTGCAGAGAACCCGGTCGACAACCTGCAGATCTCCGCTTATGTCTCATGGGGCGAGCGCGGCTACATTCATGGCGCGTACGGGAACATCGCCCGTCTCGAACAAGCCTTCGCCGCATGGCTCGACGCGCCGCCGGGGTGGCAAGGCGTGGCCCAGGAGCGCGGCGCTTTCATCGAAGGGACGTTCTTCACCGGCGACGTCCTGCTGCATGTCGAGCGCGGGTACATGGACAGTTCCGTGTCTGTCGACGTCGTGTCTCGCGAGGCGTTGCGGCGGGATGTTCGCCGGCAACTCGCCGAATTGCGCGCGCACCTGCAGGCAAGTCTCTCGCGCGAGACGGACGGCTGACGCCGACAGCATGAAGGGGCGCTGCTACGCGCGATCGGACGATGCAACGCGTGCCATCTTCAGTCGTGAAAAGACGAACGGCAACGACCAGTCGCGTATCGCAAATTCCCAGCGCCCTTCGACGTCGACGAACGTCGCCGTAAAGCGGCGCTCGTCCGTCCACGTCACATCGTCGAGCCAGTACGAGCCGTACATCGCCCCCACCGTCCGTTGCGCCAGCACCTTGCCGAGATCCTTCGAGAGCAGCGAAAACGTGACGGCCTCCTCGAACGGGCAGTCGTAATCGGTCACCAGCAGATAGCCGGCCCGGGTTTCGAATTGCCGCAGCAGCGTGTAGCCCGACACCATGACATCGGCAGGCCTGCCGACGACGAGGACGCGCGATCGCCTAGGCCAGGATTCGTACGGCCCCGCGTGCGTTTCGATTGAAAACCGGTCGACCGGATTCATGCTTCCCGCACCCTCCCGACTCCGTCAGCGACGTGCCGGCCTTCGGAGCCGGACATGAAAAAGCCCCGCAAGTCCATGAACTTGCGGGGCTTTTCTGAATCTGGCGGAGAGAGGGGGATTCGAACCCCCGATAGGCTTTCACCTATACACGCTTTCCAGGCGTGCGACTTAAACCACTCATCCATCTCTCCGGAAGAGCGAGAGTATAGCAAACTCTTGCGCCGCCCCGCCACTCCCTCTTCACCCGGCCGTCACGGATGACGAATGTAGTCGACCAGCGCACGCGTGTAGTCGTCCGGCCGGCGGTCGAGCAGGCTGACGACGATCGCCACGGCAAACCCCGCCGGCACGCCGAACACGCCGGAGCTGATCGGTTCGATCCCGAACCACATCGGCCCGGCAAAACCGGTCAGCTGCGCGAAGAACGGATACGTCGACACGATGTAGTACACGCACACCGCGAGCCCCGTCACCATGCCCGCGATCGCGCCGCGCGTCGTCGTGCGCTTCCAGAACACGCCCAGCACGAGCACCGGGAAGAAACTCGACGCCGCCAGCGAAAACGCCGCGCCCACCAGGAACAGGATCTTCCCCGTGTTCAGCGATGCCACATACGACGCGAACAGCGCGACCCCGAGCAGCAGCACCTTCGAGATCGTCACGCGCCGCTGGCTGGTCGCGTCGGGCGCGACCATGTGGTAGTACACGTCGTGCGACAACGCGTTCGCGATCGTCAGCAGCAGCCCGTCCGCGGTCGACAGCGCGGCCGCGAGCGCGCCCGCGGCGATCAACCCCGACACCACGTACGGCAGCCCGGCGATCTCGGGCGCGGCCAGCACGACCATGTCCGGCTGCATCTGGATCTCGGACCAGTGCACGATCCCGTCGCGCACCTCGTCGACGACGCTGATCAGATCCGGCTCGAAGTGATGCCACTGCGTGACCCACGCCGGCAGCTCCGCAAACGGCCGCCCGACCAGGTTCGCGAGGATCTCGTACTTGATCATCACCGCGAGCACCGGCACGCTCAGATAGAACAGCGCGATGAAGAACAGCGTCCACCCGACCGAGCGCCGCGCGGACGCGACCGACGTCGTCGTGTTGTAGCGCGTCAGGATATGCGGCAAGCTCGCGGTGCCGAGCGACAGGCACAGCAGCAGCGCGAGGAAATTCCGCTCGCGCGGCTTGCGCTCGTCCTCGCTCGCGGCGGGAAACGGTTCGTGCATCGGCACCGGCGGCTCCGCGCGCGCGAGCAGCTCGTCGCGGGCCTGCGTCCATACCACCCGCGCCGCCGCGGGATCGCGCGGGAAGTCGGCGAGCTCCCGCTCGCGCTGGTTGATCTCGCGCAGCGGCCCGTTGTGGCGCCGCAGCTCGGCGAGCTGCTCGACGAGCTGCCGGCGCGCGTCCGCATAGGAAGCCGGCAACCGGTCGAGCTGCGTCTGGATGTATCCGGCCCGCCGGCGATACGCGTCGCGCACCTGCTGTTCGTCGCGCGCATCGCGCACCTGCGCTTCGAGTGCGGCCACGCGTTCCATCAGCTGTCCGTAATTGAACTGCGGCACCGGCCCGAGCCCGTTCTTCACCGCGATCAGCGACACGGGAATCAGGATCGCGCTGATCAGGATGATGTACTGCGCGACCTGCGTCCACGTGACCGCGCGCATCCCGCCGAGGAACGAGCACACGAGAATGCCCGCGAGCCCGCAGAAGATGCCGATCGCGAAATCGACGCCGATGAAGCGCGTCGCGATCAGCCCGATCCCCTGGATCTGCGCGACCAGGTAGACGAACGAGCACAGGATCGCCGCGCCGGCCGCGAGCGCGCGCACCGCGGTGCTCGAGAAGCGCGTGCCGAGGAAATCGGGAATCGTGTAGCGGGCGAGCTTGCGCACGTACGGCGCCAGCAGGAACGCGACGAGGCAGAAGCCGCCGGTCCAGCCCATCAGGTAGGCGAGCGCATCGTAGCCGGTCGCGTACAGCGACCCGGCGAGGCCGATGAACGACGCGGCCGACAGCCAGTCGGCGGCGGTCGCCATCCCGTTGAACGCGGACGGCACGCGCCGCCCGGCGACGTAATACTCGACCAGATCGGACGTGCGCGACAGCAGCCCGATCACCGCATAGACGGCGATCGGCACGAACAGGAACACGTAGCCGATCCACACGCCGGAACCGGCCGCGCGCTCGATCCGCCACAGCAGCAGCACGAAGCCGAGGAAGCCGAGTGTATACAGCGCATACGCGCGGATCAGGCGACGCGTCAGCATGCGTCAGCGCCCGGTGCGTGCGGCGGCGGCTTGCGCCGCGTAGTCGTCGTATGCGCGGCGCAGGATGCGGTCCGCGCGCTGCATCAGCCCGATGTAGACGACGATCAGCACGAGGTAGACGAGGATCGCGCCTTGCGCGCCGACATAGAACGGCAGGCTGAATCCGGCAAAGCGCACGCCCGCGAGCGCGGGCGCGAAGAACGGCACGACGAACGACACCGAGAAGCCGGTCGCCATCAGCACGGCGATCAGCACGACGTTGAAGCGCCAGTAGCGCGCATGCGCGCGCGCGAGCGGCGCGGGCACGGGCGGCGGCGCAGCAGGCGCGGGACGGGACGGAACGCTCATGCCGAAGTGTGGCAACGAAGCCCCTGCGCGGGCAATCGGGATTGCCGCGCAGGGGTGCATGCCGCGACGCGCGAACTCAGCGCGCTTCGGCGAGCTGATCGAGGATCGCCGGGTTCTCGAGCGTGGACGTGTCCTGCGTGATCGCCTCGCCCTTCGCGAGCGAACGCAGCAGGCGTCGCATGATCTTCCCGGAACGCGTCTTCGGCAGGTTGTCGCCGAAGCGGATGTCCTTCGGCTTCGCGATCGGCCCGATCTGCTTGCCGACCCAGTCGCGCAGTTCCTTCGCGAGCTTCGCGGCCTCTTCGCCTTCCGGGCGCGTACGCTTGAGCACGACGAACGCCACGACGGCCTCGCCGGTCGTCTCGTCCGGCCGGCCGACCACGGCCGCCTCGGCCACGAGCTCGTGCGCGACCAGCGCCGACTCGATCTCCATCGTGCCGAGCCGATGGCCCGACACGTTCAGCACGTCGTCGATCCGGCCCATGATCGTGAAGTAGCCGGTCTCCTTGTCGCGCACGGTGCCGTCGCCGGCGAGATACAGCCGGCCGCCGAGTTCGTCGGGGTAGTAGCTCTTCTTGAAGCGCTCCGGGTCGCCCCAGATCGTGCGGATCATCGACGGCCACGGACGCTTGACGACCAGGATCCCGCCCTGCCCGTCCGGCACGTCCTGGCCGGTCTCGTCGACGACGGCCGCCATGATGCCCGGCAGCGGCAGCGTGCACGAACCGGGCACGGTCGGCGTCGCGCCCGGCAGCGGCGAGATCATGTGGCCGCCGGTTTCGGTCTGCCACCACGTGTCGACGAGCGGGCAGCGCTCCTGGCCGACGTGCTTGTGGTACCACATCCACGCTTCGGGGTTGATCGGCTCGCCGACGGTGCCGATGATGCGCAGGCTCGACAGGTCGTAGCTCTTCGGATGGACCTTGTCGTCGGCCTCGGCCGCCTTGATCAGCGAGCGGATCGCGGTCGGCGCGGTATAGAACACGCTGACCTTGTGGTCGGCGATCATCTTCCAGAAGCGCCCGGCGTCCGGATAGGTCGGCACGCCTTCGAACACGATCTGCGTCGCGCCGCACGCGAGCGGGCCGTACGTGATGTACGTGTGGCCGGTGATCCAGCCGATGTCGGCGGTACACCAGAACACGTCTTCCGGCTTCCAGTCGAACGCCCACTTCATCGTCTGCGCGGCCCACAGCAGATAGCCGCCGGTGCTGTGCTGCACGCCCTTCGGCTTGCCGGTCGAGCCCGACGTATACAGGATGAACAGCGGATGCTCGGCGCCGACCCATTCCGGCGCGCAGGTATCGGCTTCTTCCGCCGTCTGTTCGTGCATCCACAGGTCGCGATCCGCGTGCCAGTCGATCTTGCCGCCGGTGCGGCGATAGACGATCACGCTCTTCACGGCGTCGCACCCGCCCATCGCAAGCGCCTCGTCGGCGATGCTCTTGAGCGGCAGCGTCTTGCCGCCGCGCATCTGCTCGTCGGCGGTGACGAGCGCGCTCGCGCCGACGTCGACGAGCCGTTCGTTCAGCGACTTCGCCGAGAAACCGCCGAACACCACCGAGTGCGTCGCGCCGATGCGCGCGCAGGCCTGCATCGCGACGATCGCCTCGACCGACATCGGCATGTAGATCACGACGCGGTCGCCCTTGGCGATGCCGCGCTTCTTCAGCGCGTTCGCGAAGCGCGCGACGCGCGCGAGCAGGTCGGCGTAGGTGACGCGGGTGACGGTGCCGTCGTCCGCTTCGAAGATCACCGCGACGCGCTCGCCGTTGCCGGCGGCGACGTGGCGATCGAGGCAGTTGTAGGACGCGTTGAGCTCGCCGTCTTCGAACCACTTGTAGAACGGCGCATCGGACTCGTCGAGCACCTTCGTGAACGGCTTGTGCCACGCGAGCGTCTCGCGGGCATGGCGCCCCCAGAATCCTTCGTAATCACGCTCGGCCTCGTCGGCAAGCGCACGATAGGCTTGCATGCCGGAAATGGCCGCCGCCTTCACGAGCGCCTCGGGCGGCGCAAACTGGCGGCTTTCGTGAAGAACCGATTCAATCGCAGACATCGACTACCCCTTGGTGAACATGAATCCTCTGATTGCCGGCGCGTGTCGTGCACGCCGCGTCTTGGCCGGCGCATGCGCGCCGCTGTCTCCTACCACCCGCACGCCCCCACCGGGGGCCGCATGCGATGTTGCACCGCACCACGCCGCACGACGGCGGCGGCGTGATCCGACAGCTTCCACGATAAGCGCCTGAACTTACCCGTCACTTACGCGGCGCCGCCGGCGGCACACCGGGCGGCTCGCTTTGCGCTGTTTCGACCGCGACCCTACAATCCTAACTGACTTCGCCTTCCGGATTCCAGCTTGAATCGCTACGCACTTTTCCTCATCGCGTCGATGCTGCTCGTCGGCAGCAACGTCGGCATCGGCAAATCGATCGTCGCGTTCGTCCCCGTCGCCATTCTCGCCACGCTGCGCTTCGTGATCGCGATCGCCGTGCTGTGGCCGCTGTTCCGTCCGGTCAAGATGCGCGCGGTCAAGCGCGCCGAATGGCTGAACCTGTTCCTGCAGGCGTTCTTCGGCACCTTCATGTTTACGCTGCTGATGCTGAACGGCGTGCAGCGCACGAGCGCGGTCGCGGCCGGCGTCATCACGAGCACGATCCCCGCCGTCGTCGCGCTGTTCGCGTGGCTGTTCCTGCGCGAAAAACCGAACGGCCGTGCGCTCGTGTCGATCGCGCTCGCGATCGTCGGCGTCGTGACGATCAACGTCGCGAACGGCAGCGCGATGGCCGCGGACGCATCGGCCGGTTCGCTGACGGGCAACCTGCTGATACTCGGCGCGGTGTGCTGCGAATCGATCTACGTGATCCTGTCGCGCCGCCTCACGCAGACGCTCGCGCCGATCGACATCTGCGCGTACACGCACCTGTTCGGCCTGCTGCTGATGCTGCCGCTCGGCGCCGGCGCGGTGTGGCATTTCGATTATGCGAGCGTGCCGTCGAACATCTGGGCGCTCGTCGTCTGGTATGGCCTGTCGGCCAGCATCTTCTCGTTCTGGATGTGGATGAAGGGCATCCGGCACGTGCCGGGCAGCCTCGCCGGCGTGTTCAGCGCGGTACTGCCGGTCGCCGCGGCCGTCTACGGGATCGCGTTCCTCGGCGAGCGCCCGACGCTCGCGCACGGCGTCGCGCTCGCGTGCGTCGTCACGGGCATCGTGCTTGCGAGCCTGCGCGTGAAGCACACGCCGCCCGTCGCGCCCTGATCCGTCCCCGGCGCCCCGTCCGGCCGCGGGGCGCATCGCTGCAGCCATGCGGGCCGACGCGCTACAATAGCGCGCTTTTCCAAGATTACTGCCCCCGATACCCGCGCCCGTTCCACCATGTCAGCCTCGCCGACCGACCCGCATTCGTCTGGCCGTCGCGCCGCCCGCCCGTTGCGCCCGCTGCCCGCCCTGATCTTCATGAGCCGCTGGCTCCAGGTGCCGCTGTATCTCGGCCTGATCGTCGCGCAAGGCGTCTACGCGTTCCTGTTCCTGCACGAGGTCTGGCACCTGCTGTCGCACGCAGCCAGCCTCGACGAGATCGGCGTGATGCTCGCGGTGCTCGGCCTGATCGACGTGGTGATGATCTCGAACCTGCTGATCATGGTGATCATCGGCGGCTACGAGACATTCGTGTCGCGGCTCGGCATCGAGGGCCACCCGGACGAGCCCGAATG
>Ga0157367_1000581_pt1 | contig 17649 bp, 13 predicted proteins | sample AttbisABBM2_FD_113142 | JGI IMG/M metagenome (GOLD analysis project Ga0157367, IMG submission 113142) | Fungus gardens microbial communities from leaf cutter ant in Botucatu, State of São Paulo, Brazil - Atta bisphaerica ABBM2 | ecosystem: Host-associated > Fungi > Mycelium > Unclassified ...
GTTAAGGCCTTATCGATAGACAGCACGGCAGGCCAGATGACGTCGCAGGCGAAGATTGATCTACAAAGCCAGCAAGAAGTGAATAATACCCAAGGTGTGATTTCAGCAGATCAGGGGATTCAGATTAATAGCCAAGGGTTAAATAACCAGAAAGGTCAAATTGGAACACAAGGGCATTTGACTCTGCAGGTGGGGAATTTAACTTTAAACAACCAAGCTGGATTATTACAGGCAGGTCAAGACCTCATTATAGATGCGGCATCAATTGATAATTCACTATCTGGGAAGATCAGTGCTCAAGGTCAGGCTACATTACAAACTACAGGTCTTTTAAATAATCAGACTGGGGCAATTACAGCTAATCAGGACATTACTTTAACAAGCCATGGTTTAAATAATACCCAAGGCCAAATTGGTAGCGTCGCGGGAAGCCTGAATCTGGAGATGGGGGATCAGGTTCTAAATAATCAATCTGGGTCTTTGCTTTCTGGTCAGCATATTAATATTCATGCTTCAGGACTAAATAATAATCAAGGACAGATTATTGCTCGGCAAATTTTAGATATTGATACCGAGTTACAAGAATTGAATAATAAACAAGGTCTAATCAGTGCTGATACCGCGAATATTCGTTCTGGTACCTTAAATAATGATCAAGGGCTTATTCAAACGAATAATGTTCTAAGTATTGATACACAAAGTCACGATTTAATTAATACTCATAGTGGCAGCCAAGGTGGACTACTAAGTCAAGGTAATCTTACTTTGAAAAATCTTGCCACAATTGATAATACGCAAGGTTATATTGCTAGTGGTCAAACTCTAGATATCACTGCAAATCAGGTACAGAATGGTAGTGGTACTTTACTAGCAGCTCAAAACCTTAAGCTACAAGGCCGTGGACAGAACCAACTACTGAACAACCAGTCTGGTCAGTTATTGTCTATGGGCGATATGTCGTTGAATATAGACCGAATCAATAATGCTGGTAAAGTTAACACTACGGATACTGACAGCCATATTATGGCAGCTGGTCAATTAAATATTAGTACGCAGCAACTGGATAACCAAAATACAGCATTAACAAATAGTGGCACATCGGTTCAGGGGATTGATGCTGGAAGCTTGAACCTAAATGCTTTGGCTGTTGATAACCAATCTGGTGTAATTCGGAGCAGTAAAAATAGTCAACTGAATGTTAGTCAACAATTAAATAACCAGTTCGGTGAAATCAGTGCAGTAGAGCAACTCGGTATTCAAGGTAACTCACTTGCTATTAATAACCAAAAGGGCAAATTACTTGCAGGGGAAAATTTAAATATTGTGGCCTTGTCTCTTAATGGAGATGGTCAGATTTTAAGCTTAGGCAATGCTGATATTAAGTTGCAAGAAAGCTTTAAACAAACCCAAGCTGGACAGTTACAGGCTAATAATAATTTAAGTTTAACAACGGCTGGTGATATACAAAATGATGGAAAAATCAATGCCGGCAACACTCTAAAACTGAGTGCTACTAATGTTAATAATAGTCGAGATGCTCAGATTGAGAGCCATGATACTCAAATCACTGCACAAGATAAGATTAATAATACTGGACTGATCAATGGCGACTACACCACTCTAAAAGCCAATATCGTAAATAACCAAGGTTCGGGTCGTATATATGGTACAGAACTTGCGATTGGCGCTAATACGTTAAATAACTTGCCTGATGTTAATGGTCAGGCACCAGTAATTGCTTCACGTGGTGATATGAACCTTGGGGTTCAAACACTCAATAACCTAGCTAATACGACAGATTACACTAGTCAGGCATTGATTCTAAGTGCAGGGAATATGTATTTAGGAGGAGCTTTAGATACGAACCGTAAAGCAACTGGGCAGGCGAGTGTCATTAATAACGAAAGTGCCACGATCGAGTCTTTAGGAGATATGTATTTATTTGCCAAGCAAATAAACAATATTAATCGACACTTTATAACGAGTGACAATGTAGAAGTATCGCGTGTAGATGGACTCAAAAAATTCTGTAATGCTTGGTGTACCTTTGATGGTAAGTATGATGATGGTAACTGGTATGAAGACTGGATGACATACACGTATAGTGAAATTACCTATGAAACCAGAACAGTTGAGTCAGCACCTGGACAAATTAAGGCAGGTGGCAATCTAGATTTAGGTAGTGCACATGTTCTTAACGATAACAGTCAAATTTTAGCTGGGGGCGAGCTTAAAAATCAGGGAGGTGTAATTGAGCCTGGCAAGGGTATAGATGGACTCAAAAAAATTGTAGATAAAGGGATTCGAACTAAACATTGGGAATATGAAGGGCAATGGGATAATCCTTTTGAAGTTTCAACCGAAAGCACAATTAATTTGCAAATTAGTCAGGCCTTGGGTAATCAAAAAATTAATCAAAGTTCAATTTCGGTTACAAATGTTTCTAATAACAAAAATGATACTCAGATTCAATCTAGCCAAGTCAATCCAAGCCATCTTAATGATTTAAAAGATAGTGATGTTTCGACACAGGTAGGCCAAGCACAAAATGCACAAGGACAAAATATTAGTGTAGTCGATACTGTAAATACATCGAATAATACTAGTATTCAGACTGGGCAACAGACTCAGCCAACAAACCGAACTAAAGATATAGATGCGAAAATTACTGGTTCGCAGTCAAATGTGGCTCAAGCAGTTCAAGCTAATGGACAAAATTTAGATGCTGGGCATAGTGTAAATATCTCGAATAATACTCAAACTCAGTCTGCACAGCAGAATCAGCCAACAAACCAATCTAAAGATTTAGATGCGAAGATTAGTAGTTCACAGACAAATGTGGCTCAAGCAGGTCAAGCTGGCACACAAAATTTAAGCATGGGTTCTAGTGCGAATGTATCGAATAGTACTGAAACTCAACAAGGACAACAAAATCAGGCATCACCACAAGCTAAAGATTTAAGTACAAGTGTTACTGGTTCACAGACAAATGTGGCTCAAGCAAATCAAGCTAATGAGCAAAGCTTAAATATTGGTCATAGTGAGAATGTATCGAATAGTACTCAGACTCAGCAAGGACAAAAAAATCAAGTATCGCAACAATCTAAAGATTTAAATGCAACTATTACCGAGTCACAGTTAAATGTGGCTCAGGCAGGTCAGGTTGGTGGACAAAATCAGGTCATTAAAGATGGAGAGCAAGTAACAAATACTAGTGAAATAAACGCTAGTCAACAGAATTATCCTACACAAAAGTCTAAAGATTTATCAGTTGCGGTTGACAAATATACCCAACAAAAAGGGCATACTGCAGATCAAACAAATACCCAAGAAATGATTGATCAGGTAAATGCTCCAGATCAAGCTGTTGATGCTGTACAGTATGAAATACGGACTTTGACTGCATCTGAAGTTAAAGTTCCGAATAGTGCGTTGTATAGAGTTAATAAAGATAGCAAAGCTGGTTATTTGATAGAAACTGACCCAAGTTTTACAAATTATAAAAATTGGTTATCTTCAGATTATATGTTAGATGCATTAGGCCTTGACCCTGCACTACAACAGAAACGTCTTGCGGATGGTTTCTACGAGCAACGTATGGTGCAGGACCAGATTGCCAACTTAACGGGTTACCGCTTCCTTGCGGGCTATACGACGGATGATGAGCAATATAAAGCATTGATGAATAACGGGGTAACTTTTGCTAAACAGTATGGTTTACGTCCGGGTATTGCTTTAAGTGCTGATCAAGTCGCGCAATTGACCAGTGATATTGTGTGGTTGGTTGAAAAAGATGTGATTTTAAAAGATGGTACAAAAGCTAAGGCTTTAGTTCCACAAGTCTATGTAAAAGCTCGTGTGGGGGACTTGAAAGGAGATGGAACATTACTTTCTGGTAATAGCATCAAATTTAATCTAGATGGGGATCTCATTAACGGGGCGACAATTGCTGGACGTCAAGCAGTAGAAATTACGGCGGATAATGTCCATAACCTAAATGGGCGAATTCAGGGTAATCAGGTCGCGATTGAAGCTAGAAAAGATTTAAATAATATTGGTGGACAAATTATTGCCAAAGATGCAATGGCATTGAAGGTAGGTGGAAACCTGAAAGTTGAAACTACAACACGTACATCGACAAGTCAGGTGGGTGGTTTTGGTTCAAGTATAACTGGTGTGGACCGTATCGCAGGCTTATATGTAGGTAATGGTAGTACTGTACAACCGAATCAGGCAACACTAGTTGTAGATGTCGCTGGAAATACAGTTCTTAAAGCGGCTGAACTGAATAATAGCAATGGCGCTACGGTAATCAATACTGTAGGCAATGTAGATATTGGAACGGTACAAACTGGTTATAAACTCACTACTTATCAAGATGCAAGAAATAACGCAACTAGTCAAAAAACTCAGGATATAGGCAGTCAGATTAATAGTGCAGATTCATTATTGATATCTGGACAAAATATTAAGGTCAAGGGTTCAGCTTTAAATAGTGTACAAGGTACAACCCAACTTTCTGCAGTTGAAGAGTTAAATATTGAAGAAGGCCGTAAAACTAGCCAATTTGATAGCCAATCTTATAATAAACACAAAGGTGTATTAAGCAGTAAAAGTACAAGTAATCTAGTTCATAATCAAAGTGATGAAGCGATTGCTAGTACGCTTGAAGGTAACAAAGTCATACTTGATGCTAAGAATATTAATATTCAGGGTAGTCAGGTAGTGTCTAAAGAGTTGACACAGATTCAAGCCAAAGAAAATATCAAGATTACTACTGCAGAAAATCAATATTCCAACCAACAGGAACAGACAGTTAAGAAATCAGGATTTAATGCAAGTCTTTCTGATGGTGCAGCAAGTGTAGGTTACGCAAAATCTAACCTAAACACAAAAGAGGATGGAAAATCTATAACCTTAGCCCAAAGTGTGATTCGTAGCCAAACAGGTGATACGACGATTATTGCTGGTAAAGATTTGACCGCTGAAGCTGCCATTTTAGATGCAGGTAAGAACCTCAATTTAAAAGGGGCAAATGTTAATCTAAATGCAGCCTATACAACCGATGAGAAATATTCAGAAGTTCATAGTAAACAATCGGGTATTTCTGTTGGTGTGACTTATTCACCAGCACTTGCGGCAAAATCTGCATATGACAAGAGTATGGGCGATAACCAATACTCTGACAGTGCTATTGGGAAAATCATGTCGCAAGCCAATGCCATCGATAAAGGACTCATGGCAGCACAAACCCCAATCGTCATTTCTGGAGGAAGCAAAAAAACAGAACAAACAAAGAATACCTTTAGTAGCCAAGCAGTTGTTACGCAAGTTGCTGCAAAAGGCAATTTAAATATTATTGCGACAGAAGGTAGCATTAATAGTCAAGGCGCACAGCTTTCTGCGGAAGGTGATGCTTTATTACATGCTAAAGAAAATATAAATCTTGCCTATGCGCAAGATCACTCAGCGCAAACGGCTGACCGTAAGCAAAAAGGCTTTAGTACAGATAGCCGTGATTGGATTGCACCTGGAGGTGTATTTAATAATCAAGAGCAAGGACAAGCAAACACCAGTAAAACTACAGGCACACAACTTTCAGTTGGCGGAAAAACCACCTTACAAACTGAACAAGGTGATATTAACATCTTGGGTAGTTCGATTGCTTCGCAGGGCGATGTAAATCTCAATGCTGCTCGAGACATCAATATCAAGTCTACACAAAACAGCCAAAGCCAAAGTGAGCACAGCTCAAACAAAGGCATTGGTAGTGCACAGATTTCAGATACTGAAAAATTCTTTGGTTACATGAATGGCAATAGCCAAAGTAATAGCAATGATATTGAACAACAACGCAGTCAGGTCGGAAGCCTAACGGGTAACGTCAACATACAGGCGGGGAATCAATATACACAACAAGTTGCAGATATTGTTGCGAAAAAAGACTTAAACATTTCAGCGCAACAAATCAATGTTTTAGAGGATCATACGCGAGGCAGTTCATCTAGTGCGGCAGATGACTTAAAAATTGGCATATTTGCTAAAGTCAGCTCACCGATTTTGGATTTAATCAACAGTATAGATAAGAGTGCTCATAGCAAAGCGGATGATCGTACACAGGCACTACAAGCTGTTGCAGCTGGTGCTCAGGGTTATCAAACCTATAGTGATATAAAAGGTGGCGCATTATTTAAAGCAGAAGCAGGTATTGGCTTTAGCACCAGTGAAAATCAGCAAAACAGTAGCTATGCCACTTCGCAACAAAACAATCTGAAAGCTGGTGGTAATGTTAACTTAACCAGTACCACTGGCGATATTCATCTCCAAAATACACAGGTGAAAGCGGAAGATAAGATTAATCTCGATTCAGCAAAAAATATTGTATTGGAATCTGGACAAAGCCAAAACAAAGCAGATGGCAAAAACAGCAATGCAGGATTAAGCGTAGGTTATGGCGTTTCCGTTGGAGCTCAAACAGGCGTCTACATTTATGGAGAGGCAGGTTATGGTAAAGGTAGCAACCATTTAGATAACACTACTCAAAATAATACGACTTTAAATGCCGAGCAAATTAATCTTAAGAGCCAAGGAGATACCACTTTACGAGGAGCACAAGCGAATGCTAACCGTATTGATGCAAATGTAGGTGGTCAGCTTAAAGTTGAAAGTTTGCAAGACACTGTTGAGCAAAGCAGTAACCAAATGGGAGTAGGAGGACGCGTCCAAGCTTCATTAGGTACAGCATGGCAGGCATCTGGTAACTTTAGTAGTAGTCAGGCTTCTGGTAATTCTAATAGCGTTAATCAACAGTCTGGTTTATTTGCCGGAGATGGTGGATACCATGTGAAAGCAGATAGTGTTGACTTAAAAGGTGGCGCAATTGTTTCGACAGCATCTAAAGACAATAATGATTTGACTGCGAACCGTTTAACTTTTAGCAATATCGAAAACCAAAGCCAGTACGATGCGACGACAGTCAGCTTATCTGGAGGCACAAGTTTAGGTAAAGGTAAATCAAGTGGAGATAGTAAGACATCGACACCAACTAACAATGATAACTGGCGTAATGCAACCAGCTTTAGCCCAAGCTTACCGCAACATGAGTCTGACAAAGATAGTAGTACCACTTATGCCACTTTAAGTGCAGGTAATATTACGATAGGTGGTAAGTCGACTACGGTTGAGCAATTGGGTATTCATAGTGATGCTTCGACAGCCAACAGAGTGGTTGAGACCTTACCGAACTTACAAACTATTTTAGATAAGCAAAAAACAGTAGCGGATGCAACTTCTACGATTGCGGCAGCATCACGTACCTATGCTCAAGACCAAATCAAGAATGCAGCAGCGGAAAAAGAAGCGATCGGCAAGCAGATAGCCAGTCAATTAAGTCCAGAAGAACAAGCAAAAGTTCAAAAAATGTCTGCGACTGAGAAGGATGCATATCTAGCTCAATACGGTGCTTATGATGCCGCACTTGCAAATGAAAAAGCAGTGACCAAGCAATGGGGTATGGGTGGAGATCAGAGCCGCGCCCTAAATGCGGTTACTACCGTAATCACGGGTGTCCTTGGCGGGCAAACTGATATTCAAGTTGCTGCAAATGCACTTGCACCTTATGCCGCACAGCAAATTGGTGAGAAGTTTGGACATGGCGAAGATAAAAACAAGGCAGCACAATTAGCGTCTCATGCGATATTGGGTGCAACATTGGCTTACTTAAATGGAGGCAATCCAGCAGCTGGAGGTGGTGCAGCAGTTGCAAGTGAAGCAGCAGCAGATTACTTAGCGAATCAATATAACGATGGCAAGACAGCGATTAACCCAGAAACAGGTAGGTTTGATGCAAATCTATTACCAGAAAATGTTAAATCGAGTATTCGAGACTTAACGGCAGCGATTGGAGCAGTTGTTGGTGGAACAGTTGGTGATTCTAAATCGAATGCACAGTTGGCGGGGGTAATTGGGCAAAATGCTGTTGAAAATAATACATTAGAAAATGTGCTATTACCGCATGAAGTTGATGAGATTAAGAATGATCAAACTGGACAATATGCGAAAGAACAGTTGCAGGCTATCAAAGATAATAGTACTTATAAAATTAATGCTGATGGAGATTTTATTGTTTGTGTAAAAGTTGCAGGTTCTTCATGTGCGCCAAGAGAAGGTGAGCGTTATGCAACTCAGCAAGAGATATTGGAAAAAGGAGGTGAAGCAGTAGCAACAACAGCTGTATCATGGGGAGCAGCAAAAGTAGCACTTGAGCCAATTGTTGTAGCTGCTAAAGACTATGGCGTTTGGTCGAAAGTAGTTGGTACAGTAAAAGAGTGGTTTGGTAAAATCAATCCTGAGGAGAAAGTAACAGTATATAGAGTTGATGACATTCAATTTACTCCTAGGATTAATGTAGATGGTGAAGTACCGGTTGTTACTACTAAAAGTGGTAATGAGCGTGCTTTATTCTTAAATTTTGGTGATGAAGCAAGAGCTCATGAATTTGCAATAATAAATAGAAAAGGTGAGGCTACTATTACAGCAGTTGATGTAGATCGAAAACTGTTAGAAAAGCTTAGACAAACATCCATATATGATAAGAGTGATGCAGCTAAATTAAATCCTACAGCTCCAATAGTAGTAGACATTAACAAAGCAGTTGATCAATATGGGCTAAGAACACCTGAACAGATTCAAATGTTTAGAGAAGCTTTAGATCCTAAAAGCGTACGCTTAATTCCTTTAGACCCCAACAAGGTACCTAAAAAATGAAAGTTTTTATAATATTATGTAAAGTTCATGCTGTAGCTGAAACAATTATGCCTTCAACGATGAGTAAAGCTTTCGTAAATTGTTATATTAATGCTTCTTCCTATGAAGAAGCTGTAAATAAAATTTTGAATCAGTTTACGAATGATGGAATATATTTGGATGAAATTGAATCCCCTGTATATGAAATGCCTGTTACTAGTTGGCAATTGCATATTCAAGAGCAATATAAATCTCTATCAAATGAGATGTTAAGTCAATCAGAATTTGAAAATGAAATTAAAAATGGTAAAGTTGTATACGGTATTTTTAGTAGTTTTAATTGATTTTTAAAATATTCTTTAAACACCCCAGTTTTATAATAAGATTGGGGTGTTTATTAGTTCAAAGATTGTTTTTAATTTATCCGATATAAAGTTTAATTAAAATAATAAGGATAAATTTTTTCAATAGGAAGCATTTTTTTTGCGTTTTCTACATCGCCCGTATCTATTAAATGTTTAATAGTGAGTACATCATTAGTAATATCGTTAATGGTAATAATCCATTCATTTATATATTTTAATACAGCTTCCTCACTTAATCCTATTTGAATAGCTCTATAGGATAATGGGTTCGAAAATATATCTCTTTCAGGATCCCATTGAATTCTAACAGGATATTTACTCTTGTGAATTTTCCATTCTTCATTATTTAAATGTTCAGGTTTATGACTTAAACAGCCATTCATCAAAGCCCATTCGAAACCTTCTCTCTTAATATCAATAGCTAATATTCTTTTTTGATTAGCATCTTTTTGAGCCCAACCTGAGCGATACATCATCCATAAAAAAGAAGGTTTTATCCAAGTCATTCTATCAATTTTGAACGGTGGTGAAACGAAAGTACCATGTTCTAAAGCAGAGTCAGCGATTATATCCGAGTATGCTTGATATATACGGATAGTTTCATCAGTATAGTAAGCCCTAATTTGGTTATTGGGTATAGTCATTTTTGAAGTTAAAAAATATATATGATAAATATTCTAGCATAATTTTAATTAGATTCTCTTACTTTGAAAATTACATTACGTAAGTACCCGAATTAGAGATTCAAAAAAAAGCCCACCAATTGTTGTTAAAAGTAGTTGATTTATATAAGCTATAGATAGTGACTGGGCAGCTTGTTTTGATGCAACAGATTATAGTGGTGATCCTAAAGTTCTAGTGTACGACCTTGGAAATAGGGAAAATCATTATGAGAAAAAGAATTTTGATGAATGGTTAAAGTTCGTCATTAGTGAAATCTAATTATAGTATTAATATGGTTGAGATAACTTATCTTATTGGATTTTAATTTTTTTAATTGTTGAAAAATGCTTCTACCTTTGAGTGGAAGCATAATTTTCATTCTACTGAAAAACAATAAATTCTATCGGTACATGTTTAACCAACCAGACTCCATTTTCAGCTTGGAAAAATTCAAATCCATTCTTATGCATTTCTAAAGCATGAATAATTAAAATCTCAGGTTTACCATAACGTGCTCCTACGGATAGAGCCGTGTCGTTGTTTTCTGTTAGATGTACATATTGACGATCTTTAGAGATTAAACCTTGCTCTTTTATAGAATTTATAAACCTTTGGGCTGTACCATGATAAAGAGAAATTGGCGGTACAAGCTTATTTAGCGTGATATCAACACTTGTGGTTGAGTGGCCCTGTACAGCGCGAATATATTTTCCATCATCAGAAATTTGGAAGCGCTTTTTATCACTATTGCTCACGATACTCTTAATAATTTCTTCGTCTAAAACTACATTTTTGACTGGTTGTGACTTGGAAATTAAGTCTGCAATATTTGCCCAACCTTCACGATCTAAAGTCAGATCAATTTCTTCTGGTTTGTGTCTTAGAATAAAACTTAAATATTGGCTAATTACTTTTTCGTTCATAGGTATAGACTATTAGAGTTTCTTATATTTTAGTGATTTTAATAACTTATGGAAATATTAGATTGAATATAAGAAATAATGTGTCTAAAAGTGAATATCGTTGGAGTAATACTGCAACCATTAATATCAACCCTAAAACAAAGAAAGCTTTTACACCCTATCCAAATTTAAAATTAGGTCAATCTAAACCTGACCCATTAAAACGTCGTTAAGGAAAATAGTTATGATAGATGTTAGCCCAGAACATATAGAACGGATAATTGAAGGAGCATGGCATCCTGATACCGTAGAATTTTATAATTTTGAGAATGAATTTTATCGTTTGGATTTTTCAAAAGAAGAGGATGCTCGGTATGCAATCAATAAATGGCTAAGCATAGATAAATGGCATTCTATAGAATCTATGCTGCAACATAAGGAAGATTTAAGATATTGTATTACTAAGAAAAAATATCCACTTGGTAATGTTGATTTAAACAATTTGGATGGAGATGCAACTCATGTTCAGAAGCCCAATATTAGCAATGAATTTTGGGACAGTTGGGATAGTTGGGACAGGAATTTTTTTAATTTTTTATTAATTTTATGGGATGAGTGGTTTCATGAGCCTTTTATTCCCGCCAATTTATCTCAATACCGTGAAAGAATAGATAGAGAATTTGTTGAATTTCCTCATATGCCTGAATTATGGGGAAAACCAAAATATAAGGTAGAAGCTTAATTGCTACTCAAGAATTTCTAACCTTTGTTCGCATAAATAACTGAAATAAAATTATAAATGATAATTTTTGGAAATAAGGATACCTTCGCTTTATTTATTGAGCCGATTGTATATATTGAAAGCATGCGAGATTATGATTGCTTTTGTGGGTTTTATATAAAAGGGAATAAATATAGTTCGGAGTCTACTCAAATGTTATATATGCAAAAAGAGTCAGTAAAGGTGGGAGCCCTTTGTAATGTCATTGATTCCGAAAAGTACTTCTTTATGGATATAAAGGAATGTTTTAAAGAAATGCTATCAATTCGCTATTTGAACTTTATAGCAGAGAGTGAAGCTGAGTATATGGATAAAGAGTGGGACGATTATGATTATAATGAATTTATTTATAGTGCTAATTTAGAAAGTAGTTTTTTTGGAGATAATAGGTATGATTTATTTTGTATTGGATATAAAGGCAGGGTAAGGTTAATTTCTTATAAAATAGCCAGTACATATTTCTCTCTAAAATATTTAAAACAGTATGAAATAAATGAGTGCTTTATTAAGAAAGATGAACTAGAAAAGATAGTTTGTAAAATTGAGCATGTAGCTTTTAATTAGAAGGTATACATGGGTTCTCAAATCTCTAATGAATAGTAAATTGGAAAGTTGTGAATAATAGGTTGTAAATTGAAATGATAGTTAAATATAGTGATGATTTTTTTATACAGTGGGATGTTGTTTATCCATTAAAAAATAATTTAGATCTTGGAATATTTAACTTTTGGATTAATGATACATGTTATCCAGCAAAGGGAATAAATATTACATTAAACTCTCTTTTTCATGTTTTAATCAGTAATATTGAAGAGATTAAAGCACTTAATAATGATATAGGTGATGTACCAATTGAGAAAATAGATTTTTGTTCTTTTGATAATAAGGATCTAGTGTGGTTAGATACTGGCGAACTATTTCAATTTGGCTTTGGTATGGTTTTAGGTTTTAATAAGGAAAGCGAAAGATTGTTCTATACTTTTGATTATGAAAAAAGCTATTCTGAAATTATTTTGCCAAAAGGAACAGTAGTATCTACTTTACAAGCTTTGTCTAAGTTGTAAACTTTATTTGCTTAAATGTTTTACAAGTGTCTCCTAGATAAATATTATTGACTCACAATTCGGCCGTTTACTTATGCAAACTCTTAGACTTGAGAGTTTACATTTTTTTGTCGTAAAAGAACCTTTATCACAAGCTTTTTCACCTAAGTATGTTGAAGATATTATTAAGAATGAATCGTCAATCAAGCAGAAAAATGGAAACTGGTCATATAAATCTGGTGATTTAAATGTAATTTTAAGGCCAGATAGGAAACTTGTAATCACTATTGTGACAGAAAAAGAGTAGTTGAAATGTGTAACAGTATACTGGATGAATTAGAAGAATTAGTCACAAAATATATTCATGATGAGATCAACTTTTATGATTTTAAAGGTTTTATAATTGGTAAAAGTAATACTTTAAATAATTATATAAACTTTAAATATGATTTAGTTATGATAATAGAGAATTGGTTTGAATATGTGGAGTTCTGCTATTTTGAGAAAAATTGGGAAGAGTATTCTTTAGAGTTAGGAATTTTTTTAATTAAAGGTATTAAAAGTTATCCTGAAGAGGCTCATTTACCATCAGATTCTATAATAGTCAAGGAGCAATTTTCCCGTTATTTATCCTAATTTTAAAGTCGAAAGAAAGGAAATATTCAAGGTTGTGATTAAAAAGAGTAAAATATACTTTCTTTAGTGAAATAGAATAATTCAAAAAAGCCGATCTAATATTGATAGGCTTTTTATATAATTAGGGAAAATTATGTGAAAAAATTGATTAAGTTGATGCCAGATTATCAATGTTATCCCTTATGGGAATATGATGAATTTGGCTTAGTAGCTAATTTAAATCCAAAAGATTTACCAATATCAGAAATACTAATAGATAAGCTTATCTTATGGTCTGATATGTATGATGAAACTTTATGTTTAGATGATCCTATTAATTCTACCTTTAAATCGATTCAGGATGAAAGGGAATTCAAACTATTAGGAAGTGAATTATTCGATATTTTAAAAGAAGAGTTAAATGGTCAGTATGAAGTTATCTATGAAAGTTAAGATAGCTTAAAAAATTACTCCCCAATTAACCTAGTTATATGACATTGTATGACTTCTAAATTTTTTTAATATTTTTAAAAAATGGGGAAGTTGAAGATTTCCTTCTCAGAATGCACCAATTTCAAATCAATAGATATGGATAAAACATGAATTCAATAAATCGCAGTAGTAAGTTCTTTCTTGCAGTTTTTCTGATGATGAGTCTTTCAAATACATATGCAGCAAAGACACAGGTTGAAGAGGTTGATGCAATGGAAGCTGCTGGAGCAGAAGTGGCAGAAGCGGGTGGAGCTGATGTTAGTGGAGTAGCGGTTGAATGTGGTGCTGATGGAGCTTGTGATGCTGTAACTTCTGTAGCTCCTGTTTCTGATGATGAAAGGTACGGTGGTATTGAACAGGAATATGTTGTAAAAGGCTGTAAAGTAACGGTCTACAATGATGGGCCAGTGAAAATGGTCGATGTAAAGACGGATCAACCATGTGATGCTCCACTTCCTAAAGGTCATAAATTCTCTAAAAAGAACCATTAATTATTTTGTGTAGCATCTTTAAACAGGTGCTATTGAAATGAATTTACCAAGCCTCAAGCCAACAGAGAGTAAGAGGCTTATTTTTCATATCCATTCTAATTAGGTACTACATAAATAGCCCAATCTTTTATTGCTGAACTCAATTATTTTAAAAAAATCTATAGAAATAACAACATCTGGCTTTACCCGTAGATTTTGTAGTCCATTTTAAAACCCACTGATTTATCAAATACTTTGTCTGTTTTATTTTAAAACAGTTGTCACTTTTTGTGCTTGACGATAAATAGAGTGACTATTATCCTTTGCGTGCTGGCCTACATCGCCAGTCGGTTTTGACGGACCGTATCATAGAAGCATTAAAGGTTTTACTTTTAATGCTTAGCCCCTCGTGCCCCCTCTGCGGCGGAACGGGAGGGGGACACCTTCGGGTGTGCTGGCTCTATGACCAGTCCGTCAACCCCTTTTCGTTCTGCCACCATAATTTTAATGTCTGGCAGAACTCCCAATAAAAAGGAGTCGGCTTTGCACATCCATTATTTCTTGGCAGCCTTTGCCAAAAGCTATAACAACACAACTTAGTTTATTAACGAGTTTGATCGCCATTAGGTTTATCAAGCTTTAAATCGTCACGACCAAAAACTTAGCAACTATAAAACTCGAGATGTGCCAAGCACAGTCTTTATGGGTTTTGCTGTGCCTTTTTTTCTCCCAGAAAGGGCACAGATTTTTTTAACTCATTTATATACAACAAAAATTTATTTTATAACGGTAAAACTATGCCAAATTTAACATTCCCACCACGTGCTTTAAATGTTGTAAAAAAAGGGATTCATCTGTTCCATCACGGTGGATTTCACACTGTTGGCGTCGACAAAATTGTGAGGGAAACAGAAGTCACAAAAATGACGTTTTATAATTATTTTCACTCTAAAGAGCGCTTCATTGAAATCTGTTTAATCGTGCAAAAAGAACGTCTTCAAGAACAAGTGATTGAAATGGTCGAATATGACCACGCTACAAGTACACTAGATAAACTTAAGAAGTTGTACTTTTTACATAGCGATATAGAAGGGCCATATTACATATTATTTAAGGCCATTTTTGAAACAAAAATTAGCTATCCAAACGCTTTTCAGACCGCAGTGAGATATAGAATGTGGCTTATCAATGAAATTTATAGCCATCTCAGACAGTTAAAAACCGATGCAACATTTAATGAGGCCAGACTCTTTTTATATGTGATTGAAGGGACGATTATTCAATTGTTAGATAACTGCAATGTGGCTGAAACAGAGAAGATACTGGATTACTTTTTACTAAAGCTTGGTTTGGTTTAGATAAATATCCCAAAGTACATGGGCAAGGTACTTTGGGATATACAGGTTTTAAATTTTACTTATAGTAAGTTTGGATTTGGGCAGCAATAAAGTCATAACTCGCTTTATTATACAAAGCAAAGTCACTTTTTGCTTGGTAGTTAGTATTCCACGTAGTTGGTGGTGCACCGTATGTTTCTGAGATGACATTACCTTTAACTTGCCATTCTCCATCATAAATTTTCCCATTCATTTCAATAGCTGGATCTTTGCCATTGTCGTAAATTGGGTTTCCTGCACTGTCTACAGAGTAAGTTACATTATATCCAGCCACAGTATCAAATTTATAATTAAAATTTGGATAAAGTTTTTGTTGCCATTCAGCAAGTGTTTTGAAATCAGTGAGTGAACTATCGAATAAATAAAATTCTGTATTGTTATAAACAACAGACTTCGGTACATAAACATATGAGCCACTTGGGAAAGTTGCGTTACTATTTACTAAATTTGCAAAGGCTGTTTGATTGTCTTTAAGAATACGAGCAAATTGATCGCCAATATAAACTGTATCTTTTGCTGTTGAGTTCACGATATCAGCTGGGAAAATATCAGCTAGTTTTTTACCTGAAACATCAATTTTTTCGTAGTCGTAACTAACATTATCTGAATTTAAACTACAAGTATCATTAAATTGAGCAGTCGTAATTTGTGAGCCTTGTGATGCAACAATATAGCCTTCAGGCCAACCATTATTTTGCTTTTGATAAGTCTTTTTAGTGAAAAGACCGAAAGAGTTAAGGTCGTAAGTTTGTACAACATCTTCGGCTAAGTTATTTTCAATTTCGTCAGCAGTTACATTATAAATTGCTTTAGGAGATGAATATATCATCTGCCCATTTCTTTGAAATTCATCTGCATACAATTGACCAACTATATTAAAGCTAGTGGATGTAGGCACTTGCTTATAATTGTATGTCAGAGAGTATAACGGCTCATCAAAAATTGTATTGCTTGAAAGCGTAGAGTTTAAGAGAATGCCTCTATCACACTTTAGACTAGATTGCCCTTGAGCTTGCGTTGATACATTTTCAGTATTATTAGAGCTTGAACTACCTCCACCGCACCCCGTTAACATAATAAATGAAATAGAAACTGCTAAAGTTGAAATTTTTTTCATGAATAAACCTTAAGTATTTATGTTTACTTTGCGGGCGTGATTATATATTTTTTATTTATTAAAAACAGGTCGTTAAATGATATTTATTAAATATTAAGTAGACTGGAATATACTCAATAGTCATTTTTATCTAAATAGGCACTATTAAGCTTTGCTTTTATGAATTTCTATTATGAAGTTTTTTTAAATAAAAAGATTCATTGTTTATAAAATTATCTATATCTTTCTATCTATATATAAATATTTTTAATCACTGCTGATTCGTTTCTCAAGCATATCCATAAAGGTTTTTAAAATATTATTGTGGTTTTTACCCTTATGCGTAATTAAGCATATAGGTGTGCTGTAGTGCATACTTTCTTTTGCAACAGGTTGCATCACACCATCTTCTACCCATTTTTTTGCATAGTGGTCGGGTAAAAAACCTAAGAATTTGCCAGTTAAAATTAGAAAGGCGATACCTTCGCGGTCACTTGCAGTCGCTTTACAGTCTAAAAGCTGATGTAACTTTGCCGCTTCCGATGTAATCGCATAATTAGGCAGAATCGCTTGCCATTTTTTTAACTCATTTAAATTGATGCTGCTACATTGGTTAAATAACGGATGGTTTTTGCCGCAGTATAAATATGAACTTTCACTATATAAATCGAAATAGTCTAAACCAGATAAAGGCGTCACAAGGGGAATAACACCTGCATGCAAACGGTTATCGAGCACGCGGCATTCAATATCTGAAAGGGTGCTCATACTAATATTAATAATAACTTCCGCATGTTCCTCGGCAAGTTGTGTCAAGGTGTTGGTGATATACCCTCTAGGCATAGTCACAAGGTTGTTAATAATGCCGATATTAAACTCACCCTTAAGGCGGTTATGCATTTGGTTGACTTTAGAGCGGAAGTCTTCAATGGCTGCTGTGAGCACTTCGATATATTCTAAAATTTCCCGTCCTTCGTCTGTCAGGGCAATCCGGCACGACCTCGCTGACATAGTCGAATGCCCAAACGATTTTCTAAATCACTCATATGCAAACTAATTGCAGAGCGGCTAATACCTAAA
>Ga0157367_1000583_pt1 | contig 17588 bp, 15 predicted proteins | sample AttbisABBM2_FD_113142 | JGI IMG/M metagenome (GOLD analysis project Ga0157367, IMG submission 113142) | Fungus gardens microbial communities from leaf cutter ant in Botucatu, State of São Paulo, Brazil - Atta bisphaerica ABBM2 | ecosystem: Host-associated > Fungi > Mycelium > Unclassified ...
TACGCCTCTTTGATGCCGTCCAGACGCGCGTACAGCGTATCCCGCCGCAGGCAGGTGAGCGTGAGCACGCGGCGATGCCCCTGCTCGAAAAGGTACTGCATGGCGGTGAAGCCAATCGCCCGGTGATCGGGCGACACGGCATCCAACACCCGATCCCGATCGACGGAATTAATCAACACGCAGGGCTTATTCAGCGTGCTGGCCAGTTTAAATATGGTGGAATCATCAGTGCCAATAATAATTATCGCGTTGATATTCTTATGACTGGCCTTTTCCATAAAGACTTTCACATCGGCGTGCTGTTCTTCTAAACCACAGCACGTGACCCACACATTATGCCGCGCGCAGGCTTCCGCAATTCCTTTCGTCACTTCCAGATAAAAAATATCCCCGCGTCCCTGAAAGGTTCTTTCCGGCGCAAAAACAGCGATTCCGTTAATTAGCAGTCTTCCGCTCGCCATGGACTCCAGTACCCCTAATTCTCGCGCGGTGCGAACGATCGCCTCCCTGGCTTTATCGCTGGTGTAAGACTTGCCGCTTAATACCCGCGAAACCGTGCTGACGGAATAGCCCGTCAGGGCCGCAATTTCCTCCATTTTTAACTTGCCCGGCATAGTGTGACCTCGCTCTCATTCAGTTTTTGCAAATATTTGCAGAAACAGTCCGTTGATTTTAAAACTAAATTTCAGAAATCCTGGAGATTACTTAATCACCTTGCGAGTATTCTCACAAAAACACATTGTCGCTACCGCTCCCCTTTCCTATTTTCCGGTCATCACTCATTTCAACTGAAATTAAGGTGTGACATGGAGAAGGTACGTTTTGGCATTATTGGAATAGGGAATATCGGTACGGTCCACGCGCGTTATTTACTGGCGGGTACGGTCAGCGACGCCTGCCTGGCGGCGGTTTGTGATAATGCACCGGAAAAGCATCCGGCTATTCGCCAGCTGGTCGGCACCCTCCCCTTATTCAGCGACGCGCAGGAGATGCTCCAGAGCGGGCTTATCGACGCGGTGATTGTCGCCACGCCGCACTACGAGCATCCGCGCCTGTCGATGCTGGCGATGCGCAACGGCATCCACACCCTGTGTGAAAAACCGGCGGGCGTGTATACCGCCCAGGTGCAGGAGATGAACGCCTGCGCCCAGACATGCGATGTGGTGTTCGGCATCATGTACAACCAGCGCCCGAACCCGCTCTACCAGAAGGTGAAAGATCTGATCGACAGCGGCGAGCTGGGTGAGATCCGCCGCTCCAACTGGATCATCACCAACTGGTATCGCTCGCAGAGCTATTACAACTCCGGCGGCTGGCGCGCCACCTGGAAAGGGGAAGGCGGCGGCGTGCTGCTCAACCAGGACCCGCACCAGCTCGATCTCTGGCAGTGGCTGGTCGGCATGCCGGTCCGTCTGCGCGCGTTCTGCCAGTTCGGTAAGCATCGTCAAATCGAAGTGGAAGACGAGGTCACCGCCTACGCCGAGTATGCCAACGGCGCGACGGGCGTGTTTATCACTACCGTGGCGGAAACGCCGGGCACCAACCGGCTGGAAATCGTCGGCGATCGCGGCAAGGTGGTCGTCGAAGAGGGCAAGCTGCGCTACTGGCGGCTGCGGGAATCTGAAACCGCCTTCAACGCCCGCTGGCAAAACGGTTTTGGAGAGCCTGAATGCTGGGAGGTCACGCTTCCCGTCGCCCCGGAATGCAGCGAACACCACGTCATTACCGCCAACTTCTGTGCCGCCATTCTGCGCGGCGAGCCGCTCATTGCGCCGGGTCTGGAAGGGATCCGCGGGTTGACGCTCTCCAATGCCATGCACCTCTCTACCTGGACCGACGACTGGGTCGAACTCCCGCTCAACGAAAAACAGTATTTGCGCCTGCTTCAGCAGCGCATCAGCACCTCAGTGGCTAAAGAGACAGCCAGCGTCACGCTGGATGCCTCCGGCACCTGGTAACTCCGGAGAAGAAACGATGTTAAATGTCGCTATCGTGGGAACAGGGAATATCTCGCACAACCATATTCAGGGCTATTTGCAGTTTGGTCAGCGCTGCCGGATCGTCGCGCTGGTGGATATCTACCCGGAAAAAGCCCACGAGAAAAAAACGCGCTACGGCCTGACGGACGCCCGGGTGTATGACAGCCACCAGCAGATGCTGGCATCAGAGCCGGATATCGATATCGTCGACGTCTGCACGCCGCCCTACGTCCACGCAGAGATCGGCATTGATGCCCTGAACGCGGGCTGCCACGTGCTGTGCGAAAAACCGATGGCCGCCTCGCTGGAGGAGTGCGACGCGATGATCGCCGCACAAAAGGCCAGCGGCAAAACGCTCTCCATCATTGCCCAAAACCGCTTTACCGATGCCTTCTGGCGCTTAAAAGCAGCGCTGGATTCGGAGCTTGCGGGCAAGGTTTGCCACGCGCAGGTGGACTCCTTCTGGTGGCGCGGACACTGCTACTACGACCTGTGGTGGCGCGGCACCTGGGAAAAAGAGGGCGGCGGCTGCACCCTTAACCACGCGGTTCACCACATCGACGCCATTCAGTGGATGCTCGGCTTCCCGTCCGAGGTGGTGGCGATGATGACCAACGTGGCACACGACAACGCTGAAGTCGAAGACCTCAGCGCCGCGATCTTCAAATACCCCAGCGGCGCGCTCACCCAGCTTACCGCCTCGGTCGTGCACCACGGGGAAGACCAGAAAATCATTATTCAGGGTGACAAGGCACGTATCTCTGCGCCGTGGCAGGCCTTTGCCAGCGTCAGCGCCGATAACGGCTTCCCGCAGGAAACCCACGACCAGCAGCGAGAAGCGCAGCTCAACGCCGTTTTTCAGGAGACGCCGAAGCTCGAGTGGACGCTGCACACCGGGCAGATTAATGACCTGCTTTCCGCCATTGAGCACGGCACGGCGCCGTTAGTGGATGGCCTGCAGGGCAAACGCTCGCTGGAGCTGATTACCGCGATCTACAAATCCGCCATTACCCGCACCGTGGTCTCGCTGCCGATTCAGCGCGATGACCCGTTTTACCGTACCGGCGGGACGAATGCCCTCGCCCCCCGTTTTTATGAAAAATCCGCAAGCGTCGCCAACTTCAGCGAAGTGGGTGCGATCCCCCTTGGCAAAGATCTGGATTAAGGAGTGACACCATGAACAAAAATGACGGAATGAACTACGCCCCGGTGGGTAAACCCCAGCCGGTTGTCCGCGAGGGGGAATTTGTTTTTGCCGCTGCCGCGCTCGACCACGGCCATATCTACGGGATGAGTAACGGGCTGATTGAAGCCGGAGCCACCCTGAAATGGGTGTACGATCCCGATCCGGCCAAAGTGGATAAATTTATCCAGCAGTACCCGCAGGCAAAAGTGGCGGAGTCGCTGGAGGTGATACTCAACGACGACGAGGTGCGTCTGGTGGCCGGTGCGGCCATCCCCTCCGAGCGCTGTGCGCTGGGGCTGAAAGCCATGGCCGCAGGCAAGGACTACTTCACGGATAAAGCGCCGCTCACCACTCTTGAACAGCTGGTGGATGCCAAAGCGATGGTTGAGAAAACCGGGCGGAAATACGCCGTGTACTACAGCGAACGTCTCCACGTGGAGAGCGCGGTGTTTGCCGGACAGCTGGTGCAGCAGGGGGCCATTGGCCGCGTGGTGCAAACCCTGGGTACCGGCCCGCACCGGGAAGGGACCGGCCGCCCGGACTGGTTCTACGATCGTCGCTATTTTGGCGGCATTCTGTGCGACATCGGCAGCCACCAGATTGAGCAATTTCTATTTTATACGGGCAACCGTAACGCCACCGTGGTCGCCAGCCAGGCACGCAATTTCAACCATCCGCAGCATCCGGCATTTGAAGATTTCGGCGACGCGACGATCAGAGGCGAAAACGGCGCCAGCGGCTATTTCCGCTGCGACTGGTTCACCCCGGACGGGCTCTCAACCTGGGGCGACGGCCGTCTGACGCTGCTCGGCACCGACGGGTATATCGAGATCCGCAAATATGTCGATCTCACCCGCGGCGAGCAGGACGTGGTTTATCTCGTCAATAAAGAGGGGGAATTCCGCTATCCGGTCGCCGGACAGGTCGGGTTCCCGTTCTTTGGCGAACTGATCCTCGACTGTCTGCATCGTACCGAAAACGCCATGACGCAGGCGCACGCCTTCAAAGCGGCGGAGCTCTGCGTAAAGGCCCAGATGCTGGCCAACGCGACGGAATAACGGGAGGCGACAATGACGATCCTGAACACGGCGGTTATCGGTGCCGGAGCGATTCACGGTTGCCACGTGAACGCGTTGCGCCTGCTCCCCAACGTCGCGCTACGCGCGCTGGTGGACATCGACAGCGTCAAAGGGCTGGAGCTGGCAATGCGCTATCAGTGCCGCTTCTATCAGGATTACCGGGAAATGCTGCTGGATGATGCCATCGACGTGGTCCACATCTGCACGCCGCATTTCGAGCATAAGAACATGATCCTGGCGGCGCTCGCCGCCGGGAAGCATGTTTTCTGCGAAAAACCGGTGGGCATGAACAGCAGCGAACTCGTGGACATCACCCGTGCCGCCGAACAGGCGTCGGGTCTGCTCGGCGTGTGCTACCAGAACCGCCTCAACCCCACCAGCCTGCGCATTCGCCAGATGCTGGAGGACGGCGAGCTGGGAAAAATGCTCAGCATTAAGGCCGTGCTGACCTGGTCACGCTCGGGCGCGTACTACACCGAAAGCCCGTGGCGCGGGCGGCTGGCAACGGAGGGTGGCAGCCTGCTGATCAACCAGGCTATTCATACCCTCGACCTGATGCAGTGGTTCGCCGGCGGCGTAACGCGCGTGAAAGGCGTGGTGGACAGCGGCGAGCTGGCGGACGTGACCGAAGGGGAAGACAGCGCGATGGCCACGCTGCATTTTGCCAACGGCGCGCGCGGCCTGTTTTACGCCAGCAACTGCAATACCACCGATTCCCCGCTTCTGATGGAGATCCACTGCGAACAGGGCTCGCTGCTGCTGCATAACAACGTCCTCTGGTGCATCGCCCGCGGCGAGCGGCTCAGGCTGGCCAGCGATAACTCCCCTGACGGCCAGATCAAAAGCTACTGGGGACTGGGGCACGAGCAGGCGATCCGCCGGTTTTATCACGCTATCACCCACCCGGGAAACATGGATTACACCGACATCCGTGAAGCCGGACATTCACTCAAGCTTGTGGAGGCTATTTACCGCTCATCTCAGTTAAAACAATGGATAGATATCAATAACTAGAACGTAATTTGTATTCCAGCACTTAATAAAAAACGACCCGAGAAAACGGGTTAATCATTACCCTACACTGGATATTATTATGGTCAAACCAACTGAACGTAGAGTGGGTTATGGCGTGGCGCTCGGCTACGGCGTAACCGATCTTTTTGGCGGGGGTGCGTTTACCATTATCGGCACCTGGCTGTTATTTTTTTACACCACCTATTGCGGACTCTCAGTCATTGAAGCGGGATCTATATTCGCTATTGCCCGCGTGATTGATGCGCTATTAAGCCCGATTATGGGCTATATCACCGATAACTTCGGGGATACCTGGCTCGGGCGTAAATTTGGCCGTCGCCGCTTCTTTTTATTACTCAGTTCACCGCTCATGTTTTTGTATGCCCTGCTGTGGATGACGGACATGGGTTACTGGTATTACCTGGGCACTTACCTCTCTATTGAGCTGCTGTCGGCGATGGTGCTGGTACCCTGGGAGACCCTGGCGGCTGAGATGACGAACCGGTATGAAGAGCGTAGCCGCCTCTCAGGCGTGCGGATGATCTGCTCCCAGCTGGGCGGTTTTCTTGCGGTTTCCGTTCCCGGCGTGATTATGCAGTTTACGGGTAAAGATAATCCCTTTACCTATACCCTCACCGGGCTGATATTTTCCTGCGTGTTCTGCCTTGCGGTATTTATTACCTGGTACACCACCTGGGAAGCGAAGGATGTGCAGCAGGAATCCAGTTTTAAAGTGGACAACCAGCGCAGCGGCGGGCTACTGAATCACCTGAAATATCTGGTGCTGGATCTCTTTTCTTCATTCCGTATTCGCGCGTTCCGCCTGCATATCATTATTTACATCTTTTCGTTCACGGCGATGGACGTGTTCGGTTCGGTCTTTACCTATTACGTCGTGTATTGCCTGAGCCAGGATGCCTCGGCGGTTTCCGGCTGGCTGAGCATTGCCGCCTTCGCCTCGGTACCCGGCACCTATGGATTTATGCTGTTGCTGAACCGGCTGAACGTCACGCCGTCTGCCGCCCTGCGGCTCTCCTACGGCTGTATCTTCCTGGTGCTGGCCTTCCTGTTTACGGTCTACCTCACCAAAACGCAGGTACCGACGCTGCTGTTCTCCGCGGTCTTTATTCTGCTCGGTGCCGCCCGCGCGGGCCTCTACTATATTCCGTGGAATATCTACAGCTTCATTCCGGATATTGACGAGATGGTGACCCAGCAGCGCCGCGAAGGGATTTTTGCCGGCGTGATGGTCCTGACCCGCAAGAGCACGGTGGCGATTGCCATCATGATCATTGGCCTGGTGCTGCAGGAGTCCGGCTTTGTGAAGGGCAGCGGCGCGCAGCCTGAAAGCGCGCTGGGGGCGATTATCGGCCTGATGATCTTCGCAACGGCAGCCCTGCTGGCGGTCAGCTTCTTCACCACCTACAGATTCAAGCTCACCCGTGAGACGCACAAGCTGCTCCTCAAGGAGATTGCGCGCCGTAAGCTGGGCGGGGATTACCGCGACTGCGACGCCGGGACCCGCGTGGTGATCAAGCAGCTCACGGGCTATGAATACGATCAGGTATGGGGAGGCGATGCTACCCGTCGGGCGGTGGGCGATGTCCGCCTGTCTACCGTGAAATAACGCGATGTACCGGACAGCGCCCGCTGTCCGGTCTGTTTTATGCCAAAAATGTGACCTCTGGCAGATTTACATCTCTTTACGCTATACTACCCGCTGAAATAATCGGCTCAACGCTACGAGCTGACGTTCAATGTGTTTTCACACAAATGGTATCAATTCCCCTTCTGAGGATCTGGCGAGAAGCCGGATAAACTATGTTAAACAGTATTTTAGTAATACTTTGTCTGATTGCCGTCAGTGCATTTTTCTCGATATCTGAGATCTCGCTGGCCGCGTCCCGTAAAATCAAACTGAAGCTGCTTGCCGATGAAGGCAACATCAATGCCACCCGCATTCTGAAAATGCAGGAAAACCCCGGCATGTTCTTCACCGTGGTGCAGATCGGCCTCAACGCGGTCGCCATTCTCGGCGGTATCGTGGGCGATGCGGCGTTTTCCCCGGCGTTTTATAGCCTCTTTGTTAAGTACATGTCCGTTGAGCTGGCCGAACAGCTGAGCTTTATCCTCTCCTTCTCGCTGGTCACCGGCCTGTTTATCCTCTTTGCCGACCTGACCCCGAAACGCATCGGTATGATTGCGCCAGAAGCTGTGGCTTTGCGTATCATCAACCCGATGCGCTTCTGTCTGTACGTGTTTCGTCCGCTGGTGTGGTTCTTCAACGGCCTGGCGAACGTGATTTTCCGCATCTTTAAGCTGCCGATGGTGCGTAAAGACGACATCACCTCTGACGACATTTACGCGGTCGTGGAAGCCGGCGCGCTGGCCGGTGTGCTGCGCAAGCAGGAGCACGAGCTGATTGAGAACGTATTTGAACTGGAATCCCGTACCGTGCCGTCTTCCATGACGGGCCGTGAAAGCATTATCTGGTTCGATTTACATGAAGATGAGCAGAGCCTGAAGAACAAAGTGGCGCAGCATCCGCACTCCAAGTTTCTGGTCTGTAATGAAGATATCGACCACATTATCGGCTACGTCGACTCCAAAGACCTGCTGAACCGCGTGCTGGCAAACCAGAGCCTGGCGCTCAACAGCGGCGTGCAGATCCGCAATACCCTGATTGTGCCGGACACCCTGACGCTCTCCGAAGCGCTGGAAAGTTTCAAAACCGCCGGGGAAGACTTCGCGGTTATCATGAACGAATACGCGCTGGTGGTGGGTATTATCACCCTGAACGACGTGATGACCACGCTGATGGGCGACCTGGTTGGCCAGGGGCTGGAAGAGCAGATTGTTCAGCGTGACGATAATTCATGGCTGATTGATGGCGGCACGCCGATTGAAGACGTGATGCGCGTGCTGGATATCGACGAGTTCCCGCAGTCCGGCAACTACGAGACCATCGGCGGCTTTATGATGTTTATGCTGCGTAAGATCCCGAAACGTACCGACTCGGTGAAGTTCTCCGGCTACAAGTTTGAGGTGGTGGATATTGATAACTACCGCATCGACCAGCTGCTGGTGACGCGCATCGACAACAAACCGACCGTACTGGTGCCGAAGCTGCCGGACGCGGAAGAGAAGGTGTCGGCGTAACGTTCTGGCCCTCACAAACATCAACGGCTCCCACCGGGAGCCGTCTTTTTAACTACTGCATAGCACGTTGGTTAAGCCATCTCTGTCTGCAGACGCATAACCTGACGGTTGACTTCGGACATCACAGACAGGTGCTGTTTGTCCTTCACTTTTGGGACAAGGATCTTGCCCTTATCAAACTCAAAAGCGCCAACATCCTTGATATACAACCGTCCACGGAACAGGATCTTCACGTACTTCGCCACCTGAAGCGGGTTGTAGCGTTGGAAAATTTTCATTCTTGTATCTCCTGCGAATCATACGCTCTTGCGGTGCCACAATCGGCCCGACTGTCCTGAGCGCAAATTTTAATGCCCAATGACTATAGACCAGAACTACGGTGTTACCCAGTGTGCATAAGTTTATTTACCGTTTGATTACAATTATTCAGAATAATCTTTGCAAAGCGTGACTGAGAGCAGTATAAGCCGTCGTTTTTTCATGGATATGTGCGTTCACCCGCAAACTGGCATCGGGATTGCGGGAAAACCACATTGATCGCACTTATCATTAAAAGCGCAAGACCAAGTGGTCGGATCACCTGCAAACAATAAGGAAACGCCATGACCCTACGTAATATCCTTGCAGCAGCCTGCCTGCTGCTGCCCCTGTGGGCTTCCGCTCACAGTATTGAAAAAGGACAACGTGTACCGCCAGTCGGCATTGCTGACCGGGGAGAATTGATTCTCGACAATGATAAGTTTAGCTACAAAGCCTGGAATAGCGCGCAGCTCGCGGGCAAAGTGAGAGTTGTACAACATATTGCCGGTCGTACATCCGCAAAAGAGAAAAATGCCAACCTGGTGGAAGCGATCAAGGCCGCAAAATTCCCTCACGACCGCTACCAGACCACCACGATCGTGAATACCGATGACGCCATTCCGGGCTCCGGGATGTTTGTGCGCTCAAGCCTTGAGAGCAATAAAAAGCTCTACCCGTGGTCGCAGTTTATCGTCGACAGCAACGGCGTCACCCGTAAGGCCTGGCAACTGGAAGAAGAGAGCTCCGCCATTATCGTGCTGGATAAAGAAGGTCGCGTTCAGTGGGTGAAAGACGGGGCGTTAACCCAGGAAGAGGTGCAGCAGGTTGTCGACCTGCTGCATAAGCTGCTGGCTCAATAAATCGAGACGCGGAAGCCGGGGTTGAGGAAGGATTCGCGCGGGGTATAGTCCAGCGGCTTGCCCTGCCAGTCATGAACGTGTGCCCCGGCTGCCGCTGCAACGGCATGCCCGGCGGCGGTATCCCAGACGTTGGTTGGCCCGAAGCGGGGGTAGAGTTGCGCATGGCCTTCCGCTACCAGACAGAATTTCAGCGATGAGCCAATCGAGGTGGTCTGGTGTTCACCCAGCTGTTGCAGATACTCCTGCAACTCGCTGTCACTGTGCGAGCGGCTAATCACCACCAGCGGTGGACGCGCATCGCGCACCTGGATCTGCTTGCGCACGCCGCACTCTTCCTTCCACGCCTTCCCTTCTGCGGCACTGTACATCACCTTCATGACCGGCGCGTAGACCACGCCCAGCACCGCTTTACCCTTCTCAATCAGGGCGATATTGACGGTGAATTCACCGTTGCGCTTGATGAACTCTTTTGTCCCGTCCAGGGGGTCCACCAGCCAGTATCGCTGCCAGTGCTGGCGTTCGTCCCAGCTTTGCGGCGCTTCTTCTGACAGGACGGGAATGTCCGGCGTTAAGGCCTGTAACCCTTTCAGGATCACCTTATGCGCCGCGATATCTGCCGCCGTGACCGGAGAGTCGTCCGCTTTGCTGACGACCTCCATAGGTTTAATACCGTCATACACCTGCATGATGGCATCTCCCGCATCCCGTGCGAGCTGACAAATTTTATCTAGCATTTTCCACCTCTTTGTTAACGCAGTGAGGTTAACTCTTTGTTTTAGTTATATCGTAATGTGAACAATTCCGCTATCTGTGAAGCAATTCCGGTTTCAGGTTACATTTTTCTGTCAGGATTCACATTTCTGTAAGCAACAAGCTATAGATACATACTCTTTTGTGGTCTGCATCGAAAAAAGGACTCCTCTGATGATTAAGTTTAGTGCAACGCTTCTGGCGACGCTGATTGCAGCGAGCGTTCAGGCGGCGACGGTAGATCTGCGTATTTTGGAAACGACCGATCTGCACAGCAACATGATGGACTTCGATTACTACAAAGATACCCCGACGGAAAAATTCGGACTGGTACGTACGGCAAGTTTGATCAATGCGGCGCGTGGCGAAGTGAAAAACAGCGTGCTGGTCGACAATGGCGATCTCATTCAGGGCAGTCCGCTCGGAGATTACATGGCGACCAAGGGGCTGAAAAAAGGCGAGATCCATCCTGTTTATAAAGCGATGAACACCCTGGATTATACCGTCGGCAACCTTGGCAACCATGAATTCAACTACGGTCTGAAATACCTCCATGACGCCCTGGCCGGCGCGAAATTCCCGTACGTTAATGCCAATATCATCGACGTTAAGACCCAAAAGCCGCTCTTTACCCCTTACCTGATTAAAGAGACAAGCGTCGTCGACAAGGAAGGTAAAAAACAGACGCTAAAAATCGGCTATATCGGTTTTGTCCCACCGCAGATCATGACGTGGGATAAAGCCAACCTCGACGGTAAAGTGACCGTGAACGACATCACCGAAACCGCTCGCAAATACGTGCCGGAAATGCGTAAAAAAGGCGCCGATCTGGTGGTCGTTGTCGCCCACTCGGGTCTCTCCGCCGATCCGTACCAGGCCATGGCAGAAAACTCCGTTTACTACCTGAGTGAGGTCCCGGGCGTTGACGCAATCCTCTTCGGCCACGCCCACGCGGTCTTCCCTGGCAAAGATTTCGCCGGCATCAAAGGGGCGGACATTGAGAAAGGCACGCTCAACGGCGTGCCGTCGGTGATGCCGGGCATGTGGGGCGACCATCTGGGCGTGGTGGACCTGGTGCTGAATAACGACAGCGGCAGCTGGAAGGTGACGCAGTCAAAAGCTGAAGCGCGCCCGATTTACGACGCTGCGGCTAAAAAATCACTGGCGGCTGAAGATAAAAAACTGGTCGACGTGCTGAAGCACGATCACGACGCCACGCGCGAATTCGTCAGCAAGCCGATCGGCAAATCCGCCGACAACATGTACAGCTTCCTGGCGCTGGTGCAGGATGACCCGACCGTTCAGGTCGTCAATATGGCGCAGAAAGCCTATGCCGAACACTTTGTGCAGGGCGATCCGGATCTGGCAAAACTGCCGGTCCTGTCGGCCGCAGCGCCATTCAAAGTGGGCGGGCGTAAGAATGACCCGGCAAGCTATGTGGAGGTCGAAAAGGGCCAGCTGACCTTCCGTAACGCCGCCGATCTCTACCTCTATCCGAATACGCTGGTGGTGGTTAAAGCCACCGGGAAAGAGGTGAAAGAGTGGCTGGAGTGCTCTGCCGGACAGTTTAACCAGATTGATCCGCACAGCAGCAAGCCGCAGTCGCTGATTAACTGGGACGGCTTCCGTACCTACAACTTCGACGTGATCGACGGCGTGAACTACCAGATTGACGTCACCCAGCCGGCGAAATATGACGGCGAGTGTCAGGCGATCAACCCGCAGGCGGAGCGCATCAAAAACCTTACCTTCAACGGCAAGGCGATCGACCCGAATGCCACTTTCCTGGTGGTGACCAATAACTACCGTGCCTACGGCGGTAAGTTTGCCGGTACGGGCGATAGCCACATCGCCTTTGCTTCTCCAGATGAGAACCGCTCGGTGCTGGCGGCGTGGATCAGCGCGGAGTCGAAAAAAGCGGGAGAAATTCATCCGGCAGTGGATAACAACTGGCGTCTCGCGCCGATCCACAGCGATACGCCGCTGGATATCCGTTTTGAAACGTCACCGTCCGATAAGGCAGCCGCGTTTATTAAGCAGAAGGCGCAGTATCCGATGAAACAGGTCGCGACGGATGATATCGGGTTCGCGATTTATCAGGTGGACTTGAGCAAGTAAAAGCAAAACGGCAACGCACGTTGCCGTTTTTGGTGTTTGTTCCCTCTCCCTGTGGGAGAGGGCCAGCGTGAGGGCATCAGGCCGCACATACCCGGCTTTTACGCCGCGCGATCGTCCCTGTTCGCCATCACCTTCGGCGTATTAACCTCAATCCAGTCCGCCAGCGCGGCGACCTTCTCGCTCACCTCAACGCCCAGCGGCGTCAGGCTATACTCTACGTGCGGCGGCACCACCGGATACGACACGCGATCGACAAACCCGTCCAGCTCCAGCGCCTGGAGCGACTGGGACAGCATCTTTTCGCTCACCCCGCCCATTTTACGGCGCAGATCGCTAAAGCGATGCGTTCCCTGGCGCAGGGCCAGCAGAATCAGGACACCCCAGCGGCTGGTCACGTGTTTGAGCACCTCGCGTGAAGGGCACTGCTCCGCGAAAAGATTGCCATCGCGCATTTGTTCGCTGAGCGTCGGTATCGTTGTTTTCATACTTACCTTTTTGTACGTACTTACTAAAAGTTAGCTATGGTGCTAGTGTGCCACAACATCAGACAAACACGAAGGAGATTCATCATGATCGCGATTACCGGCGCCACCGGCCAGCTTGGCCATCTCGTTATCGAACAGCTGTTGAAAACCGTACCGGCCAGCCAGATTGTGGCTATCGTACGTAACCCGGCGAAAGCGCAGGCCTTAAGCCAGCAGGGGATAGTGGTGCGTCAGGCAGACTATACGGATGAAGCCGCCTTCGCCGCCGCGCTGAGCGGCGTGGATAAGCTGCTGCTGATCTCTTCCAGTGAAGTCGGCCAGCGCGCAACCCAGCACCAGAACGTGATTAACGCCGCCAAAACGGCAGGAGTGAAATTTATCGCCTACACCAGCCTGCTGCACGCGGACAACTCACCGCTCGGTCTGCACGTTGAACACGTTGCCACTGAAAACGCGCTGGCGGCGTCCGGCATTCCTTATGCCCTGCTGCGCAACGGCTGGTATACCGAAAACTATCTGGCGAGCGCGCCGCCTGCGCTGGAACACGGCGTGTTTATTGGTGCGGCAGGCGAAGGCAAAATTGCCTCTGCTACTCGTGCAGACTATGCCGCGGCAGCGGCCAAAGTGATTGCTGAAGAGGGCCACGCGGGCAAGGTGTATGAACTGGCGGGCGACCACGGCTGGACGCTGAGCGAACTGGCGGCTGAACTCAGCAAACAGAGCGGGAAGCCGGTCACCTATCAGAATCTCAGTGAAGCGGATTTTGCCGCCGCGCTGAAAAGCGTCGGCCTGCCTGCCGGGCTGGCAGATATGCTGGCGGACTCCGATGTCGGTGCCTCCAAAGGGGGACTTTTTGACGATAGCCATACGCTGAGCAAACTGATCGGGCGCGCAACGACGCCGCTGGCGCAGAGCATCAAAGCCATTCTGTAACGGCCTGACCGTTTTCTCCCGCGGCCGGGTGATTCCCCTTACCCGGCACGCACTTATATGGCATTCTGTCCTCCCGACAGATACCGAAACCCTGCTATGTTTACTGCGATAAACACGGATTCCGCGCCCCCTTTTATTCACTCCGTTGAGATGGGCAACGTCGCCCCTTTCCCCGCACTGCGCTACTGCCTGGTCTCATTCACCGCGCGTGATTACCATGACGGGCTCTTTGATAAATGGGGCATCCCTTTTCCCGTTCCGCTCAACAGCGCCGTGGTAAAACGCAGGGCGGAGTATCTTGCGGCACGCTATGCCGCGCAGCGGGTGCTGAGATCCTTCGGCTGTGACGCTACGCCGGGCAGCGCGCCGGATCGTTCTCCGGTGTGGCCTTCCGGCTGGCGGGGAAGCCTGTCACATTCTCATGAGTGGGCGCTGGCGGTCATCGCGCCAGAGGCGTCTGGCCTGACGCCGGGCGTCGACATTGAGTTTTTTGCCCCCGGGATGATGCAGCGGACAGCGCACCTGTTTACCACACCGCAGGAGCGGGAATGTCTTGCCGCCAGCCAGATCGACGAGGCCAGCGCGCTACTCATCACCTTTTCCGCGAAAGAGAGTCTCTATAAGGCGCTCTATCCTGAGGTTGGCCGCGCCCTCGATTTTGACGCGGCCCGCGTGTGCCACATCGCGCCTGAACAGCAGAGGATCACCCTGGAGCTGACCCAGACGCTGTCACCTCAACGCGTAAAGGGCAGCCGGATCCAGGGCTATTATCAGCTCTCAGGCGACAGGGTTATCACGCTCATTGCCTGACGCCAGCAAGGGAGCCAGATACGCCATCACCATGTCGATGCCCTCCCCCGGACGGCGCAGCGGATTATGTCCCTGACCGTGGGTCTCTGCCAGCCTCGCGCCAGGCCAGGCGTTGACCAGGCATTCCGCTTCGACCCGCAATACGATGTCATCGCTGCTGTCGTGAATAACCAGAGCCGGCTGATCGACCTGCTGCAGCCCCTCATAGGCGTTAAAGCACTGCCAGACCGCCTCGCCAATACCAAAGTACCCTTCAATATACCGTCGTAGTCTTTGCTGCTGACGACCCGGGAGATTCAGGATCGCGGCATATTTGGTGACCAGCCCGCTAAAGTGCGTCGGCGCCCCCACGATAACCAGCGCGCGGGTCCGCAATCCCGCCTTTACCGCATTAATAACGGATAACCCGCCAAACGAGTGCGCCACAATCGCGTCAAAACCCCCTTCCTGCTGCGCCAGCAGTTCAATGATTTCAATGAACTCGACGATGCTGCTCTGACGTCCAGCCGCGTTGCCATGTGCGGGGGCGTCAAACCCGATGACCTGAAAGCCCTTTTCGACCAGCGTCTTGATCAGCCTGCCAAAGTGGGAAGCCCTCGACTCCCAGCCGTGGGCTAACAGCACGGTAGGTCCCTCGCTGCCCCAGCGGTACACCACCGCATGTTTACCATTACTCAAAGGGAGAGACTCAATGCGGCTCGCCAGCGCCGTCATCTCTTTATCGCCTGCACGCGTCGGCACCCGGCGCGGCGTAAAAAACCGATTGCCCAGCCAGTCGGCGGTCGCCCCCGGCACAACCCGATCCATCAGGCGGATACCGGCCTTCACGCATGACACCATCGGCGAGCGCAGGTAGGCGGGGCCACGATACTGCTGGTAGGCTTGCTCAATCAGTCGATCAAATTGCTCACTCATGGGACTCTCCGGAAACACAGGGAACAGTGGACTTAACCGCGGATGATTCAGACTGACGGATCAGGGCACGCTCTGCGTCACTGGCAACGTGTTCGTCCCAGTACGCGAGTTTTGCCTCCATTCGCTTAAACCACAGCGGCGGGATCAGCGCGTAAAAAATATGGGCGACATACCCTTTTTCGATTCCCACCGCGTAGCTGTGCGCCTGCAAATTCCAGTATTCACGACGCGGATGGGTGTGATGATCGGAGTGGCGCGTCAGGTTCAACAGACCGGCCGACGAGGCCCGGTTATTGCAATCCCAGCTGTGTCGCGGCTCCACGCGCGTGCCGGGCAGACGAACCAGACCGTAGTGCTGGATATAATTCACCGTTTCAAACAGGAATTTAGAGACCAGCATGGTCACCAGGCACGCCAGCGCGCCCCGGACGCCCGCCGCCGTAAAGCAGACCGCCACGATCAGCAGGCTCATCAGAACCCCGCTCACCACCCGGTTCACCAGCATGGCACCGCCTCGGTTCTGCAGCGACAGCCGCTGCGCTTCCACCTGCCAGGATTCAACATACTGCGACAGAGAAGAACGGATAAAGAAGCGATACACACTCTCCCCACGACGCGCCGTCGCGCCGTCCGCCGGGGTCGCCACGTTAGGATGATGCGAATAGACGTGTGAAATCGAAAACTGCGCATCGCCGACCAGCGCCAGAAGCCAGCGCCCGACCATCATCGCCGCCAGGCTGTGGGTTTTGTGGATAAGCTCATGGGCCACCACGGTGTTGGTGCTCATGGTATAGCCGGTGGAGGCCGCCGCAAGCAGCAGCTCCGGCACAGTTAGGTGATGCAGCGCCATGATGTTGTAACCCGTCAGGGCGGAAAGCCATGCGCCAAACCCGAGCAGATCGCCCGGCGCGGCCTGCCAGATCAGGGCAAACAACGCCAGCAGCGCGGCCGGGAGCTGTAAATACGGGATGATTTCCAGCAGCGCCGGAAGCCGGTAGCGGCGATCGGCGGTGTCGTGCGTGGTTGCGTTATCGAAAAGGAGATAGCTCAGCGTCACGCAGAGGATGGAAACGACGATCCACACGCCGCCGAGCACGGTTGTGAGCGCGGTCAGCGGAAAAAAAACGCAGGGGACAAGGGCAAATCTCAGGTAACTCAACATACGGGCTCCTTATTGTTATGACTGTTTTTTGCACCGACCGGCGGGGAGAAGCAGTCCATTTCAAGCAGGTGGCTCATTACCCCTCCGGCAAGCAGCCTTTGCCGGCACGCCTGCGCCAGCGCGGGATTGCCGCAAATCACGACGCGCCATTCGGCTACCGCCGTCCGGCGGGGATAGAGGGCGCGCCAGTCGTCAAGCCAGCAGGTAATACGTCCTGCCAGCTCCAGCGCCTGAACCTCACGCTCCCGGGATAACGCGTGCAGATAGTGAAAACCGGGATAGTGCTGACGCAGACGCTGCAGTTCCTGCAGGTCGAATGTGTCCTGCCGCCTGCGAACCGCGTGGATCAGCATGACCTCGCGGTGGGTATGACGCGCCAGCGCGGCGCGGACCAGACCCAGCGTCGTTCCTAGCCCCGATCCACTGGCGATAGCCAGCAGAGGACCGTTACCGTCATCCCGCTGGCCGAACTGCCCCAGGCAGTCTGAGAGCCACACCTTCCGTCCAGTCGCCTGTTCATCACAAAGCAGTGGGGATAGCCGCCCCTCTTCACGGCGCGTGATATCCAGAACAATCTCTCGCCCCTGGCTCGGCCAGCTCACGGAGAAGCTCCGGATATCCTTATCCTTTTCGAGACCGACCTGAACGTATTGTCCTGGCTGAAAGGGCAACGCCTGCTCCGCCAGCAGCGTCACGCGCCATACCGTGGATGAGAGCGCAACAGCCCGCTTAACTCGCGCAGGCGTCCAGGACGCGGATGCCGCGGCCAGCGTTAAATCCGATTCCGGCAGGCACTGGCATGCCAGCACGTGGCCCGCGGCAATCTCTTCCTGGCTGA
>Ga0157367_1000584_pt1 | contig 17585 bp, 20 predicted proteins | sample AttbisABBM2_FD_113142 | JGI IMG/M metagenome (GOLD analysis project Ga0157367, IMG submission 113142) | Fungus gardens microbial communities from leaf cutter ant in Botucatu, State of São Paulo, Brazil - Atta bisphaerica ABBM2 | ecosystem: Host-associated > Fungi > Mycelium > Unclassified ...
CCGTAATGCATTGAGGTCTACCATGACGCATGGGCCATTAAGTCAGTCAATATCGGATACCTGCAATAAATGACCATGCTTTTCTGGAACCGGTAAGTTTTGAATGCGGGTTTCAAAGGCACAAGAGGGAACAAAAAAGCCCCGCAGGGCTGGCGGAATCTGAATGAATCACCTATCTGCATGAAATTAAATATAAATATTTAATTTAAAAATAATTGGTATACCTAAGCGTATACCAATTGCTTTTGTTAAATGGGTTTTTATGTTGGTGAGGGCGATGGCTTTGCATCTATCGTCAGATACGCTTTCACACCTGAAGAGAGTTTTACACCACGCGGATAGGAAAAGAATGGAACACGAAGCTTTGGGGTGTCGTTCACTGTGATTGTCCAGACAGACCCGCCAATGAAATTGAACTCAATGGTTTTGTGATTGACAGACAGCGCTTCGAAAGAGCCTGATGAATACGCATTGCCAACCTGCAAACTTTCAACAACCCCCTGACACAGGCTGATGAGAGTAACAGTAAGAAACTCCTCAAATATCACATCATCCGTTGTAAAAAGAATATACCTGTCATTGTCGACTTTAACTGAGGCTTCGAGTACCTGTCCTTTTATAGTGATACCTGTCGGTTTGTTATCGATCACTACTTCAGAAACGGCCTGCTGAAAATCAGTCGCTTTACTTTTCTCAACAAGTTTTACCGAGAGAGTTTGTTCCATGACTATCCCCAAAAAAGTCCCATTTCAAAGGCGGCAAGTGCACCTCCAACAAATCCACCAATTAAAACACAAACGGGTGCTCCGGGGCCGCATATCAAACCTGCCAAAGCACCTCCCGCTGCCCCACCTGCTATGCCTGCACCGTTAATCGCTATTTGTTTACCGGTTTCAGCAACCTTGTTTTCAGCAGTATAAATTTCATATACCGAGATGGCTAAAGAGAGGACGATAAGCCCTTTCCCTGCTCGTGAGAGTTGCAACATCTTTAGGTTAACGCTGGGATTAGATTTACCCGCAGATTCTACAATGCTGGCAAAGTTTGTTTTAGGCCCAAAAAGTGAGGTCGCTTTCTTTGCGACTAACTCATTAAGCGTCTTACCCGATGACTTCATCCGTTCTGCCATTGCATGCCCAAGTGCAGTACTGCGAGTCCTGATCATTTCCATGATGAGATTTCGCGTTTCCTGAGCTTATTTCGCAGCCTGTTCCCATGTTATCAATCCAGCATTAACGCGTGATCGTAAATCGTCGGCCATCTCTTTGATACGCCTCGAATACTCGAGGCGCAAGCGGGGGATCTATGGATAGTCGAGCGGCAGCAGCAGCAACATCCCCCTGCAAAGCATTAATCGCTGCGTCAAACTGTTCACGATTTTTAGTGTCCAGTGCATTCAAAAAAGAGGTGTCCATTTATTGCTCCTTTTTTAGGCGTTCAGAATTTATCAAAACAGTTGCGCAGCCAGAAAGGGAGATCCTACAAAAAAGATTTTATAAATAATCCTTCACATTGTTCACCTTTCAATTTTATCTATTTATATTAGTATGTTAAATGGTGATGGATGGGTGAAGGGTGACGTATATCATTCACCGCAGGTGAACGATGGTCTAAAAAAATGGCTTTCGCTGGTTGAGGCAGGAGCCTCATTTGGGGCATCCGCTGTTTGGTCGCGCGGATGATGACGTGCGGAATGGTGTCGTTAAGACGAAAATCACGTCGGCGCAGCGCCAGCACCTCGTTGAGGCGCCCCCCGGTATTCCACAGCGAATTGACCAGCGCGTGCTGCGTCCAGTCCGGTAGGTGGTGCAGCAGGCCGGTGACTTCAGGCGCCAGCAGGTAGCGGGGCAGTTCGGCGTAGGGCGCGGCTATGGACCGCAGCGCCAGCGCCCGGCCGTAGTCGGGCTGCGAAGCGGGCAGCCCGATCGGCCCGTTAACGGACGGTAGCGACATAAACCCTCTTTCTTCAGTGACAACGCTGTGTGAAATCTGGCGGGATTTTTACCCCTGCAGCTTTCTCAGATTTCACACAGCGACGTCTGTTCGTGACAGATCCATTTTCGCCTGTCTGGCGATCGCAGACCACCCAAAAAATCCGCGGAGTGGATCGGCGTCATTTTCCGGTTTATGGATATATACCATATTTCGGAAGAAAACAGCAGTGAGGGCAGGGCGGGTGCGACTGACGAAAGCGGCATTTTCACCTGGATAAGGGTGATGAGAGGGTGATCGGGCACCGTATATTGTGGTCCTGCCCCCCTGACACCCTTTTTCCGGTTATGACAGAAATCGGAAAGGTACCCTTAAAACAATGCAGAGCAGGTATACTAGCCGGGGACATTGAACTGACTAGAGTTATAAGAGCCAGTTGCGTATTCTGTGGGTAAACCGCATTATCTTTATGATCCTCGTAGAGGATCAGCCTAAAACGGAACAATTTAGTCAGGCAAAGAGATTCTATTATAGCAGCGTTGAATGGACAGGAAGAAATTAATGCCTATTGAAAAGCTTCACGTAAAAAACCTCAGGCAATTCCCGGAAATTAATATCCGGTTTAACGAAGGGTTCAATTTTATCACCGGTCCTAACGGATGCGGAAAAACATCCATACTGGCGGCAATAGCGCACAGTATGAACTGGAACGGTGAATACTCCCGGCATACAAAAGACAGCGAATATTGGATTGATATTAATGAAGACGGTAAAAAGTTTCGTTTAGGATTTGGTACAGGCTTTTTAAGTTCGATAGAGTACCGAAGAGATCAGATAAAAATGTATGTTATTCCTCCCGCTGAAGAAGGCAGAGAATCTGTTAATTCGCATAATTCGATTGATATCTTTAATCTTCCTCCTCTGGTTATAGGAGCACAAAGGAAAATAGCGTACAGGAGCGTAGAGGGTGTTATCAGAGAAAAGGGGGTCTTAGAGAGTCGTCAGATGTATTGTGATGGAACACTCAAGTCTTTATACAATGAATCATCAAGAGACATTAAACAGTGGCTTATTAACCGTTACTTCATGGTTGATAAATCGTGGGCAAATGAAGAAAGAGAGAACTGGGAACATCTGATTAATTCTCTTCCGGAAATCGGCCCGTTTAACAGTACGTTCAGTTATGTCAGTACTGGACGAAATCTCGAGCCGGTATTTAAGATTTATGATAAAGAATGCTTTCTTGAAGAACTCTCCTCTGGGTTTCAGGCGGTGCTTTATATCATCATCGCGGTTTTCGAATGGGTAGAATCCTGCCTGCCCGAAGGTGAGCGCCTTGTCAGCAAAGCCTCAGGTACGGTGCTGATTGACGAGCTCGATAACCACCTGCACCCGGAATGGCAGCTCACGATCAGGCAGGGGATAGAGGCGTTATTTCCCAACATGCAGTTTATTGTCACTACACACTCACCGCACCTTCTTGCCTCGGCAAAAGAAAATGAAATTATTCTGCTTCCGCCATCTTATCCGGAAGACAGATACGATATCGGACCTTCCGAAAAAGCGTATTCAGGCTGGAGCACCGATTTGATTTTGACAGAACTGATGGGCGTGAAAAGTCTTGATAATAAAGAGTATGAAAAGATGGTCAAGGCATGTTACGACAGTATCAAAGAAGATAATCTTGCTGCCCTGAAGGAAAATTATTCACGTCTTAAATCTGTCAGTCATCCCGGAGATGAGGTGTTAATTGTGTTGAAAACCCGCATTGCGGGCATGGAGGCCAGAGCTGATGATTAAACTTAACAGACCTTCTGAACCAAAGGTATTGTGCGATAACGCTGCAGGCTGGACGCAGGATCTTATGGCACTGGTAAAAAAACACGGTGGCTATAAAAGCATTCCTAAAGCTGATAAGGAAGCTGCTTTAAAGTTTTATCGACATGAGGATATCAAGGCGGCTTTAAAAGAGAGTTCATTTGAAAAATGTGCCTTCTGTGAAGGTATACCCGCAGAAACCGGATATGCAGAGGTTGAGCATTTTCACCCTAAATCCATTTATACGGACAAGGCTTTCGAATGGACCAATCTGCTTTATAGCTGTCATGCCTGCAACCATAAAAAGTTCATCCATGATACGATGAAAGAACCGATAATAAATCCTTACGACATTGATCCCCGCGACTGCTTTACCTACACGGATATTATGATAGAGCCCAAAGCAGGCCCCAGCTACGATATTGCTCAGAAGACGATAGATGTATGTGGTCTGTCGGATAAAAGGTTATTTTCACCCAGAGCTACGATATTAGCCAGTTTTCGGATTTTCGAAGCAGACATCCGTCAGGCGCTAAAAGAATTTGACTCAGCACGCACGGCCGATAATAAAGAGCGTAAGGCCGCTAACATCAATGATGCGTTGAGTACAATTGAAGAACTCACCCTACCAAAGGCTAAGCTATCACATTACTGCTTATATCTGCTTGAAAACTCTGTCACTTATCAAGAGGCCAAGCTCCGGCTGCAGGAATATGTTGACGAAAACATGTAAACATCATCAGGCATAGCCGTTGATGGATTGCGAGAGTGCGGAAAACGACGCTTTTCCGCATTTAGCGGAAAACGGAAAGTCTGCTCAGGTCGGAGAGCACGCTGATGAAGAGAGGCCGCTCATCGGTTACAATGAGCCAACAGCTTAACGGGACATGGAAATGAATAACTTACCTATCGTCAGTTCGCTCCGGATCAAAAAGTTATTCGGGCAACATGACCTCAGTATCGATTTTAAAAAACTGACTGTTATTGTCGGAAAGAACGGCATGGGTAAAACAACAGTTCTTAAAATCATTAACAGTCTTATCACTGGTGACACACCGGTTGATTATAAGAAAATCGCTGAAAGTGTTGAGCTTAATTTCAGTGACGGAAATGCCATTTGCTATGGTATCGTGAGTAATTCATTTGTTGATGCAATAGACATGAATGACTTTACCAAAATAATTTTAGAAGACAAAGAGGTCATCAACACAGTTGGAAAAATTTTAGAAGGAATGACGAGTATCTCTGAGCAACAGAAAAAGATGTTTGTAAAGGAGTTCTTCTCGGCCTTTGCTAGCCAGGAAGATATTAAGGATAAAATTCAAACTCATTTTTCATCAGAACTTCGTAAAGATCCTGATAAAATCATCAGCAATAAAGTTCATCTGGATAAGTTTTTCAGAAGCACAAATATCAGATACATTTCCACTGTGAATATTTCTGCAAATGCAGGAAAAAAAATGGACTTCGGAAACAGCATTGAGCGGAACCTTCTGGATATTGCAATCTATGAAGAACTCAGAATTCTAATGCGTAAAGCCTCAAAAAGCGTTTCTGAGAAGTTCATGAGTCAGTTAAACAGTTTTTTGGAAGAGTCAGGGAAAATTATAAGAAGAGATCATGGGGAATGGGTTGTTATTACCGATTCGAGTCAACGTCTCACACTTGAACAGCTTTCTTCTGGTGAACGCCAGCTTGCCTACATTCTTGCTACGGCAGCAAATACGTGCGGTAAACCGACACTTTTCCTGATGGACGAACCTGAGGTTTCTCTTCACCTCAGCTGGCAGGAGAAAATCCTTGATGCCATCATGAATATTAATCCTCAGATGCAGATTATTGCGGTGACGCACAGTCCGGGCATCATTATGAATGGTCATATGGATGCATACGTTGAGATGAAAGATATTATGCAGGTATGCGGGAATGTCTGATTTAACTGATATTATGCGAAGTTCTGACTTCATCAGAGTTTACACTGGCATGGAGTCATCCGGTCCGCAGAAGGGGATTATTCATACCGAAGATGCGTCAGACCGGTTGTTCTGGAAGAAGGTCGTTAACGAAGTCTGTCCCGGCAGGTATGATATTAAGCCCTTCTCTCAGGGCAGTGAAGCGGGAAAACGCAGGCTGGAGCAGCAATACCGACACTTGCACAAAGACTATCTTATTGCCGTTGACAGCGATTATGATTTTTTATGCCCTGACAGAAATGAGTTTTCCGCGGAGCTCAACGCGAATCCGTTCGTCTTACATACCTTCTGCTATTCCAGAGAGAGCTTTATTCATACACCAGAATCTATTGAAGAGTTAACGGACTGCATTCACCTGTATGAGAAAACGCACAGCCAGATTCAGGAAGCTTTACGACGGTTTTCATTTACCGTATATGACGCGCTGCTAGTTTTCTCATGGCGTCATAATCAGGATCATCAACGATTTAAAGAATCAGATTTCAATCAGTGTTTCAGGTTACCCGACGGGGTTTTTCTTCTTGACGATAGTCTCGATATCAATGAAAACGCGTTTCAGAGCCTCAGCCAGTCCGCAGCGGTTTATACGGCCACCCATGCTGGTCCAATAGGCGATCGGGAAAGTCTTGAACGCCATGAAATGACGTTAAGATCAAAAGGGATCACGCCCGCAAACGCACTGCTGTTCATCAATGGTCACCATCTCCAGGACCGCATATTCCGTCCTGTCTATGAGAAGCTGATAAAGAAAAGCAGAAGAAATGATAACGAATGGGTGGAAACACACTTTCCGGACAGTGAAACAGAGCCCCGTATGAACCAGGTCAGAAACCATTACAAAGACAACTGTAATGTACTTCAACTCATCAACCGCTGCGAATCCTATAAGATATCGCCGTTCTGGCAGAGAATAACTCAAAAGCTTATCAGGGCGGAACGAACCGCTTAAACAGAGTACCCAAAATTTTAATTTCACATCGGCGTGTCCGCGGTCTTGCTGCGGATATTCTTCTCTGTGCAGAGAGGCTGTTTCTTGTGAAAAGCGGTAATCTTCTCTGCATAAATGTCTGCTGCCTGAGGTTAAGGAAAACGAAAACGGATAAGCAGGCCGTTTTTTAAAAACTAATGAACAGGTTGCCTCCGTCCTGACTGCTATAAACGCAAAAAAATAGTTTCTTAGATTCAGGGTTGTGTTTAAGAAGTGAAAATACTGTAAGGTAAGTCTGTAATACAGACTGGTTTAATTTTTTAAGTAAGATGAAATAACGAGGGCGTGAAGCCCTCGAAGTAAATTAAAACTAATTGTCAAATATTCTTATTTGCAAAAAATCATCATAAACAATATGAATTCTGTCTTGGTAACTTTTGGATCTTGGGAATACTCTCCAAGAACTAAAATCTTCCGGCATAGTATATTTTTTACCATCTGAAATTCGGAACAGTTCATCTTCTTCCGTTTCCAAGAAGCTGCCCGCCGAGATGTGTTTTAATCTAACAGCTGAAACCTCTTCAAGACCACTCACTTTACTACTGTTTTTCCACTTCTTGTTTTTGTTATCAAAAATATATTTATTTCTGGAACTATCCAATGCATGAAGTGAATTAGATTCGAACCATGTCTGTGAAAACTCGCCTAAAGAAACCCCATCTGCTTCTTTATTCTTCAGAGAAGAAAGGGCAGTTTTAATTTTTTTATCTTTATCTTCCTGACGCAACTGACTCAACCTTAGTTTTGATTTAGCATCATCTTTAAATATGCTATCGCTGCCAAGATCTTCAAATCCGTACGTTAACTTCTTATCAATCCCGTCAAGTATAGCTAGTGTAGAGACTGAATTCCACTCACAATCGAGAATCACATCATCATTGATTTTCTTTTCTAAATTATCTCTATATTTCAAGGTTCCTTTTTCTAACCCAATATTTCTTAATTGTTCAACATCTGTGTTAACTATTTCTAAAGCCCCCAGATTTCCGGCAGCCAATATCGTTCTACCCCAAGAACCGGTGCTTATACCAAATATTTTAGAACCACTCCAGACAAGATCGGGTTTTACAAATTCCTCTACCGCACCATTGTGCCATTGATTTAAGAAAGGGAGTGTTTCTACGCCTTTTTCTGATGAAATATAAAGTATATTATCTTTAACATCTAAATCAGTACACCAGACATTTAGACCGGTGCACGTCCCTTTCTGATTTTTTTCTAAAAATTTTTTTTCTATATTGATAGTTATATCTTCCTGAAGATATAACCCTTTTTTATCTCTGGAATCCAGTAGATTGATTTTGTATTTTTCATATTTTGGATATGAATCAATGTAGCGTTCAACTAAATGCTTCCAGCTATATGAACATAAAACACCATTAACATCTACGGTAAAAAGGACACCGGAATAGATATAGGAATCGATGAAATCACCAAGGATATTTACCTTTAAATCATGCATACATTCCTCCTTACCTTGGTCTGTTAAGCTTAGTTATCTTACTTTTCTTCATCCCGGGAAGAACTCTCCACATTTGAAAAATTTCCGTAGGAGGGGCGTCTGTAATAACATTGACGGGGTATCCATGCCAGCAACCTTGATTAACGACGAATTTTGCAACAACAAGTTCGATATATTTTTTACCATTTGGTATATATTTTTTTCGGTGGTCTTGACCTATCACATTCAGGCTACCATTTCCGGCGCTCTGCAAAGACCAGACTTCTCCATTAGCAGTCCACTGGGCATTGTATCCAACTCTGAATATAGCTTCTTCGTCCTGAATACTGACTAACCATTTACTTTTTAGGCCAACCACATTCCACCCTGGAAGCCGGTGATCAGCTTTATGTCTATATGGAGGTGTCGACAGAGGTAGACTCATGCTTAGAAAATCCTTTTATCAAAATGGAACCTAATAATACTACTAAGATATTAGATTGTCTTGTGTATCAATTGTACGGCCCTTCTTGCTGACACTGAGGTGTCTGTTAAACCTGTGGTGATTCAGTGTTCAGAATACAGTGTTATGCACGTGCAGCCTTGTTTGAACTTCTTAATTGGACCAGGGTAACGTAAGCGTCGCATTTCGATCGTATTGACGTTCAAACAGAGGTAAGGTCTACCTCCATGGCAGCAGATCTTGGACTTGGGTCACCGGCCAGTCCTTAATATGACCGATAACGTACCCGAACGGGCCTGCTCATTCGTAGAGCCAGCGTCCTGCGCGGGCTGATTCAATCAGCATTGAGATGGCAAAGTCAGGGACTTCAGGAACGCATCGCTTACGCCGCAAAGGATTCAGTATCGTCAGCAGGGGCGGCTCAGGTGGATAGTACGTTGCAAGAGTAAAATTCGCCCTGCTGACGTTGAATTCATTAAAAAATTCATCCATCAACGACCGCGCCTCATCTTCACTGAGATTAAGATCTGCATCCAGATCGGTTTCTGGCCTGAGTTCCTGCTCTTTGAAAACGCCTTTTCCATTATGACGCCTGACCAGTGCGTAAATTTTCTCATCCAGTTTGTCGGTTACCATAGTTTATCCTCTCCCCGCGCGATCCGGTTGTATTCAAGAACGCTGTGATAGGCGATTTGCGACACGTCAGAAGCCAGAATGACCCAGCCCAGAACCGGAATTGCTCGTCCGGTGAAGGTACCAATTCTGGCGACCATGCGTATTCTCAGCGTGGAGGGCGGATATCCTCCGACAAAAGAGGGCAGTTTGATGCCCCATGGAAAAGTGGCATCACCGAAAACGCGCCTGGCTGCCCGCGAGGCCAGCGACGTTCCCCTAACAGCCCCTCCCGGCTTAGTACGGGTAGGCAGTACGTTTGCACCAGAGAGAACGGCAACAATGGCAGAGAAATCCCGTACTCCCAGCTGGACGGCTACCTGCTCACAAAAAATCATAAAGAACAGTTCACCGGCAGAGAGGTTCGGGCGCCCCGCATAGAAATAGGTCTGTCCCAGCTCTTCAGTTGTATCCACTTTCCGCTCCCGTAACCGCAGCTATCTTCCTGAGGTGTGTCTGAAGATACCGCTGAGCTAGACGACTGGCAACCTGACGGTCAGGAACGTCCGTCCGGCCATCAGCTGGCCTGCCATCAGTTTCCTTCGGTCTTGTCCTCTTTCTGGTAAACCGGATCGGTGCCCTTTGGCAGTGTCTGCGCAACCTGACGGTAATAGGCCAGGCGCTCACGGAAATATTCCCGCAGCGCTTCTGGCTGCTGCAGTTAGGTTTCCATCGTGATAACGGGTTTATTCATCCGCTCTTTCCAGGCAACGCCCGAGGCAGCGAGATCAACATTGATTTTATCCCGCTCCAGCCTGTCTTTTGCTGCAATATTATGTGACATGGTAACGCCTCCTGAACACAGTATATCGCCTGGACAGGCATAAGCGTCAGGAGGGGTTGATATGATGGCCAGAACGGCCGGCAGGATCACGTATGCGGTTTTGCATCGGGCACAGTCAGGGACAGCTTCAACAGCACGCGGCTGGTGACGAACGGCCTGAGCATCTTCATGGAGTTCACACCCAGCTTTTTCTGCACAGAACTCATGGCTTCTTTGACCGTATCTTCAGACACTCCCCGGTATTCAGCGAGATCCTTTATCGTGATGTGGCCGAAGACCAGCATGCAAACCTGAGTGGCCTGCAGCACCGTCAGCTCAGGGAAAAACTTCGTGAGTGATTCATAATTTTCGTATTCGTTAGCAGCCATAGTGACCTCTTGGGCAAATTAACAGCGATACGTTTTCCCAGAGTTCATAAATCATACAACAGATTAACTCTTCCTGATTTGAAACTAAAAAAAACAGCGGTGAGTTCTAAGTTCCTCCCACCGAATGATTAGCTGTCTAATTTTTATAATGGAGTGTTATAATAATTTTGGTTAAGGCGAATCAGCGTGTCGAACTTTATAAGGCTTCATGAACATAAACGGGAGTTACAGAAAATAAATCCCCTGGTGTTGTTTATATTCTGTAACAAACAATATGCCCGGATGCATTATTTTACACCCGCACTACTCTTGAAATAAATTACAAAAAATATACCACTTTTAAATTTCTTTCAGTCCGTTTTGTATTTATATAATCTCTCCAAAATAAAAGGGAATTAAGCATCTTCCGGTCTGTTGTTTCATTTATGCAGGATACACCACACCGAAACGGAGTAAATGGGATTATTCACCCCATTGACAGATGCAATGACTTGTATATAAGCATTCTTATTCCGAAGAGAGTAATCTGCTTTATACATCTGCAAGCTGCAAGAAACGTACTTTGAAGATCACACTTATTACCAATCCTTCCCACCAGGAAAAAAACGTTATTACTGATGGACTCTGGAGTCACAACGCCACATTCCATCCCGTTGAAATCGAACCGTTTCTGCTTTACTGCACAGACGATGATGGCAACGTCGCTGGGGGGCTGATCGCTCAGACCTGGTGGGGGACTCTTGAAATTCAGTATTTATGGATCGCTGAACGTATCAGGGGTAAGGGATATGGAAAAGAGTTGATGTCAGCTGCTGAAGCAGAGGCCAGAAACCGGAACTGCCACATGGCAACAGTGGACACGTTCGATTTTCAGGCCAGGTCGTTCTATAAAAAGCTCGGTTACAAAGAGTACGGCTCACTCCCAGGCTATGCACATAAGTTCAGGCGTCACTACCTGGCAAAAGAATTTACGTAGCATACCTGCGAAAGCAGAGGTATGTATGCGGTATCATAGAGTCTGCACGAACACACTGTCCATCATGATCAAAATGATCGAACACCTGCATGAACCGTGGGGAATTAAAGACTGCCAGTCCAGACATCTTTTCATGAACAAAGCCGCCCGTTTGTATACCTGTACACCGACGGCTTTTGATCTCGAGGGCAGACTTGACTGCGAATTTCCCGCAATGTGGGCGGAGCAGGCTGAAGGATTTATTGAACATGACAGACAGGCGGAATCAGAAGGAAAACGCGTCAGCGTAATAGAGACCGATTTCTGGTTTGGCCGAAAAGAACTCCATCCTTATATCAGTGAGAAAATACCCTTCAGGGATGCAAACGGTGTCTGTTTGGGAACACTCTGGAATGCCAGAAAAATAAAGGTTCTTTCCCCTTACGTGTGTATCAGTGATAAAAAAACCGGGCGTCCTGCATACAGCGTCCGACCAGTCTGTCTTTACCCGTTCGTAAATGGATATGATTTTTTATCTGATGAAAAATCTGAGTCAGAAAGAAGTTGTAAACCATCTTGGATTGTCCGCGAAAACCATCAATAACAAAATGCCCAATATATACAGAAAGAAAGGGGTTAATTCAGTTTCAGCGTTATATGAATTCTGCTCCCATAAAAACCTGCAGAATTACCTGCCTGAATTTGCCATTAACAAAGGCATTAAATTTATCTGACCGGAGCACTTATGAGCTTGCACGAAAATTATTCCGTTGAAAGAGTTCCGGCCGCAGCGCGTCTGCCGTTCTGGGGCGTGGCACTGGTGCATATGGGGATGCTGACTGCGCTGGACCAGTTCATGCTGGGGGCAACCCTTGGCCACTCAATGAGCTATGCACACGCCTTCATGGCCATCACCGCTGGCAGCCTGATTTTCTTTGTCGCAACCTTCGGGCTGGGTTACGCCGGTATGCGGGAAGGCATCTCCGGCAGCCTGCTGGCCCGCTGGTGCGGTTTTGGCCGGGGGGGGGGGTTCCGTGCTGGTCAGTCTGCTCATCGCCGTCAGTCTCCTGGGATGGTTTGGGATACAGAATTCCGTCTTTGCCAGTTCGCTGGATCACGCCCTTGGCCAGAAACTCGGATTTCACTGGGCCGCTGCGCTTTCAGGCCTTACCCTGACGTTTATCGTTGCATTCGGTTTCAGGGCGCTGCGCTTTGCCGCCCGCATAGCGGTCCCGGCATTCGCCATCAGCGTTCTGTACATTTCTACCGTTCTGCTGAAAGGTCAGGACATGGGGGCGCTTTCAGCCCTTTCTGAAGCAGGCAAAGGCCTCTCTGTCAGCGACGCCATTACGCTTGTGGTGGGAGGCAGTATCGTGGCCAGCCTGATAACTCCAGACCTGACACGCTATTACAGCAACGGCCGGCAGGTCATGCTCATGACAGTTCTGACCATCTTTGCGGGAGAATATGTCATCAACGGGCTGGCAGTGATCATTTCCGTGATACTGAATACCGCCGACGTCGTGACCATAATGGGTCAGGTCACCGGCGGCATTGGGCTGATCGTCGTGGTGTTTTCGACGATGAGGATCAACGACATCAACCTGTATTCGTCCTCGCTTGGCGTGGCTAACGCGATTGAAGCCTTTACGGGGAAAAAAATCCCGTACGTGGTTATCACGCTTTTCATCGGCATCGCCGGTACCACGATGTCGGTGATGGGCATCCTTGACCGGTTCGTCGACTTTCTGAATCTGCTGGGTGTCCTGTTCCCGCCGGTCATCGGCGTCATGATGGTTGATTATTTCATTCTGAAAAGCGACAGGAAGCTGCTGGATGAAAGCCGGCGCAGGAACGCGTTACCCGATGAAACGCGGACGAAAAACTTCGGCTGGAATGCCATCATCGCCAGTCTGGCCGGCGCTGTAGCCGGATATTACGTCACATACGGGGTACCGGCGCTGAACTCAATTATTGCTGGCTGCCTGATGTACCTGATGCTGACTTTCATTAAAGGGCTGATTACTTCTAAGGGCCGGACAGGCATAACTGAAATCTGATGAGATACTAACGCAACAAATTGTACTCATTAAGATTCATTTTGTGTACCATTGTATCTTTATGACTTCATAAAGAGACATCTACATGCAAAAGTTGCAGGCCCGAAGTATCCCCGACGACCTTTATCAACGCGTTGTAGCCGCTGCAGCGCAAAACGACCGTTCTCTTGAGGGTGAGGTTCGCCAGGCGCTGGCAGCAGCATACCCGGTCGCCGGCACTCAAACCCTTACCCTGCGTCAGCAGTGGCAGCAGGACACTGCCAGGCGCCTTCTCCAGCTCGTCGCGCAGCTTAAGGCGGATGACTTCTGGCAATTCAGGGGACCAGGCACAATAGTACAATTGGCCCGTCACATAGGTGAGGACTCGCCTGCCCGTGTATTTGACTGGATGGACGGGCTGGAGCCGCTTCCTTTTGAGGCTGCAGGACGTATTGCAGCATTCACTGGCTGTAGCCAGGACTGGCTGATGGAGGGCCGTACAGACCCGTTCCCTGTAACAGACATCGGGAATCCGGCAGACTACGAACAGTTTTTCTGCCCGGAAGGACGCGGAGACTGTCGTTTTTACCTCATCCGCTTCAGCGACGGAAATCTGTTGTGCATCCGCCATGACCGCAGTGCAGCCAAATGGTTAGCAGGTCATATGGGGGGGAGATTTTACGTACAGGACGGCATGGGAAGCGGAGGTATGGGGAATCTGAAGCGGTTCCTTAAGTTTCTTAAGGCCCGCCGCATCCAACTGAAGACTGACAGCTGCGAGCGCACAGAAAGCAGCGACAATACCGGCCTGCATCACCCCGTCTATTTCACCCGCAATTCGGCGCTGACGTTGACCGACTGGTTACCTCTGCTGCTTCAGGGAAAACTGCCTGAGCGCTGGACTGCGGACGCTTCAGAGCTGCGCTACATACTTGAGGAGATCCGCGACGCTCCTGACGGCAGCGCGGTATGAGATAAATCGGGGTTGAACGCCAGAACCGCCAAAATTTCCATGCCCCCAAAATTTTGGCGTTCGGCGGCCTGTACGTAAGACCGTTGTCAACCGGACAGCAAAGAAATGGCCGCTTGGAGCGAAAATTCACTGAACGCAGCGTCTCACATAGCTGGTACGGAAAAATTCTCACTCACGGCACCATAAACGTACACGTCAGTACATGCCAAACATGCTTCAAAAATCGACTAATTTTTTGCGCCAGAAATTTCGGCGGTTCCGGCATCGCCCCCAAAGAATAAAAATAGGATAGTAGATTAACTAGGATTGATTTGTGATTTTTGAAAAAACAAAATCAACCTCCTCTTTATACATATCCTCTGATGGATTATGGTATAAATTGCCAAGATAGAGCCCGTTCAAAATATCAAAATCTTTTATCAAAATTAAGAAGTCCGGCCGACAATAACTGCTGAGCATATTTAAATATATAAGTGAGATCTCATACCTAGATAACTGAGCTCTAAACACCTTTGCATATTGCAGTCCTTTAAAGCATTTTTTTGAATGCAATAAAACATAATAGACATTCCGTATATAAGAACCAGAAATATGTCCATACTCATCATAGAAACTATCATAAGCCTTACTTAATAATAAAACTCTTTCACTCACACTCATTTTCCTAATTAAATCCTTCCCCGTTTCTACCAAAACAGCATTTTTCTTATCCACCATATGATGAATTTTCATTTGGATATTATTTTCAACTTCAAATTTTGTTTCAAATCGATTTACAAACTCGATTAAACATTTCTTTATTCCTTCGGTATTAAAATCTTTTCTTAGACCTAGTAGATTGACAACGTAATTATGGTAAGTATAGTCAGGTAGCGCATCGGGAGTATCAACTATTGCATTCAATGCTACGTTTTTACAAACGGAGTCATATTTCTGATAATACATTTCACATAAATATTTGAAAGAATCATTTTCAGTAAGAAAGGCCGAGTTTACTTTATCAACTTTTCTGTCATGTAGGTTAACAAGGTTAAAGAAAGTACTTTCTTGACTTTGTATTTCAAATTGTTTTTTGGTTAAGCTTATGGATTTTAACAGACCTATGAAAGCCATAACACTTATTAAAGGTCCAGTTACGCCGCCAAAGTATGATCCGAACTCACCCCATGTAGTATGATTATTAGAGAACCCAGAGTGAAATCTTAATAGATAGGCAAACAAAGACAAGAAGATAACAAAGCCTAATCCATAGAAAAATAAATTCCATGTGTCATTTTCATTGAATTCTTGCTTGTCATTTTTTTTGGTTTTATTAATGCTCACGCGTCCATTACCTCGCATTATCAGAATTTTGGGTGGTTAAATAATTTTTAAATAGAAAATTTTATTATTAAAGCGCCTATGTGTTTGTAGCGTAGTTAATCTGCCTTATCCGCTTCATAAAACTGAAACTCTTTTAGCAGTTCGCTGATTTCGTCGAGCAGCTGGCGCAGCGCCACCTTACCTTCGGGTTTGCCGAACGTTTTCACATCACCGGACATCTGCGCTGCCCGGGCGGCAAGTACGTTCAGGCGTTTATCCTGCAATGCGTTGCCCATCATAATCAGGTTCAGGCTGATTGTAACGCTGGCCATAGGATCATACTTGTCACCCTCACTGAACAGGCTTTCCAGCTCAGCCCGGACATCATCATTCATATGAGTGAAATCCTGTTCGCGGTACCAGACCACGGACTTCTTAACCACGATACCCATCAACCGTTTGAATTCTGCTTCTTCGTTCTCGGTCATACATTCTCAGAGGAATTGTTCAGAAACCCTGTGCCAGCGGATTACGCTGTTTGGGGTTAAAGATACATTGTAATTGAGATATCCCGGACGGGGAACCGTAGCAGGTCACAGGCGTGCGAGCAGCCCCTGAATGCCGCGTCAGCGGCATGGAGGCGCCAGAAACCCTTAAGGACGGCTCTCCTTTGCCTCCGGGCGCCGTAAACCCGGCAGAGCCGGTTACAGAGCGTTATATTCGTGCAAGTCCACCCCCTCCCTTGTATCTAACCATACGTGGTGATTAGCTACCACCATTAATGTAGAGTGAAAGACGTACTTAAAAAACCGGCTTTCGCCGGTTCACGTTGTCATGCCGCGTTCGGATCGTCGCATTTCGGCAGCCAGTCGGCGCTGCTTTCGTCCGTCAGCCCGAGATTGGTCTGCACGCCGGTTTTCGTGCGCCGCTTCAGGTAGCTTTTCCCGTACTCGCGCAGGATGCTCTCCAGCGCCTGGCTGAAGGTCTTCATGCTGAGCGGGTTGCGGTAGCCGTTGGCCTCCATGTAGGCCAGATAGGCGTGATAGAGGTAGCGACGGGGTTGCAGGGGCCGGATGCTGGCATTGCCCATGTGCAGGCCGTTCGGCTCGGCGGTGGCAAACAGGTAGCCGCAGAAGTCCACCATCGGGTCAGCGTCGCGCTTGATGCGCATGGCCTCGCCGGAGTTCTGCTGCTGCTGAAGCAGCGCGCGGGCGTCCTGCGGGTTGCTGAAGCGCTGCATCAGCTGGCGCACGATGACAGCCAGCTCCGCCTGTATCTTCTCCTTCAGCTGCGGGTCGCGCTCGTCTGCCGGGATGATTTCCGCGAAGTGAAGGATGACGCGGCGGCGCGACACGCCCCCGCTGCGGTCGGTGAAGCGCATGGGGTTGTTGTTCACGGCCAGAATCACCGCCGGGATGTGTGTGGAGTAGGCGTCGCGGTACTTCGGGTCAACGGACACCGCATCGCCGCCGGTAATCGCCTTGATGCCCGCGCCGTCGCCGCTCCACTTCTCCTGGTCGGGCAGGCGGATGAGCGAATAGCCGATGACCGAGGCGCGCTCGCGCGACGACTCCAGCGTCTCGATGGTGGCCGACACGGCGTTATCCGTTCCCGCCAGCATGGTGGCGATTTCCGCCATGATGCTCTTGCCGCTGCCGCCGGGGCCGGTGACCTCCAGAAACAGCTGCCAGTCGTAGCGGTTTGCCAGCACCATAAACAGCGCGGCCAGAATCACGTCCCTTTTCTCTGCGCTGCGCCCGGCGGCGCGGTCAAGCCACTGCCAGAAGTGCGGCGCGTGGCGCTCCAGCGTTTCGCCGGGCACGGGGCGGGTGTAGTCCACGTCGCTCACGGTGCGCAGCCAGTTCTCACGCCGGTGC
>Ga0157367_1000585_pt1 | contig 17551 bp, 18 predicted proteins | sample AttbisABBM2_FD_113142 | JGI IMG/M metagenome (GOLD analysis project Ga0157367, IMG submission 113142) | Fungus gardens microbial communities from leaf cutter ant in Botucatu, State of São Paulo, Brazil - Atta bisphaerica ABBM2 | ecosystem: Host-associated > Fungi > Mycelium > Unclassified ...
GTGCCAGAGTCAAGCATTCATGAATTCAACCCTCAAATGTGCTAGTCAGAACTGCCAGGGACAAGACCTTGAAGATGCTCTAGCAACTGCTATGGATTTGTGTGCTACTGCTGTACGTCCACTTGCCTATTGAAGTGTTAACACTAACGAGAGTGCGCCACGTCTCAACAGGTGTTACTCTGACTCCCACTCCTCCAGGTTCCACCCTCACGGGCACAGTTGCTGGTCCCACGCTGACTACGAGCGCTGCTGGAAATCCTACAAGTAGTTCTGGCAGCACTGTACCTACTGGTAACGGTGCAGCATCAGTTAACAGTAATGATATAGGCACTTTCGTTGGTATTGCCGCTATCGGCTTGGCTGTGCTTGCTCTCTGACTTTAGAAGTACCTACATCTCGTCTCTGGGTTAGCATTGACGCGTTAAACCCTGCCCCCTTATTTCGATTTCATATCGCATTAGGTCAACTTGAACAGGCGATGCGATCTTTCGCCTTTCGATCATTCTAATTTTCGTCATATATGTGCTTACTCGGACATTTATACACACCTATTTGATGCTAGTCTATGGTTTTGAAGTGTAAATCAGTCTACTATCAGGGTTAATTCAGAGAGTGTGTGTCTTTGATTTGAATTGGCTATAAGGCTATGTGACTCACATTAGTAACATCTATAGTAGATGTGAAAAACCCAGAACAAAGAAAACTACTTCAAATTAGGACCAAATTAGGACTAGGTAGATTAATAAACTAATTGATGAAGAGGGTCTTTCTATCATCAAGTCCTGTCTAAAGTTGTAGACAAATCATAGGAGAAGACATTGTGACCCACTCAGAATCTTTTTTTATTTTTTTATTTTCTATTAAATACATGAAGGGTACAAAAGAAAAGAATAAAATGAAGGAGAAAGAAGAAAAAGATAAAAGAAAGACTGTGAAACTACCCAATGTCCTGTGGAAAAGCAAAAGCTTCAGAATTGAAAATGAGTGTTACAATCTCAAGACCTTAGAGTAGATCAAGAAAAGGAATCTTATATAGGGTTTACACAAGAGAACTTGATAGAGAACTTGGTATAGGATTATCTACCTTATATACTAAAAGCCCATGGTCTGTGCCCTACTACTTTAGCCTACCCTAAATAACTATGTGTTTTCTTTAAGGTTAACATATATTAAACATGTTGTATGATGTTATCCTTCCAGATCCTTCTACACTCTTTCATTGTGACATGTGATTGTGTGACTGTGACTGATGCATGACAGCATAACAGTAATATCATACAAAACCCTAACCTTAAGTTCCAACATAGAAAATAAAAGAAAATAAAAGAAAATAAAAATGAGAGAGAAAATGAAAATAAGTTAAGTCTATTGCTTTCAGTTCTGACAATTTAGCTGTGTTGGCTCATAGTATATAGTAGTAATAAAAGTAGTGAGAGTGATAATGAAGGTGGTGGTAGAGTGGGCTAGGAAAATATATATAAGAGAAGTGCAAAACCAGTGCTAGTTTCTCTTTTAGACTTGTACTTACTGCTGAAATCAATCTCTGTAAGTACTAATGGGCCCTCTTCTTATTCTACCTCACACTGTCTACTATCTACTTCAACTATTAACTACTGCCTTAAGAGAATAGTAAAAAATTTTGGCCTAAAAAGACTATTTTACTTTAAGCAAGATCTTAAGGATGCCTGTTGTTCTTCTGTGTAAACAGATTACAAGTGAGACTGTAGTACAGAGCTGATAGATGAAAAGATTGTAATTAATATATTCATACAAGGTAATATGTCTACCTGCACCAATGAGTTTTAGTATAACTAAACAGCTAAGCTTCTCCTGCCTAGCTAATATACCTCTTAAACCTAAGGTCTGGCTATATATTCTTAACTAAAAGACAGTACTGCTCTTTGGTTGAGAATAATAAGAGAATAAGTGTGAAAGAGTCTTGAGTTAGATAGTTTTAGAAAGAAAATTGAGTTCTAATGTTATAACTTAAGGCTCAAGGGTTAGAACCAAAAGTTAAACCTTAGATTGGGCTAATCATAAAAGAACTTGATGGAGTTCCCAGTACAATATATTTACCTTATATACTATACTATACTACTATATTTAACCTATCCTAAAGATCATGTATAAGCCTTAAGGCCAACCTATATTAAGTACATTATATAATATTATTGTTTTAGAAGCTTCTACCATGTTCTATTATAACTATATAACAATATGACTATGACCTCACACTAAACTTTAACCCTAAGTTTGAAAATAGAATATAAATCAAAAATAAAATAAAAATGAGAAAGAAAGTAAAATGAAACAAAGTTCATTCTTTGTAATTCTGACATTACTAGTACTGCTACTAATAAAATACTCTTAAACTTAGATTTATTTCCTTTTCCAATTATTTCTTAAAACTCTTATTTTCTATTTAATCTTAGAATAATTGTGCTAAATAATTAAAAACCCTGATAAAATAATCTAGAATATTGGCTAGGATTAGTAAGAGTTTATTAGATAATAATTCAACAAATCCTATAAGATTAATAGCAATATTTGAAACTTGTAGTTTAAAAGAAGAGAAAAGTTTATAGGTTTAGTAATAGACATTAGCAGTATTTAAGGTTTGAAACTTTGCAAAGTGATAGATCTCCTTATAGTAATCATATAACAACAGTATTGCATATAAGCTAAAACTAAGATTATTTGTGAAGTTCATAAACTTATATTCTTAGTAAGTTTCTATACTTAATTTGAATTTGGTCTTAACTCCATAGACTTTTGCCTTAAGTGTAAACTATACATAATAATACAGTTTATTATCTTTTTTCTTTTCTTACTAAAAATTAAATACCTAACTACTTTAACTATTTCTCTGTCTACTTTTACTTCTACTATTTCTTTCTTTTTTTTCTTTTTTTCCATCATTTATTTCTATCACAGTACTTATAAGTACTACTATGTTGTGGCAACCACTAGACACAAAGTCCAATAATCACACAAGCAGCAAAGTTTTCAGTAGGCTATTGATGTGGGGATCACAAAAGAACTCAACAAGAAGTCTCTGCTGTATTAGAGTCCTATTTATACAAACTATACCTGGTCTGTGCTACTAATTAAACCTACTCTTATATCTATGCTTTATTCTCATATCCACTTCATGTCTTATTCAACGCCACTATATTGTATCCATATACTCTGACATCATCTTCTAGATCCTTCTACCATATTCTAGGCCTATGACATCATATCATGTGACATGTCATGTGACTGCAATGTCACAAGCCTCTTCATTGTCCAAAAGAAAATCAAAAAACAAAACAAAACAAAATTAATATAAAATTAGAGAAATTAAATAAAAGAAAAGAAAAATTGTCAGTGTCCAAAGTGTTCCATAACATACTATCTACTACTATATGGTTATAGTTAGACACAGTTCATATCTAATTATCTAAGACCTATTAATAAGCTCCTGGAAGTTAGGTTAACAAGTATATATTATCTAGATATGTAAAATATAAATATCAAAATAACCTTTAATTTTAGCTTATATACTATGTCTCTACTAGTTACATGGGTTATATATTTTCAAAGAGTTACTTAAGGAGATTTGTGGAAAATAAGTTTACTAGAAAGTAGTAAGATATGTCATTGTTAATATTAGAAGATAATGTCAGTTTTGGTCAATTTTCAGGATAAGGTTTCTAGTATAACTACTAGTTTATATACTAAGTATTCCATCTAGAATAGGTATTTAAGAATAAAGATTGTAAGCAAGTTACTCTAATTTTAGATAGTTCTTGAATATCAGGGTGGAAATCTATAAAGTTGTCAGGAAGTCTAGTAAGAAAGTCCAAAGTAGAATAAAAAAAGTAATATATTCTAAAAGAAGTTTGAAAGTGTAGATAAATTAGGAAGTATTATCTATGAATTGGAACAAATGTGACTAGATCAAGATATAACAGGTCATAATAACTATATTTTGTTATGAAATAGTTTGGAGCAAATATTAGTATCATTTCTAAAATATCCTACTTTAGATTTAACTGATCTAACTTAGTAACTTGTACTGGTATGAGTTTACTAACTACTTATCTGTTTCTCTACTAAGTTAAAAGAAGTGTTATGATCTTATTCCTTAGGGTTGGAAGTAAGAACAACTCTTGTATTGAGTAACACAAGAGAACTTGATAGAGAACTCTTCTACAAACTAGTCTACCTTATATAGTCCTATAGATGGTCCATGCTAAGTACTGTGCACCCTACCCTAAACAACCATGTGTAGTTCATGAGGTCAACATATGGTGTCCATGTTGTATGACGACATTCGTTCTTGAATCTTCTACTAAATTCTCCCAAGTTTTGTGACTATGCCATCAGATTGTGACTGATGTGACAGCGTGACCGATCAATCCTAACCCTAGTTGTTCTAAAAATAAAAAATAGAAAAACAAATCAAAAATAAAATAAAAATGAAAAGTAAAATAAAGAAAACCTAAGTCTACCATTTGTGAACTTGACATTACCCCCCTCTTAAGGTTTCTCCTCTGGAGAAACTGCTTTCCACCTTCTCCAATTTCTCTCTAGCTTTCTCAGATATTCTTCTTCAAATTTTCCATCATCCCACCCATACAACATTTTTGCCGTGAACTTTCCTGGTAGTTCCCCCCTTCTGAAGTCCCTCTCCTCTGCCATATCTATTCTTTCTTGCCTCCTAACCTCTGCACTCATCCTCTCTTCAAATTCCTTTATGGCTTCTTCTGCATTTTTCAAGTTTTCTATCCTTTCCCAAGTATCCCTCTCTGCTATGAACCCTTTCCATCACACTAGGTACTTCTCTACTCCCCTTATTTTCTTTTTATTCAAAATTTTTTCTACTTCCCATTCTTTGACTCCTTCTACTTCTACTGGTTTTCCTTCCTCTTTTTTCTGCCCCTTCACTTGTTCCTTGTACCGTACTATCCAACTTACATTAACTACCAGATGTATTCTTATTGAAGCTGGTAGTTGTAGTTTTACTGCATTTGATGAGACTACTTCTTCTATCGCATACGGTCCCACATATCTTTCTGTCAACTTCCTCACTGGTCTCTCCTTGAATACCAGATCTTTGGTACTCAATAATACTCTATCCCTCTTTTTCCAATTTTTAGTCTCCTTCCTACTTTGATCTGCATATCTCTTTATTTCCTTCTGTGTTTTCTTTAATGCTACTCCAGCTTCCTCATGAACCTTCTTTATTCTTTCCACGAACTCTGTTGCACTTTCTACTTTTCCTTTTTTCCTTATATCTCCCCCCATCCTTAGTTCTCTCCCATAATTTGCCATGAATGGTGACATCTTAGTTGCAGTGTGAGCTTTGTTATTTACTGCAAATTCTGCCGATGCCAACCATTCTGGCCAATCCTTCTGCCTATGCTCTACAAACAGCCTTAGGTACTGCTCCAGCTCTTGATTCATCTGTTCCATTTGCCCATCCATTTGTAGGTGGAACACCGTAGACAACTTTGTCTCAATTCCCAACATTCATTTTAACTCCTTCGTCAATTCAGCTGCGAACTGTGGTCCCCGATCTGATATTACACTTTCTGGCAAACCATACAATTTCCATACATTATTCCAAAACAACCTTGCCAATCCTTTCACTAATGTTCCTTCAGTAGTGGCTATAAAGTGTGTCATTTTCGACAGTCAATCACACACCACCAATATTGCATCCTTTCCTGCTACTACTGGTAACTTTGTTATGAAGTCTACCGTTAGATGTATCCAAGATTTCTCTGGTACTTCCCCTAGTTTTAGCTTCCCTGCTGGTTCTTCTGCCCTGTTCTTCATTCTCTGACATAGATTGCATCCTTCCACATATCTCCCCACATCCCTCGTTACCCCTGGCCACCAATAATTCCTCATCACCAACTCTACTATTTTCCACCTTCCTCCGTGTCCTACTGCTGGCCTATCATGGTGTAACCGGATTATTTCTGTTCTCAATTCCTCCTCTTTCGGTACATATATCTTTCCTTCTTTCAACACTAACTTCTCTTCTATCTTCCACTTGTTTCCTCATAACTTCTTTACTCCTGCTTTCTTCATCTCTTCTACTACTCTAATTACATCTTTGTCCTTACTCCTAGCTTTTTTTATTTTTTCTATTATGTCTACTTCAGGCCCCTCTATTATTACCTCTTGTAATTTACGAATCCAGTTGTCCTTTATAAATACTTGGTTCTCATTATCTCTATCTACACCTACTTTCCAGTCCAGTCTCCTGCTTAGTCCATCTGCTTTCCCCATCCTCGTTCCTGGCACATGTTTCAGGATAAAATCAAATCTAGACAGATACAGTGCCCATTGAGCTTGTCTCCAATTTAACTTTTACGCTTTCATGAAATATTCCAAGTTTTTATAATCTGTCCAGATCTCAAACTTAAATTGCGCCCCTTCCAACAAATGTCTCCAACTCTCTAACCCTCTTATAATTGCCAACATTTCCTTGTCATGTATTTCGTAATTTCTTTCTGTCTTGTTTAATGACTTGGAAAGAAATGCAACTGGTCTCCACTTTCTATCTTCTCCCTCCATTGACAGTACTCCTCCTGTTGCGTAGTCTGATGCGTCCACCTCCATTCTCATTTTTTTATCTATATCTGGTACTGCTAACACCGGTTCTTTTGTGAATTATTCCTTTAGCTCCTTAAACGCCTTTTCCTGTTTCTCTGTCCACTCCCACTTCTTATCCTTCTTCACCATGTCATGTAATGGTCTAGCTACTGATGCAAAGCCCTCAATGAATTGACGATAATAATTCACTAGTCCCAAGAACTTTTGTATGTCTTTGACACACTTTGGTGTTGGCCATTCCATTACTCCTTTCACCTTCTCTTCCTCCATCTTTATTCCTTCCAGTTCTATTACTACCCCTAAAAATCCTACTTTCTAACCTTCCACTTACATTTCTCTGGCTTCACATATAGATCATTTTCTTCCAATCTCCTAATTACTTCTGCTACTATTTCATCATGCCCCTCCTCTGTTTCCATTCTTATTATCACATCATTGATAAAGGCTGCTACTTTTCCTGTATTAATCAGATCTCGCAATAATTTGTTCATCATTGCTTGAAACGTTGCTGGCAAATTAGTCAATCCAAAAAACATTACTGTTGGTTCGAAGGACCCCTCCGGTGTAGTAAACACAGCTTTCCACTCGTCTCCTTCTTTAATTCTCACGTTATTGTACTCCCACCTCAAATCCATCTTTGTAAATACCTTCTTCATTCCAATATTTTCCAAGACATCTGATATTAGTGGGAGCGGATAATTATTCTTAATTGTCCACTCATTCAGATACTTGTAGTCCTGTACCATCCTCTTTTTTCCATCCTTTTTCCCCACAAAGAATACTGGTGCTGTTTGCAGTGATTTTGACAGCCAAATATATCCTTTCTTCAGCTGCTCCCTTACGAACTCCCTCACCTCTTCTCTTTCTTCTCTCGACAATGGGTACACCTTCCCCTTCTTCGGCACAAATCCTTCCTTGACGTCAATAGCATAATCCCAAACTTTCCTTGTGGGCATTCTCTCTGACTGTTTCTTGCCAAAGACTTTAATCCACTTGTGGAACTTTTCTGGAACCATCCTTTTTGCTTCCTCTTCTGATTTTGCTGCTTCCTCTTCTTCATCCCAAATTTCCCACTTCTCTACTACCTTTTTTATCTCTATTGTTTTCCCCTTTTTCTGTTTCTTCCTCTTATCCTTCTCTTCCCTCTTTCTCCCTGCTTCTTCCTTTGCTTCTTCTTCCTTCTGCTTCTCCTATCCTAATTTTCCCTGTACTGGCCTCCACTGCTTTCCACACTCCTCTGGGCACCTCATCATCTTAACCTCCCCTGTTCTCCAGTCAATTTCAAGGTTATGGCAAGCTAGCCATGGCATCCCTAAGATTACTGTCCACTTTTGTCCCCTAATGACATCAATCTCTGTCCTCTCCCTATGTCTCTGGTAATAGATATTAACCTCCACAGTATTTTCTATTGGTCCCTCCTTATTGAACGATTCATCCACATTTCTCACATTCATTGGTCTTTCTAACTTCTTCAGCTTAAATCCCTGTTTCTTGGCGAACTCTGAGCTCATGACTAACCCAGTTGCCCCACTGTCCAACAATGCCTCTACTGTTACTCCCTCCTGAGTATCTATTCTTTCTAGTCCAATTTTCACTGTTACTTCTCTCAAGGTTTTTCCTTCTAACTTCCTTACTTCCTTCTTCTTCTCCATTCCCTCTGAATCTGATATATCAGCATCTATTTGCGTAGCTAATACATTAAATTTGTTACAAGAATCTAGTCGAGGAACTCTAGATTCTCCACTCTTTTTAAATTGTCCAAATGTTCAAAAATTCCCTCTCTTCTGTATTCCAACCTTCTCCCCTCTGCTACTCTTCCCCTCTGACCCCTATTTCTACAATGATGGGCCATGTGCCTGAAGCTCCCACAAGCGTAACAATTCCTTCCCCTATCTATTTCTATTGCATAAGGGTCCCGTCTAGGAGAAACCCCTACCTCTTGCCCTGATCCCCTCACTACTACCACATTCATTCTCTCTATCCCTTCCATCGTAGCAGGTCCCATTGTTGCCTGCTGAGGCATTTGCCTCCTTTGCCACACTAAGGGTCATGGCAAGCTTTGTCTTTGCTCCTGTTTTGGAGCTCTTCCTACTGCTTCCTTCTTTCCTCTCATTCTTTCCTCTTCTCTTCTACTCTCCCTCCAGTTTCTATCAAGGGCCATTGCCCTCCTATACCATTGTTCTATGGAGGCCGGCAGGTTTTCTGCCTCTATCAACTTTCTCCTTATTCCCCTATTTATTCCCCTCTTGAACTCCTCCACCAATGGTCTTCTCTTATATCCACTTCCTCTTGTAGCCCTCTTGAACTCTTAAACAAATTCTTCCATCGTCCTTCCTCCCTGCTCTAATTTTCTCAATTCTGCTGCTTTCACCAATTCTTCTTCTTCTCCTCCAAATTCCTTCCTTAAAGTCATCAAAAGTTCCTCTGCTGTTTCATACTCGATTTCTCCTGACTCCAATTTCTCCATTACGTTTTCCTTCCAAACATCTGCTGACCCTCCCTGCATATGTGACAAAATCCAAAACACCTGTTCCTCCACTATTGCTTCCCTCATCTTCATCCTCAGATATAATCTACACACAGTCACAAATTCTCCCACCTTTCCTGCTTTCCCACTGAAAATTGCTGGTTTGGCTACCTCCATTTGATAGCCTCTGCTGACTTCTGCCACCCCTCTTTCTGCTCCTCCTGTTGCTCCTTCTGCTGCAAGCAGGGCCTGTATCTGTGTCTGTATTACTGCCAACTGTGTTATGATTCAAGACTCAAAGTGTTAAGTCAAGAAACAACTCTTGTATTGGAGTGACACAAGAGAACTCAATAGAGTTCCTAATACAAAGTAGTCTACCTTATATACTATTCCTCATGGTCTGTGCTAGCTACTGTGCACTCTACCCTAAACAACCATGAGTATAACATGAGGCTAGCATGTGTTGTCCATACTATATGACGTTACTTTGTTCCAGAACCTTCTACTTCCTTCTCCCAAGTCTCGTGATCAGTCTTGTGACTACGCCATCAATTTGTGACTGATGTGACAGCGTGACTGATAAACCCTAACCCGAGTTGTTCTAAAAATAGAAAATTAAAAAGAAAAAAGAAAAGAAAAGTAAAATAAAGTGAAAAGAGAAAATAACATAGAGTCCACCGTCTATGATCTTGACAAACTGCTCCTGCTGTTGGTGGATAATGGCATGTAAGTCGTGTTGACTCATGATGGGGTAAGGTGGTGGTGGTGGTGTGGGTGGAGGTGGTGATGTATATAGTGGGAGAGCAGAACCTGTGCTGGTCTCTGTTATAAGACGAGAGTGTGGACGGACTTTGGTTAGGGTTAGGGTTAGCCGGACATATATAAGTATTATAATTATTAGTCTACAACGGACATAGGGTTAAGAGATAGGCACGTGACCTAGAAGTCATGTGATAGAGTTTAGAGTGGTCTGGAAGGACTTAGGGTCTAGAAGGATCGGGAAGAGTCTAGAGTAGGAGTTAGGGTTAGGAGTGACGTCAAGGGACATGGGTTCCTCATGGTATACACATGGTGTGTACATGTATAGCGGAGATTAAAGGTATGACGTCAGGGCACATGTAGGAAGCATGGTAGCCTTAAGGTAGACGCATGGTGGATGGACATGAGGTAGACACATTGTTGTAGCATGGACCACTTGTAAGTTATATAAATAGAGGAGCAATGCAGCGAGGGCTCCTTGTTGAGTTCTCTTGTAATTCCCCACTCTTTACTTGATAGCCCATTGGAGAGCTTTACTCGTTGTGAGATCATTTGTCCTTGAGTGACGAGTGGTTGCTACAACAGTCTCACTCTCGGACTCATACTCGGAAGACAAAGAAATCTCTGTATGTGATAGCAGGCCCTCTTCAAGTCCTGCCTACACAATTACTGACTACTTGTCTACTGGCTACTGCTCTAATGGAAATATATGTTATTTTGTCCTAAGAAGGACGTTCTACTCTAGACAACTGTTTTAAGAACAAGTTGCTGCTCCTCTGCATAGACAAACCACAAGTGGGCTTGTAGCACAAGGCTGATAGGAGAAAGATGTATATAACATGTCCACAAAAGGTGATACATCTGAAGTATACCAGTGGGCTTTGGTGCAAACAAACGACTAGTATTTCCCCTACTAGTTGGTGTACCCTTTATGCCTAGGGCCCGGCAATTCTTCTTGACTAAGAGACAGTGTTATCTCTTGGTCGAGGGTGATGAGAGAGTAAGTGGTTGGAAGACTAGTGTTAAGTGGTCCAAGAAAGGGAATCAAGTTCTAATGTTATGATCTTATTCCTTAGGGTTGGAAGTAAGAACAACTCTTATATTAGAGAAACACAAGAGAACTCAATAGAGAACTCTTCTACAAACTAGTCTACCTTATATAGTCCTACAGATGGTCCGTGCTAAGTACTGTGCACCCTACCCTAAACAACCATGTGTAGTCCATGAGGTCAACATGTAGTATCCATGTTGTATGACATCATTCATTCTTAAGTCTTCTATTAAATTCTCCTAAGTCTTGTGACTATGCCATCAGATTGTGACTGATGTGACAGCGTGACTGATCAACCCTAACCCTAGTTGTTCTAAAAATAAAAAAATAGAAAAACAAATCGAAAAGAAAATAAAAATGAAAAGTAGAGTAAAGAAAACCTAAGTCTACCATTTGTGAACTTGACAAGAAGTACTATTTCTCTACATGTACAACTTAAAATAGGAAGTTACTATAAGAATTTACAAGTATAATAAAAAAAATACCATCTGTAAAAAAGATTATCTAGAGCTATTTGTTATAATTTCATTAGTATGAGAAGGAAAGTGTACATCATGTCATGAGTCATGCAAAACTTAGAGTAGCAATCATATATATAACTCCTTAGTCTTAGTCTGGCTACTAATAAATCTTGCTTTTCTAGCTACTGGTCTGTGAAAGCTTTATAATATAAGAATGAGACTAATAAACCCTTTTGATATCACATATGTCAATATCCTACTTCAATCAACCCTACTACCACTACAATTCCAACTCAGATTATCATTACATTTCTCTTGACTATACTTCTATTTCTGTGGAAACAGACTATCAAAATACACTAGAAGTCATAGGACAAGGGATAGAAGAGACCAGTTACAAAGAGACTAAAACTAAAGAACAAATAAGAAGCAAGAACCATGATTGGTCTTAAAGGGGTTTTTGTAGAAAAAAAGCTTAAAATTACTCTAAAGAAGGTTAACATAATTCTCCAAGTAATGAGTAAGAGACTCTATGAACTACTAAAACAAAATATCCATCTATTAGCAATAATCAAAGACTTGAAGCTATACATTAACAAGTTCATTTACAATAAAGCCTGATTTACTTAGAAATAAGGAATTTTAGCAGAATGGATAGCAAAAAGAATTAGTAAAGAAAGTAAGGAAGAAATAGTAGGAATTCTGAGAACTTGAGCTTACTAATTATATAAAAACAAGTGTTTAATAACAAGAATTTGGGAGCTGAACTAACTCACAGACCAGGAAGAAGTTTCAGCTCTCAAGACCATGGAGATAAGAAGCCAACAGCTAGACATCAAAGCTTGACTCTCAACCATAGACACAATAGAACAATTTAGCATAATAGTATTAGTTAACTCAGGATATACAAACTCTTGTATCAGCTAAACATTTGTCAAGAAAGGAAAAATCAATATCCAGAAATATAAAAGCTCTATCATATGCTACAATGTAGATAGTACTTAGAACCAAGCAGGAGTAATTACTGACTTTATCAAAATAAAACTCAATATGATACCATAAACTTTATTTAGCTTGTATTTTTACAACTAGTAGGCAAATTTTCATAAACTAAGTTGTTCTGGAAAGCCCCAAATAAGTGCTATCTGTATATATATAGGATATACAAAAGTGACAACAAACAACTGAGATATCAGGCCATTGGTAACTATATAAGCTTTATTAGCTAATATCTCATGAACAGCTAGATGGATTTGTACAATTGAATTTGTGTTGGAAAATGCTTATCAAACTGTTTCTGATGATATATGGTATATTCAAAAGCAATAAGTATTCATAGAGATATAAGCATATCAATGTAGTGACATAATTAGTTATCTTTTAAAATTAGCCTGACAGCTGCTATGACAGATGACAGCTTCCATTAGGTATGAATTTTGATCATGTGATGGAAACAGCTTGCACACAGACTATCACTCTTTTGTATATATATCTCTATATCTGAGAATTAGATCTCAGACTTAATAACATTAATTATTCTTATTGATACTACTCATCACTTATCATTACTATCTTCTATTACTAAACCTCTGAATCACTATCAAGTTCAAGTATCATAATCAGTAAGTAGCTCATTTTGTAATAATTGTAAACCACTCTGAATAAATTCACTTTGCAGTGATAAGAAAGACAAATTTATTTCTGGAATATAACTGGCTTCAAAAGTATAACCCTATTATTGACTGGAGAGAACTCACATTATCACTAGCAAGATGTTATACCCATTGTTAAAGAATATATTAGAGAGAAGAATCAGAGGAGATAAAAGAAACTTTTGATAATATACTGGGTAGAATACTGTTTGTGAACCTAAAGAAAGAGACAATCAGACAAGAAGAAAAAGTGGTAAGGACAAGAAAAAATATCACTGATAATACAGACAAAGAACAACAAGAAGAAATAGAGTTTAAAAGGAGAATACCCAAACAGTATTGGAAATACTATAATATTATCTTCAACAAAAGAACATTTAATGAACTCCCACTACAAAGAACTTGGAATCATACCATCAAAATCATTCTAGAAGCCCTACTAAGAGACTGCAAAGCTTATCCCTTATCAGTGAAGAAACAGCAAGAACTCAATAATTTTCTCAAAAAACATTTAAAAACAGGAAGAATTTGACCTTTAAAATTTCTATATACAGTACCTTTTTTCTTTGTTAAGAAAGACAGCTCCTTAAGACTAGTACAAGACTACTGATGACTGAATGAAGTCATGATCAAGAACAAATATCCCTTAACAAATATCCCTTACCTTTAGTTTAGAAATTAGTTGATAAAATAAAAGGAGTTAACTACTTTATCAAACTCAATATTCAATGGGAGTACAACAATGTGAGAATTAGAGAGAGTAATGAATAGAAGATAGCTTTCAGAGCAAATAGAGGGTTATTTGAACACCTGGTAATATACTTTGGATTATACAACTCACTAGCAATCTTTCAGTTAATAATGGATTCTACACTATGAGAACTTATAAACACAGAAAAGGTCATTGTTTATATGGATAACATTCTGATCTTTACTAAGACTATTGAAGAAAACTACAATATTATTGATTATGTACTTGCCATATTAGAAAGAAACAAATTAACATTACAGTCTAAAAAGTATTAGTTTCACAAGACAAAGATTGACTACCTAGATGTTATCATCTCTAAAGATAGTGCTGAAATTGACACAACCAAGATAAAAGGAGTAACTGAATGGCTAGAACCTAAAGATAAACAAGAAATTCAACAATTCTTAGGGTTTTGTAACTTTTACAAACATTTTATCAAAGGATTTGCTTATATCTTGCTCATATCACAAAACTTCTTACAGAACTAACTAGGGAAAGAGAGTGGAAATGGAGCATAGAGGAACAAGGAGCATTTGAGAAGCTAGAAAAGAGAGTAACAACAGCTTTAGTATTAGTAGTTTTGTTACAATCAATACTTTATGTCTTTAGTATGGACTAGGGTACAGGGCAATGATAATATGATCAGCTGTACCAAAGTAGTATCAGTCAGTGCCTCATATAGTAGATGCTACATTCTTGCTCTTCTCTTATGTTTTATGACTCATCAACCTCATATATTGTAAACATTCTCCTCCTTGTATTTTCATATATATATAGTATAGATGTACTTATGTATCTTTATGCTTTACCAACTGCATCATCCCTACCTCCTATCTCAAGTTTTTGTCTGAGTTGCAACCTGAGCTTAGTCTAAGATCATAACATTTAGTAAAGTATTGACAAGCTCACCTTGTAAAAGGGAGAAGTACATAGTGGTTAGTCCATGGACAAATTAGACAAAGTTACTACCAGACAAAGAACAAAATATATATGGCATAGACCATGAGAAGAACAAGATGAGTTTACAAAGAATGGATGATATTGAAACATTATCTAAAAGACTAAGATTCTTAAAGATTACAAACAAAGCCTCAAGCAAAATGAATAAACAATCAGATGAAGAAATGTCTATAGCACTAGTACCAGCAACAATAAACAACAATATATAGGCTGTAACACCAAAGAGTATGGTTCTAGATCCAAAATGGTTTAATAGAGACTGAACAAAGTTTGAAGACTGGTAGAGGGAAATACAATTGTTTCTCAAGAGTAATAAGATCATGGGTACCAACAATAGGATTACAGCAATCTTTGCATGTCTCAGAGGAGGTATGGCAAATATATATATAGAGAGAAAGCTCAATGAGCTAGACAAAGAATTAAAAACCCAGAACTAGAATGAGTTTATCAAGGAACTCAAGACAACATTCAGTGACAAGACAAAAGCAACAGATGCCAAGTGGAAGATAGAGACTTTCAAACAAGAAAAATGAAACATATAAGACTTCATAATTGAATTCAAAGCCTTAGTTATGAAGGCAGACACAGATGACCTACATACAATATTTTTGCTAAAGAAAAATATATAACAAGTCATTATCAAGACCATATTGGAATACCTACCCATTGCAGTACTAGGAATGCTTAAAAAATGGAAGGTGGTAATTACCTCAATAAGACAGAGATATAAGTTTATGGAAGGACAATATGAGTACAAGATAGAAATAGGAATAATATATAGAGGAAGAGAACAACCTATGGATATAGAAAAGTCCAATAACAACTTCAAAGACAGAAAGCCAAAGTGCTTCAACTACAACAAATATAGCCATATGGCTAAAGAATGTTGGAAGAAGAAAGAGAAGGAAACAAGAAAATGTTTCAAATATAACAAAGAAGAGCACATTGCAAAGAACTATAAATAGAAGCAGTCAATGAAGAAACAAAAATTTTAGAAAGAATCAGATAATGAAGACAACAAAGAAGATGACAAGAAAAAAGGTTTTAGTAAAGATCTTGAGTAGGCATGGTACAAGAGATCTCTGTAAAATCTCAGAATAAATATATTATTCCTAACTAATGGAGTAATTCTAAGAAGAAATTAAACATGCAAGCAAATGTCAAGATAAAGAATGAGAAGAACCTTAAAGTTAAGGCATTGGTCAATTCATAATGCACATATACAGGAATTGATAAACAGTTAGTCAAGAACAAGAGAATTCAGATAAAACTGATTAACTTCTCATTTGAAGTTTTTAATGCAGACAGAACAAAAAATGAAGAGGTGACCAGGGTGGTACTTTTAGAAATTGAAATCAACAGACACAAAGAGCAGCTAGAAGCTACAGTAACAGATCTAAATAGTATGAACATGTTTTTAGAACATGATTGGCTGGTCAAGCATAATCTGGAGGTTAATTGGAAAAATGGAACAATATGGTTTACAAGGTGTCCAGGATCTTGCAAGATAAAACACCAGGATATAAAGTTCAAAACCAGAAGAACACAGGCCACAGAAAAACAGGACAATGGAGAAATTGGAAAGAAGCCCAAATCAACAAATCCAGAGGATTTGCTATATTATATTCAGCCATTCACCCATTTATTCAACAAAAAGAAATTTGAGAAATTGCTAGAATGATGGGAATAGGATCACAAAATAAACCTTACAGAGAAAGCATCCAGGAAACTAAATACAAAGGCCTATGCAATAACATTTAAAGAAGAAAAAGCTCTCAATTAGTGGTTGGATGAGCAACTAAAAGCTGGGTTGATAGTAGAATCAAAATCAAGATACACAGCCTCATGTTCCTATATTCCAAAGAAAGACAGTCCACTATAGCTGGTTCAAGATTACAGAAAGCTCAATCAGGTTACCATTAAGAACAAGATGCCACTTCCATTAATAGGAGAAGTTATTGACAAACTGAAGAAAGCAAAGTACTTTAATAAACTTGATCTTATTTGGAGATACAACAGTGTGCAGATAAAAGAAGACAATGAATGGAAAGCAGTTTTCTTGATAAACAAGGGATTATTCAAACCACAGGTCATGTATTTTGGACTGTGCAATTTACCAGGAATATTCCAAAGAACAATGAATAGCATATTCCAGAAGCTATTACACAAAGGAATATTGGCAAATTATATGGACAATTTTGTAATACTGGCCAAGATGATGAAAGAATTAGAAGAAAGGACAATCTGATTTTTGAAGATTGTAGAGAAGCATAACTTATGTTTCAAAAGATCTAAGTACTACTTCAATATGAAGAAAATCCCAATACTTGGAGTAGTTGTTGGAAAGAAACAAGTTCAAATGGAACAAGACAAGATAAAAGTAGTCAAGAAGTAGAAGATGCCAACAAAAATCAAGGAAGTAGAAAGCTTTCTGGAATTTGCAAATTTCTATAGAAGGTTCATCCAGAACTTCAGTCATATGGCAAAACCATTGAACAAATTGAAAGAAAAGAAGGAATGGGCATGGACAGAGGAACACCAATAGGCATTTAAGGAATTAAAAAAAAAGATAACAAGTCAACCTGTACTCTCTCTTTCAAAAGAGGAAGGTAAATTCAGGGTAGAAACAGACACCTCAGGACATGTTATAAAAGGAGTACTATTACAAGAACAAGAAGGAAAGTGGAAACTGGTAGTTGTCAAGATCATTGACAGTGGACTCTGTTTTTATTTTCTCTTTTTCTTGAATTTTATTTTTTGTTTTGTTTTGTTTTGTTTTTCTATTTTTAGAACAACTTGGGTTAGGGTTTATCAGTCACGCTGTCACATCAGTCACAA
>Ga0157367_1000590_pt1 | contig 17512 bp, 16 predicted proteins | sample AttbisABBM2_FD_113142 | JGI IMG/M metagenome (GOLD analysis project Ga0157367, IMG submission 113142) | Fungus gardens microbial communities from leaf cutter ant in Botucatu, State of São Paulo, Brazil - Atta bisphaerica ABBM2 | ecosystem: Host-associated > Fungi > Mycelium > Unclassified ...
AACCGCCAAAGTGACGCCGTCCTATCAGGTGCCGCAATCGTCATGGCCGCCGGTTGGACAGCGCTGCTGGATTTGGCCTGCCAGCGGTAAAGTGGTCGCCCCTTACTCACTCTCTGAAGGTGGTAACAAGGGTATTGATATCGCCGCTGCGCGCGGTACGCCGGTTTATGCCTCCGGGGCCGGGAAGGTGGTTTACGTGGGTAACCAGCTGCGCGGCTACGGTAACCTGATCATGATTAAGCATGGGGAAGACTACATCACGGCCTATGCGCATAACGACACGATGCTGGTCAACAACGGGCAGAACGTCAAAGCCGGGCAGAAGATTGCCACCATGGGCAGCACCGGTACGGATGCGGTGAAGCTGCATTTCCAGATTCGCTATAAGGCGACGGCCATCGATCCGCAGCGCTATCTTCCTGCGCCCGGCAGTAAACCGAAGTGCTAAGTGATTATTTAATCGCCGGTTAGTTGTGAAGAGGCTTGTATGAAGGTGCGTAAGGTCTATAATGCCTTACGCACCTCAAAGCGGGCGTAGTTCAATGGTAGAACGAGAGCTTCCCAAGCTCTATACGAGGGTTCGATTCCCTTCGCCCGCTCCAGTTTCAACTCTTTTGAAGTCTTCCAAACTTAACTTTCACTCGATAAACCAGCGGTTACAGCGTTTAAGAGTCTCTTACATATGAAATATTTCCGCTCTGGAATATTTCTCGATTAAAGATCCAAACTGTCACCCGATTGGTTTTCCTGTCACCATCATTTCTTTCCTGATTATAAGCATCCAAATAACAACATCATAAAATTACCGGACAACTAACTTTGTGTGATCCGACTTTCCTGCATAGAGCACTTTTCCGGAAATATACTTCGGTGAGGTAATGTGCAAAGCGGCACCTTTTGCTCACGACCAGAGCCTTCATTACAGTTGATAGTTCACTCTAAATCAATGATTCAACAAGCTTATCTTGGGGGGAGGTTAACGCTTCACGAAAATGTAGTGGGGGGGATATTAAAGATCCGGAACTACCTTTTTTCGGATCTTCGCGGAGAAAGAGGTAAAAGAGTATAGGTATGGAATATCCATATGCCTGGCATCTGCATATGTCAGCCATACGCATACCTTGAACATCTGCATATGCTATGACTATACATCTGCCTATACTGAGCATATGTATAAAGGTCGGTCGTCCAGAAGGAAATAATGAGAACCGTATCGGTATTTAAAAACGGCAACAACCGCGCCATCCGTCTGCCCCGCGATCTGGATTTTGAGGGGGTGAGCGAGCTGGAGATCGTCAGGGAAGGGGACAGCATCATTCTGCGTCCCGTCCGGCCGACCTGGGGCTCGTTCGCGAAGCTCGAAAAAGCTGACCCGGACTTTATGGTGGATCGCGGGGACGTTGTCAGCGATGAAGGACGCTTTGAACTATGAAAAAGACCTGGATGCTCGACACGAACATCTGCTCGTTCATCATGCGCGAGCAGCCGGAAGCCGTGCTGACGCGCCTCGAGCAGGCGGTGCTGCGCGGCCACCGTATAGTGATCTCGGCCATCACCTGGTCTGAGATTTCCCTGGCCGCCCAGGCTGCAGCTCCCGCCACGCAGCAGCTGGCTGAGGCATTCGCTGCCCGCCTCGATGCCATCCTGCCCTGGGACCGACTCGCGGTGGACGCCACAACGGAGATTAAGGTGGCACTGCGCATGGCCGGGCACGCCATTGCGGCCGGCGCGGTACTGGTGACGAATAATACATGAGAGTTTGAGCGGGTGCCGGGCCTGATGCTGGAAGACTGGGTAAAATAAAACCGAAAAGATTTCGTGATGGAGACTACACACATGACTTCAGAACACACGAGCCACGGCTGGCATTTCAAAGAGCACGCAGAAGATTTCTCCGCAGATATTGTTATTGATCTGGAACATCTGCCTCCGGAGCTTAAACAGGCCGCTCTTCAGATTTTACTGAATCAGATGGACAGCGATACGGCAGAGAAAAAACTGGCCGAATTAATACAGCAACTTGAGTTTGATATAACCACAGCAGAGCTATCCGCGTTTCTGTTTAAACCGGGCCATACCTGACAGCTGACCCGGTAGTGATATCAGTGAAGAACGTCAGAGGACTTCACTCCGGCGGCGGGATCAGATTACAGAGCCGTGCCTCTGGCCGGTACCGTCAATATGGTGATATCAACGCCTTCTAACTTCAGTAGCTGAATTTTTTAGCGTTCCCCTCACCCCCCCGGCGATTCAGGATATCATGCTGCTAACAGAGATCTATCTCAGGTAAGTTATGAAAAAATGGCTGAGAAAAAGTATCATGTTTAATTTGACAGGTACAAGGTATAAGGAGCTTCAATGACAAAATTCAGAGCCCCCCTGCTTGCTCCTCCGCTGGCTGTGGGAGATACTATCGGTTTCTTCTCCTCATCTGCCCCCGTAACAGTAACGGCTCCAAACCGCTTTAGTCGGGCAAAACACTTTCTTCAGGAAAAGGGATTTAAACTTAAAGCGGGAAAGTTGACCGGAAAGTCTGATTATTATCGTTCAGGCACAATTCAGGAAAGGGTGCAGGAATTCAATGAACTGATCTATGATTCGAAAGTCCGCTGTATTATGTCAACAATTGGGGGGGATAACAGCAATTCACTGTTACCTTTCATTGACTATGATGCCCTTGTAGCAGACCCCAAAATAATTATTGGATATTCCGATACAACAGCTCTGCTTGCTGGTATATATGCAAAAACAGGATTAATCACTTTTTATGGTCCTGCTTTGGTTCCTTCATTTGGTGAATTTCCTCCCCTTGTCAACTCAACATATAAATATTTCATTGAAGTACTGACAAGGCAACAGACGAGCAGCTATACCTACAGATTACCTGATAAATGGACTGATGAACGACTTAACTGGGATGAAAAAAAACCTGTACGCCCTAAAAAACTCTACGACAATAATTACAAATTTTATGGCAAGGGAAGGGTGAAAGGGCGGGTGATCGGAGGAAATCTTAATACCCTGACAGGGATCTGGGGTAGTGAATGGATGCCAAAAATTAGATATGGTGATATTTTATTCATTGAAGACAGTTTGAAGGATATCGCGACTGTTGAACGTTTATTCTCAATGCTAAGCCTCAACGGAATTTTCGATAAAGTTAGTGCGATTCTTCTTGGAAAGCATGAACTTTTTGATAATGCTGGAAGTGGCCGAAAACCATATGACGTATTAATTGAAGTGATTGGTAAACGTCAACTACCTATTGTTGATGGATTTGATTGTTGTCATACTCACCCAATGTTGACGTTACCACTTGGAGCCGAAATAGTTATCAATTTCGAAAATAAGGAAATATCCGTGGTTAGTAACTATCTGAGAGAGTTACCATAGATTTTGGCATGCAGACAGTTTCTACTTATTATGGATATTCGTTTAATAAATATGAGGGGTGACATAGGACTCACCCCATCCACTGGGAAAAATATTGATTTAATGTGCTAATTTTGCATATATATTTTGGTCATGAGCAACGCCATTTATTACTTCAGCATTTCGTAACACCCCCTCAAGAGTAAAACCACATCTAAGAGCAACAGCATTACTCTTAATGTTATCAACTGCACATTTTATAACAAATCGATTAATCTTTCCGGTGGAACTGTAATCGTGAATTAATTTTTTAATTGATTGAGTTATAATGCCTTTTCCCTGAAAACGCTTTCCTAACCAGTATCCCATGTAAGCGGTATGATTGGCACAGTCAATGTTATTAAATGATATAACTCCAGCGACACGCGATTCGAAAATTATAAGGAGTACTAATGCAGTGTTATTTTGATTATTTAGTCTTGATTGCTCAATAAAACTTATTGAGTCAGACAATTCATTGACATGCTTTGGCCACTCCATACTATTGCTAAAATATAATTTATTGTCTTGGATGAGCTTGAAAAGTTGATCTGAGTGTTTAAGTTGAGGGTAGGATAAAACTATGTTATCTGTAATAGTGATTTCATCAATACTATTTGATATATCGTATCGACGGAAATCGTGTTCTTGTCGATGTGCTCGAGATATATCAAGAACACCACCCGCTATGCTATATATAGGGTATAGCCTACGAGTCCATTGATTACTTGTTTGCATGTCATAAGCTCCGCAGCCACGAATAGAAAAAAAAGAATCAATCAGGTTTTTAGGAGTAAAAACTGAAGGAAAAAGACAATCACATTCAAAACAGTTAAAGCCAGCCAAAATATACTCTTCTTTTTTTCTTTCATCATGCCTATTTTTATGTATAAATGAAACAAATGAATGATCCCAGTTTCTTACAGAGGGAATCCAGTTTATTCCAATATTACTTTGTGCAACATTAACACCATACCTTTTTTTAATATTAGAAACCTTCCCAATAAAATACCCGAAATCTTCGACAAAATGTCTTCCGGGTTCAAACATATAATTCCAGTTATTATACTTGTCACCAAAGCACTGTTGGACGGTCTCTCGGATTACAGAGAAAAAACATTCTGGCTCAGGTGTTTTAGTTGTGTTTGAAGTGTCAAATGAATCTGCAGGAATGCCACTTCCAAGATTCAGTGTGCCATACACAGGCATATATTCTAAGAGAATATCTTCATATTGCTTGATCGAGTTGCATATTTTATCTGCAGTTGGAAGATTTGATCCAACATGTAAATGGAAGCCTGATAATATCAGGTGATTGGACTTTGTAACTATTTTGTCGAGTAAATCTAGCACTTCATCTTTAGACAAACCGAACCTTGATAAATTGTCGTCGTAGAAGTGAGATAATCTGATATGAATTTTGCATTGCAAACCTTTATTTTGGCATATTTCTTCAAGTCTTTTGCACTCATCAACATTATCAATCTCAACTAAAGCGCCAACTTCTATTGCCTTAATAAGCTCTGATGATAATTTTAAAGGGCCATCAAAAACTATAGATTTAAAACCATCTATCTGCGCTAGCCTCATTTCATCCGCAGAACACACTTCAGCATGAAAGCCACGTTCTGACACAACCTGGCACCATTGTGCCAGGTTGTTAGACTTGTATGAATACGCAATACTATAGCGCGAAAAATTTTCTTTAAGTTGTGATAAATAACAGTCCAGTCGTTCAAGTGCCGCATCAATATCGAAAATCATAAATGGGAACTCACCAGACTCTTTTCCAGTGTCAATTAACTCTTTTGCGTGTTTAATAATTTTGTATGGTGTTATTTTTTGCGCCATAATTGTAAGGTAACTCCCTGATAGTCTCTCTGTTTATTTAGTGGTTCACGAATTTTTAAAAGCCGTTCAAAAAATCGAGAGCGGAGATCAGTTTGAAGTTTTTTCGTAAATTCATTTCGATTGAATATGTAATCATAAATGTCATCTTTGAGTTCATCGAAACTTTGTGACTCCATTTCATGATTTTCTTCTTTTATTAGAGTAAAATCCCTTGAGAAGAATTGATGCCAAAAGTGAAGGTTCCATGAAGGATCAGGTCTAAAGTTAATTGCGTTATAAACATCATTAATCAGTTCTTCAGGTATTTCACGCCTGTAATAAAAGTTGGCAACACATATAATTCCATTACGTTTTAAGCATCGATATACTTCTTTTAAAGCAGCAACTCGATCCTGTATAAATGCAAAATTACATCCCCCTAATACATGTGTGAACTCGTTATCTTTAAAAGGCAAGTTGCAAGCATCAGCCACTATATATTCGAGGGTATCGCCCGCATTCAGCTCACTAGCCTTGTCATTTGCAACCTTTACAGCTGCATCAGATATATCAATTCCTTTTGAGGATGAGCCGGTTCTTTTGTAACATTCTCGCGAACTAAAGCCGGTTGAACAGGCCAAGTCCAACAAGTAAGAATCCTTGTTGATGTTTGCATACTTGATCCAGTGGTCAATAGTATATTCTGCGCCTGGAGGGGTGTTATCCTGTCGCATAAGCGCTACGAAGTCTGGATAACTCATGTTAGCAATAATTTCTTCTGTTAATAACTCATTGGGATTGACTGTCATATATTACCTCTTTAGAACTGCTAGACCATTTTAAAAAGTAAAAGCCACAAAGAATATATGCCACTGCTGAAATAAAAATATAATCTACAACTGGTATATTTCTTGGGAGTAAGGAAATACATCCTAAAATAATAATGGATGAAATTCTACATGAAAGGGAAACAATTCCAAGCGATCCAGATATATATTTTTCATCATCACTTTTTAGTTGGCTTATAAATATATTCTGCGCCCCTACCGGAATGATTGAAATCATCCCGTGAATAATAGAGAAAGCTAAGACACTTAGCATGTCATGCCTGTTTGTTATTAATAAAAACAATACAATACAAAGTCCGGAACTTAGAATTGAAAATATTACAGTTAACATGGAATACATCTTACTTTGCACATTGAATTTAGGTAGGTATGAGTTGGCTAGGTACTGAGAAGAAAAAGCGCCAACATGACACATAAGTAAAACAATAAGCTCTTTATTAGATATAGACCCTATGTTTTTGTCAGATAGCATGATTGGTTGCCAAAAATGATAAATTACTTGAACTCCAAGCGTAAAAGTACAGCTAATTAATATGAAATATTTACCGCTACGGCTCGTAGATATTACATTGATGCTTTCCAGTGCTTGCTTAACAAAATTCCCCTCAATTTTGCTTGAGCTTCTTATGTTCTTTTTACTAGATTTCGCTGCTAAAAAAATGCCAAGGACAATGAACATTAAAACCATAGAAATTAAATAGCCAGCCTTGTATGAACCATAAAAATACACTGCAAAAATGCCTATGGTTCCTGTTATAACACTACCGAATGACGAAACCCTTTCACACAAATGTGCACATAATGAAAATTTATCATGCTTCCCGTCAAGAGAGCTTAATACCCATCCTTCAATAGCTCCAGATATACTGCATATTCCTATAGCATAGGATATTTCAGAAAAAAGTAAGGCAGTGAAATTTGGTGACAATGTGCACAGTGGATAAAAAATAATTGTAAAAAAAACGCCAATCACGACTATTTGTTTTCGATAATATCTGTCCGCAAAGACTGATAAAGGAAAATCAAGAAGCAGTACCGTAGCGGAAAAAACAATCTGCAAGATTGCTAGTTGAGAAATGCTAATACCTGTTGAGATTAAAAATGCAGCATGATAAACACCAATTAACATGCGAATCGCATTATAAAGGCCATAATTAACTGATAACATTTTTGCCGTATTCACATTCTGCACCCGCATACAGAACAGATTGGTGAGCGGTCCATGTTTTGAACATGAATTTTTGTTTCATCCGTCCAAATACCAATTCTTTTATTAAGAGATAAAGGTTCTGCATACTGTCCAATGAATTTAATAACGTCACCAGCACAAAGTGCTGCTGCTAAATTATTGACCGGAGCGAAGGTTGCAGGTTTAAAATGGCTGTTGATTGCCTTAATCTGGTAATCTATATCATTTTTTTCAGATCCGTATATACTTGCAACAACTTTTTGACACTCATAGCATCCCGTTTTCCCGGGTATGTATAAGGGGCCAAATACAGAAATGTCATTTACATAACCTGCATTAATATAAGCTTGGTTCATTGTTACACAATATTTATTTACCCAATTAATTAAATTAAATGGATGATCTGCCGATACTATCCAAATATCTGCTTCAGGTATATGTTCGAGATCTTTATAGGTTTTAATTTGCAATGATAATTCAGATACCGATATGGCTGAATTTCTACGAAGCAATTCCCTCTTCATGATAGCGTTTTTTTTAGACCCAACATCGTCTTCTGTAAATAGAATTTGTCTTGTGAGATTTGACATTTCTATCTCATCATCATCGACAAGTACAATCTCCCCAACACCAGCCGTTGCAAGCACAGCAGAAGTATGGTTTCCTATGCCCCCACAACCAAGAATTACTACTTTAGATTTTCTTAGTTTTTCTTGTACAACCTCTGGATCTGCTCCATAGCTTTGATAATGTAAATAGTTTCGAGAGTAACGGTTCTCTTCAAAGCTTTCTGTATAGTGAGCCGGAATGATGAAGTTGTATTTTAGGAGAAATGTATAGCAATATAAAAATTGTTCTTCTGATATTACCTTTTTCAGTTCTAGTCGTGCGTGCTCATAATCTTTTGGTTCAATAAAACAGTACGCAGTCTGAACTGTTTTTTCCCATAGGTCGAGGTCTTCTATTAACTGTTCTTTTGAACCTCCACCAATCAGACCACCTTTTCCAAACCTTGCGATTTTAACATGCCGGCCTAATACATACTCCATTTTCAAGCCTTCCCTCTGCTATTCTAGGTGATGAAATTATATATATGCTGCCTCATGTGAGGCAGCATTCTCATGATATTACTGCTCTATATCAATTAGCATTGCCAGTACGCATTTTCATTCTCCTTATGCAATTAGTAGATTTCTTGCCCTCTCGTTGAGGGACTTTTTTTTTATATCACAGGTTCAGTGATATTTACTGTGTGATATTTGGTTTGTTGATATATATCAATTTTCTTTTATTTTTTATTACATCATGTTTTCTATAGGCTACATTTATTTTTTTTACATTTTTTTCGGGTTGTGGATTTTTGTAGAGCTATTATCAGTGATTAAATGGGAGGGGTGTATAATATATTATACACCAGGCCTATGAAATTCCGAAAATATGTAAGTTCCCCGTTAGCATTGAAAGCATCCTCATTGGCGTGGTGCTGTAGAACAATGGAGGTGGCCATGTATTTGATGTGATCTATACACAGCTTTACTTATAACAACCGGGGCCATTCCGTATGGAAAATATCAGTTGACTGATCCTGCCCGCGAATAATGGACACACGACTAAGTGAGCAAACTCTTGACCAGAGGTGAATAACATGGTCAAACCAGCCACAATCAGCAATAAAACCAATACGCAAAAATCCGGTGCAACACTCTCCGCAAATGCGACAGAGGTATGGACTGACCCCACCCCGCTAGACAAATTCTGTCCTCACGACGAGGCCTGTTCGAAGTCCTCCGGACTGACGCCGCAGAGATGACCGTGGTGCCGGGCCGTCGCCGCCATCGGTGCCATGAAAGCGCGCGTCAGTATGAAGAAGTCCAACGTTCCGGCAGCGTCGAAACCAAAGGAAGAGAAACAGGAACGTGTGCTCGACCCACGTTTTCCGCATGCCGGCGAACCCTGGCGGGAAGAAGAGGGGACTATGCTGCTTGATGCCCTCTAATCCGTACCGGACGAAGCTGTGGGCGTTCATCTGTTCTGGCTGGCCGAAAAGCTGGGGCGTACCCCCTACAGTGTGGCCTGTAAGATAGCGGCTCTCCGGAACATGCCAGAAGAGTGGAAAGATCAGTACCGCAAGGTTTCGGATGATATTCGCAAATCAGGCCTGAGCATCAGCGATTATGTTCAGCATAACGGGCTGAATTAACCGCTTTCCGTCCAGTTCTGTCGGAACTTTTTAAACCGGGCCATGCCTGACAGCTTACCCGGTAGCAATAATAGTGGAGGCCGACGCAGAACGTCACTTTTGCCGTTGGATCAGCGTCCAGCGGATGGTTTCCATCAGAAGTTGATAGTGCACAGACAGGCTTTTATCCAGCCGCAGACCGTTCTTCCAACACTCATCCGAAAATTTTTCAGCTTCATTACCGGTACGATCTTCAGGCTGCCGGCTCTCAAGCCAGCGGGTCTGTACTTCATGTGCTGTTCTGTTCATAGCTCATTAGTCCTTACAGCGTTAGTGGGTGACATCCTTGATTTTGCTGTCACGACACGACAAACACATCAGCTTATGATACATTAGTTATTTAAGTAATTGATATTTAACATAAGATAGATTGCGTGCACTCATAATACACCAACAAAAAAGGCTGCATCCCGCAGCCTTTTCTTTTCACATTCACCCTTTCGGGAACACCCAAACATGCTTCTCCGGCAGCGAAAGATGGCAGTGCTGCGGATCCCGAACCTCATGCCCATACGCGCGGATCACAAAATCATCCCCCACCGTGCGGAACAGGTATTCCCAGCGGTCGCCGAGATACATGCTGGTGAGCAGCGGCAGCTCAAGCTGATTTTCCCCTGGCCCCTCGACCACCGCCACTCGCTCGACGCGGATCACCGCCGTGGCGTCATTACCGCTCTGCACCCCTTCGCCCGCCTGGCCCCACAGCACCCAGCCTTTGCCTTCGATACGCGCTCTGCCGTCGCGCACTTCGGTGACCTTGCCGTGCAGGCGGTTGTTGCTGCCCATAAACTCGGCGGTAAACAGCGTCTTCGGCGAGCCGTACATCTCCTGCGGCGTACCCTGTTGCTCAATTTTGCCGTTGTTCAGCAGCAGGATACGGTCGGAAATGGACATCGCTTCGTTCTGGTCGTGGGTCACCATGAGCGCGGATAACCCGAGCTTGATAATCAGCTCGCGCAGGAACACGCGGGCCTCTTCGCGCAGCTTGGCGTCCAGGTTGGAAAGCGGCTCGTCCAGCAAAATCACCGGCGGGTTGTACACCAGCGCCCGGCCAATCGCCACGCGCTGCTGCTGCCCACCGGATAGCTGGTGCGGGTGACGTTTGCCAAGATGGCCCAGACCAAGCTGGTCCAGCACGTCCTGCACGCGCTGCTGGATCTCTTTGGCCGGAACTTTGCGCAGCTTGAGCGGATAGGCCACGTTCTCAAACACGGTTTTGTGTGGCCACAGGGCATAGGACTGGAACACCAGCCCCAGGTTACGCTCTTCCGCCGGGACCTCGCTGCGCGGCGTGCCGTCGTAAACTTTATTGTTGCCAATCACAATCGACCCCTGCGTCGGTTTTTCCAGACCCGCGACGGCGCGGAGCAGGGTGGTTTTACCGCTGCCGGAGGGGCCTAACAGGGAGACCACTTCGCCGCGCTTCAGGTTCATGGAGACACCTTTTAAAACAGGATTGTCGCCGTAGGTTAAGTGCAGATCGTCAACCGCTAATTCAATCATGTATTTTCACTCCGAAACGAAGGGCAATGCCCAGACCTACCACGACAAGCAGGATGTTAATGAAAGAGAGCGCCGCCACGATATCGATGGCACCCGCGGCCCAGAGGGAAACCAGCATCGAGCCGATGGTCTCCGTGCCGGGTGAAAGCAGGTACACACCCGTTGAGTATTCGCGCTCAAAGATCAGGAACATCAGCAGCCACGAACCGATAAGACCGTAGCGGGAGAGCGGGATGGTGACGTGGCGGGTGATCTGCCCGCGCGTCGCCCCGGTGCTGCGCGCCGCTTCTTCAAGCTCCGGCCCTACCTGCAGCAGCGTGGAAGAGATGAGCCTCAGCCCGTAAGCCATCCACACCACGGTATAGGCCAGCCAGACGCTGAAAATGGTGCTGCGCAGCGAACGCAGCCAGACGATGACGTTTTCACGCATCCAGTCGGTCCAGGCGAATCCGGAAAGCCAGCCGGATTTCAGCGAGTTATCGAGCCACATCGGCAGGAACAGGAACACCCACAGGAAGGCCAGACCCGCCAGCAGGCCAGGCACGGCGCGCGGCACCAGCACGCTGTAGTCCAGGAAACGCGTGGTGCTATCAGGCTTGCGGTGCATGGCAATGCCGACAAACAGGTAGCACACCACGGCCAGCGCGCCGCCAATGACGCCAATCGCCATGGAGTTGACGATGGCGCGCAGCAGGTTGGGCTGCGCCCAGATGGTGCGGAAGGTGTTCAGAGAAAGCTCGTCCCACAGCGAAACGCCCACGCCCCAGTTGGAGATAAACGCGCGCAATACCACGCCGAGCAGCGGAACACCGATGGTGACGGTGAGCCAGAAGGCAATCACTCCGCCAGCCACCCAGCGCCATTTACCCAGCGGTAGCGCGCGGGCCTGCGAGGCCTTGCCCTTCATGGTGACGAAGCGGTTGGCGGTACGCATCAGTCGACGCTGGAGCATCACCAGCGGGATGGTGATGCAGATCAGCACCACGGCAACCGCCGCCATCAGGTTATAGGATGGGGTGCCCATCTTGTTCGTCAGCTTATAGAGATAGGTCGCCAGCACCATGTTGCCTTCCGGGTCGCCGAGGACCAGCATCAGGCCGAACACCTCCAACCCGAGGAAGAACAGCAGCACGGTGGCGTACAGAATCGACGGGCGCACCATCGGCAGGCTGACGGAGGTCATCACCTGCCAGGGCGACGCGCCCGCGGTGCGCGCGGCTTCTTCCACGTCGGAGCCCACGCTGCGCAGCGCTGACGAGATATACAGATAGGCGTGCGGGACGTGCGTCAGGCCAGCGATGACCACAATGCTCGACATGTCGTAGATGTTCCACGGCACAAAGCCAATCAGCGCCTCAGCCCACTGGGAGAGAAAGCCCACCGGACCGGCGGCCACCACGTAGCCGAAGCCCAGCACCATCGGTGAAACGAAAATCGGGACCAGGATCAGCGGCTCAATCAACCGGCGACCGGGCAGGTCGGTACGCACCATCAGAAACGCCAGCACGCCGCCCAGCGGGATAGAGATAAAGACCAGCCCGAAAGCCAGAATAAAGCCGCTTTTCAGGGCCTTATAAAAATCAGGGTCGGTGAAAATAAAATCAAATGATTCAAAGCTCCACTCTTTTGACGGCGAAAAGAACGGCGCGGACAGGAAGCTCTGTATCACGATAAACGACAGCGGCGTGTAGATAACCAGGGCGGTTATCAGCACGACGATGCCACGCGGCAGGCTTTGCCACTTTCTGCGTAATGTATTCATGGGGTATCCCTGGTATTGCAGCCCAGAAAAACGAACTCAGTCGATAAGGGAGCGCGGCGGCCAGCGCCGCGCTCATAGCTTATTTACCGGCGGCGGTACGCCACTCTTTGATGTACTCGAGGCGTTTTTTCGGCTGCAGGTATTCCAGCAGCGTTTCATCAACCGGGATCGGCTTCAGCGCGTTGCCGAGGATTTTTGTCAGGCCGTCGATATCATTCTTGCCTTCGATATCGTTACGAATGGAGGGGATGTCCGCCTGATTGGCCAGAATGTTTTGCCCTTGTTCAGACAGCACGTAGTCCAGCCACAGCTTCGCGGCATTGCCGTTTTGCGCCTGCTGGCTGATGAACGACACGCGCGACAGCACCAGGGTGTAATCCTTCGGATAGGAGATGCCGAGTGACGGATCGTTCTTCGCACGCGCTTCCGCATAAGAACCGAGGATGTTGAAGCCAATCAGGTTTTCACCGGATGAGACGCGCTCCATCATGGTGCCGGTAGACGACTGCACCGACAGGCCACCTTTGGCGACGTCGGCCAGGGTCTTAAAGTAGTTCGGATCGGCGTTGTGATCCTGCACCGAGAGCATAAAGCCCAGACCCGATTTTTCGATATCGTAGGTAGTGACTTTGTTCTTGAATTTGTCCGTCTGGCTGGCAATCAGCTTCGCCAGCGCGGCGTGAGAATCCGGCACGTCACCGGCCGGGATCAGACGCTTGTTGTAGATAAAGACCACCGGCTCATAGGTGGTGCCGTAGGCCTTATCTTTCCAGACCGCCCATTTCGGCAGCTGGCTTTGCTCCGGAGATTTGTACTCCATGGCGTAGTCGGTGGCGAGCTTCAGGCCGGTGTCCATCGAGGAGCTCCAGACCACGTCACCGCTCACGCCGCCGGAAGCCTGTTCACTGATGAAACGGTTGTACAGCTCGGTGCTGTTCATGTCGTTGTATTCGACTTTAATGCCCGGGTAGGTTTTTTCGAAGCCCTGGATCAGCGGCCCGGCAGCTTTGATGTCGGTGGTGGAATAGATGACAACCTTGCCCTCTTTCGTGGCGGCATCAACCACTTTTTGATACTCAGCAGGATAGCCCTGCGGCAGGGCAGAGAGTGCAGAAGCAGAGAACAGTACAGTAGCGGTAAGCAGAGAAATTCGGAACGTGTTCGACATTATAGTTAACCTTTTAGTTACATTTGAGGAACTAATTGTCAACATAGCGTATCGGGCTCCACCCACAATAGGGGGGAGCGGGGAATGATTCCGAAGTGTGATTGTCGCCGTCGTTTCAGCAATTAACACCATAAAATCCGCGAACGTTAGCTTACGAACGGTTCTGGATTACGGTTTATCAGGGGCTTTGCGGTATAACCGGCGTGGATGACCAATATTGCCATACAGCATTTCGACGCTGATAAACCCGCTCTCCACGCAGTATTCAAGATAGCGGCGCCCCGTGGTTTTGCTGATCCCCACGTTTTCCACCACCTCCTCAACCGACATCGCATTGTCGGGATGTTCGGCGAACAGGCGTTTTATGCGTTCCAGCGTCTGGGGCTCAATACCCTTCGTGGACGGCGTAGCTGAGGATTCCGCGGCAGGCAGATTAAACAGGCGATCCAGCGCATGCTGGTCGACCACTTTCACCTGCTGTACGGTGTGGATGAAGCGCATAAACCGCTCCAGCGAGGCGTGCAGGCGCTGGAAAAAAACGGGCTTGATGAGGTAGTCAAACGCGCCGCTGCGCATGGCGTGGCTGCAGGTTTGCATATCACTGGCGGCGGTGATGAAGATTACCGAGCATTCGTAGCTTTTCAGCAGCGGGTTATCGATGAGCTCCACGCCTTTGCCGTCCGGAAGATAGTTGTCCAGCAGGATAAGCCGCGGCTGATGCTGACGAATCAGGCGGCATGCCTGCTCAATCGACGCGGCGATGCCCACCACGCGCAAATGAAAATTCTGCTCGATATACTCGCGATGCAGCTCCGCCAGGTGCGGCTCATCTTCAACGATCACAACATCAAGTGCTCGGGTCATGCTTTTGCCCATTCGGAATAAACACAGAAAAAATAGTACCCTGCGGCGTGTTGTCGGCAATCTCAATACTGCCTCCAGCCTTGTCGATATATCCTGCCACCAGAAACAGGCCAATACCGTGCTCGGTGCCCACAATGTCGTTTTCGCTGTCCGGTTTGCTGCTGAACCCCTGGCGGAAGATATGCGGCTTCATCGCATCCTCCACCCCGCAGCCCCGGTCAGCCACCTCGATCAGCAGCTCCTGGTTACGGTCAGAAATGTAGAGCTCCACCGGCGCGGGTACTGGTGCCTTAAGGGTCGCGTCCACCGCGTTATCCAGCAGATTACCAATAACCGACATCAGCTCCGTTTCGTTGAGCGTGGCGGGCATGCGGGTGAGCTGGCAGGCGGGGTCAAACAGCAGCTCGATCCCTTTCTCGCGCGCGCTGACGTATTTTCCTAACAGCAGACCACACAGCGCGGGAGAGGAAAAGCGGGCGGAGACAAAATCCAGCACGCGCTGCGCGCCTTCGGACTGTACCTGGATGTAACGGATCGCCTCGTCATAATGTTTCATCTGCAGTAATCCCACCAGCGTGGCGGTCCAGTTCAGCTGCTCGTGGCGCATAATGCGCAGGTTATCCGCATAGCGCTTGATCTGACTGAGCTGGCTGCTGAGGGTGTTGATGTCATTTTTGTCGCGAAAGCTGTAGACCCAGCCGCTTTCAACGCCGGGTTCAACCTCAATCGCCACGCGGTTGACGATCACCTCGCGCTGGTTAAGAACAGCAATCTGGTCGTGGCGGCCAGCGCTCACCGAGGCGTAGCGCTGAGATAAAAAGCCCGGTGACGTCTGCAGAACGTCTTCCAGCGGTTTGCCGATAAGTTCTTTCTCACTTTGCCGAATATCCAGCATTTCTCGTGCGGCGCGGTTAATTAAAATCAGCTGCTTCTCTTCATTGACGGCAAATACCCCCTCATACATGGCTTCTAATAGCGCGCGCTGCTGTAAAACCAGCTGAGCGATATCTTTCGGCTCCAGTCGGAACATCTGTTTTTTGAGATTGCGGGTAAACAGCCAGGAGAACATAAACAGCAGCAGAAGAAGACCCGCGCCGTACAGCCCGGACTGCCAGAGAATGCGGGCATTTATGTTGGCAATATAGGATGTCAGATAGCCGACCGAGACAATGCCAATCACCTGATGCTGCGCATTGAAGATGGGGGCTTTGCTGCGTAGCGACACGCCAATCCCGCCCTGACGCACGGAAATAATGGTTTTGCCCTTTAACACCTCCGCATTGTCCCCGCCGATCATCGGTAAATTAATACGCTCCGGGGATTCCGAATGATAAAGGTGCTGTTCCTCGGTATCGCCAATCACAATGTAGCTGGCATCGCTTTCGGCGCGCAGCGGCTGAATTAACCGGGCGATGCCGGGGATATCTCTGGCCGCAACCATTGCCGCCAGACCCGGCATCAGCGCGATCTGGCTGGCCTGAACCCGGGCGCGCTGGCCGAGATCGTGATGGAGCTGTCGGTCAATAAAATGAAACAGGATTGTTCCCAGCAGAACTAACAGCAGGCAGGAGAAGCACACCAGCGCTAAAAACAGCTTTACCTGAAAAGAGAGTCTGCGTTTCATTCAACCTGCGGAAGTTATGTAAAAGTGACATTTGCCGAGCCTGACATGCGCCAGTAGTGGACGCAATCTGGCGAGAAAAGAGTTGTGACCTGGCTTTTCGTTTTCGGCGTCATAGCCTAAATAATTCGAGTTGCGGGACAAAACGGCTTGCCGTTTTGTCCTGCAGCTTGAAGTATGACGGGTATATAGCCATCAGGATCCCGTAAGGCTATGCTTCATTCAGCACGATAATAATTACAGAGGCAATGTCATGGATAAAGAACTACTGGATGCGGGTTACCGGGCCTATACCGGCGAGAAAATTGACGTTTACTTCAATACCGGGATCTGCAAACACTCCGGTAACTGCGTGCGTGGCAGCGCAAAGCTGTTTAATCTGAAACGTAAACCGTGGATTATTCCCGATGAAGTGGACGTTGAAACGGTTGTCCGCGTAATTGATACCTGCCCGAGCGGTGCGCTGAAGTATCGCCAAAAATAAGCGAGGAACCATGGATATTCTGGAAGGCCATAACAAGTTTTACGTGAATGATGCGAACGGTAATCAGGTCGCGGAGATTGTCTTCGTGCCGACCGGCGAGCACCTGAGCATCATTGAGCATACCGATGTGGATGAGAGCCTGAAAGGGCAGGGGGTCGGTAAACAGCTGGTGGCAAAAGTGGTGGAGAAGATGCGCGGTGAGAACCGCAAAATTATTCCGCTGTGCCCGTTCGCGAAGCATGAGTTTGATAAAACGCGGGAATATGACGATATTCGGGCGTAAATAACACCGGCGATGGCCGGTGTTTTTTTATCTCACCTGCTCATACAGCAATACCAGCGCTATTAGCACCATCAACCCTCCCGATGCCCTGCTTACCAGACGTGCCGCCTGTGGCCGGGTAGCCAGCACCGCTTTCGAACCATACCCCACCAGCAGATAGACCAGCGTACAGGTGATAAGGTGCATGATCCCAAGCGCAGACATCTGCATCGCTATCGACCAGCTTCCGGTCGGGTCTGTAAACTGCGGAAGCAGGGCCAGGAACAGCAAAAAAACCTTCGGGTTTAGGCCGCTAATGCAGAGCCCTTTC
>Ga0157367_1000592_pt1 | contig 17475 bp, 8 predicted proteins | sample AttbisABBM2_FD_113142 | JGI IMG/M metagenome (GOLD analysis project Ga0157367, IMG submission 113142) | Fungus gardens microbial communities from leaf cutter ant in Botucatu, State of São Paulo, Brazil - Atta bisphaerica ABBM2 | ecosystem: Host-associated > Fungi > Mycelium > Unclassified ...
CCCGTTCGCGATGCTGCAGACGAACGTGCCCGCGCTCGCGCTCGCCGAAGCGCTGGTGATCGGCGTGACGAACCGGCTTCCCGAACTGGCGCGGCAGCGGATGGAGAAGATCGAGCGGCTGAGCACGGGTGGGGTCGAGCGGGATGCGAATCAGTGGGATTTGCCGGAGTGACAACTCGTCGCTATTCGGGCGTGAGCGACTTACCCGCTCCTCAGCGCGATTGCCTTCAGCGCCGATCCGCCGCATGCCGTTGACCGCTCGGCTGTCGATACAACTGTTTCTTCCAGGGCGGGATGGCACACTCATAAATAAACGGGCATGGCGGCGATGCGCTCTTCCTGCCCCCATGTTGACGCTTTGGCCCAGCTTCGATTCGTGCGCGCAACCATCGCTTTGAGGGTTCTCGCGATCTACTAGCTCTAATCTGCACTACCTGTGGCGACTCGAAAAACGCGAGACGACGCTTCAGCCTTGCAAGGTCTTTACGACCATGAACGAACGTGGACGAGTCACCCTTTCCAAAGAGGACAACATGTCGTTCGTGCGAGAAATAACCAGAGACTACGTTTCGGCATATCGAGTCGCGGTTACCCACTACAAGGCACTCCCGATTCACTTCATTGTCGCAACGATCAGGATGATCGCCATTTCTGCACTCGGAACTGCTGTGCCATATTTCTTACGGGAGAGCACCAATGCCCTCTCGCACTCAGATTATGGAATTGACAAGAAGTCGGCCCTGATTTTCGCCGCCGCCTACGGGGTTGCCTGGACGGCCGCCCGAATCGCGGAATGGATAAAAACAGCATTCTCGGCCGCCATGCTAGCCAGATGCGACGCTGCGTTTCAGAAAGCCTACTACTCGCATCTGATCCGCGTCGAGTACGCTGCACTGTCCAAACTAGATCCCGGAACGATAGTTTCAACCATCTCACGAAGTCGCGCAGCCTTCAGCGCGCTTACCTTCACGCTGTTCTGGATAGTTGCGCCGACCATTTTCCAGCTGCTACTAACCACGACCGTACTGTGGCGACTGACAGGCGTTTCCTTTGCCCTCGCCTTTGTGATTTCAATGATTGCCCTCTTCGCAGTCACCTGGATCCTGGCGGCGAGAACCAAAGGCGCTCACGCCGAAATATTCAGTGCATCCAATCTACTGTCCAGCCACTTGGTCGAAAAGCTCGGCTTTATGACGGACATCAAGATAAATGACGCATACGCTCGCGAAGAAGGTTCGCTGGATCGCATTCTGGGGAGATATGTCAATCAAGTGTCGCGAGGTAATGCACGTCTTTCGCTGTTGCTGGCGTTGCAGGCGCTTCTTACGGGTGTTGCTCTCACTGTCTTTACCGTGATCGCGGCAGCATCGGTGACGCTGGGCAAATTCAGCGTCGGTGATTTCGTGATGGTCACCGGATATATTGTCGCGCTGACGGCACCGTTTACCAATCTCGCTGCGTCCCTGTCGGATCTGCGTCGAAATCATCTCGCCCTTTGCGAAGGCTTCGATATTCTGCGTCTTCCTCGCGAGTCAGCGGCTGCGGCGATAGAAAGAAGCCGTGATGACGGGCCGGTCTTCGAACTTCGCGATGTGAGCATCACGTTAGGGAAACGCGAGATCTTGCACAAGGTGAATCTCGGCATCCACGCCAGTGAAGTGACGGTGCTGATAGGTCCGTCCGGAAATGGCAAGTCCATGCTCATCAATTTGATGCTAGGGCTACTGCGCCCCTCACATGGACAAGTCCGGCTGTACGGAGCAGACATCTCAACGCTGTCACCCACCGCGATATCCAGGATCGTTGCTGTGGCACCGCAGAACCCGTTAATTGTCAGCGGCACGCTTCGGGATAACCTCGCCTTCGGTTGTGACGAACCACTGAGCGATGATCAGTTGCTCGAACTGGTCGACGCGCTCGAGTTGAGAGGCTTAACCAAACACGACAGCAGAAATATACTGGACGCCACGCTTGGCGTTCAAGGCAGAGAACTTTCCGGTGGAGAAAAGCAACGGGTAGCCCTTGGTCGCGCCCTCGCACGCCGAACACCCATCATTGTTCTCGATGAGCCCACGTCATCGCTCGATCCCCATCGCGAAATCAGGGTATTTGAACAAATAGTCGACGCGTACGTACGATCATCGCCATCACACACCGCGAAGCGCTATTGAGTGTCGCCGACCGCATTTTTCACGTGGAGCACGGAAGCGTCACGGAACGCCCCCCTGAATCCACGGACCCAAACGAGCATCAACACCAGCGACAATCTGATTAAGAGTATGGCGACGTGTCGCGCCATACCCGTCCGCCAGCTCCGCGCCTAATGGAAGTCGATTCATGCGCATCCAATTGCAGTCTTCAAGATTCGACGTCCTCGATACTGCATCCACGTCCCCAAATCAAACTTCTGTTGCCTCAACTAATTATGCTGAATCCCGTCATGATTAAGACGGCCAATTCCATAGCGTGTAGGCGTCATGTCGGCATATCAGTTCCGAATCATCCCAAGCCGATCTATCTCGACGCCGCCGGCTAATGACGCGAATCGCACGGTGTGATTTCTGCAGAAAGAGGCACGGCAATTCTGCCAACCGCGCAAAGCATCTAGACCCGAAGGGAGTCTAGACGCGGCCAATTAAGCTCAAAATATCAATCGACAATCAGTGCCGCTTCTGCTTCCCGATTGTTCGTGACTCGAATTTATGCACGGACACCCGCTCGGGTGTGGGCGGTTCAACGTCGGTCTGTGGCGCTCTCTCCATCGCGCGACACGTTCTATTCAACCACGATTGTCGTGGGGATACGGCTCGACTGTGGATCGTCGGCGATTTCATCGCTCATCTTCTTCCAATGCTCAACCATTCTAAAGGCACCCCGGGGGCGCAATTTCATCCGTCATCCGGCTCGCTCCATCAGCCAGCACGGCTCTCGTCGCTATCAGCACATTCTCGGGCTTCGGGTGCCGCAATAGGCTCAGTACGTACCCGCTCACCATCGACAATCAGCCTACGAACGTTGAGCCGAAAATATCCGGACCGGCGGACAGCAAAGGCTTCGTAGTCTTTGCCTGCTTGCGGCACGAACGTACCCGCTGCGTGTTCGCGTGGCGTCGAGAACACCACGCCGCCGGTTTGCGATGTTCCGCCGGTATCGAGCGTAATCGTCAAGGGCTCGTTAGCCTTGATAACGTATTCGTCGTAGTAGCGGTAAGCATCGTCCGGGACGGGCATGCCGATTGTCGTGTTAGCGAGGTTCAGCATGCGTGGTCTCGCGACCCACATGCCGCGATTTGCGGAACTAAAAGCGTGCTTTTTCGGTTCGCACGACGTGTTGAAATAAAAGTGAGTATCGGTCCCGAAGTAGACACGAATACGTGCATCATTGGCTGGATCGTAGGTAACGTTCTGCACGTTGTGCAACGCGCAGCCCGCGATGAGCCCGCATAGACCAAGTGCCCATAGTATGTTTCGGAGCATGACAGATTCCCAATACGGCGATCTTAGAATTGCGACGTGAGTTGAAATCCCACCGTGACGCGCGCGGTTGGGAAGCCGGATGGTTTGTAGACCGGCGTGCCAGCAAACAGGTCATACGCGTATGCACCGAAACGGGTCCCGATGCTGCCCTTCACACCGATGACAGCGCCAGCCAACTGAGTGCCGACCAGCACGATCGGCTGTGGTCCCCATACGCGTCCGTAGTCCAGCCCTGCATACACCGCCTGCCCCGTTTGGCCGATCGGCATTTGCAGTTCGTTACGCCAATAGAATCCACGCGCCGCCGCCAGCATCGTTTCTCCATCGAAGCCGCGCACGGTGTATCGGCTACCGATAGTCATGTCATCGAGGTAGTACAGCGTGTTGCAGGTGTATTGGCCGTGGAACGTGCCGACATAGCGAAACGGTTGTTTTCCGATCGCGAACGGCACCGACAGGTTGGCGTCGACCACGGCCATCTTGAAGCGATAGGTCGGTCCACCACCTGCGGCGAGCGTATCGTCCTGCGTGCCGAATCCACCGACGCCCTGCCGATATGCAAGCGAGCCGTCGAACTGCGCGCCGTCGAAGTAGTGGCGATCGGTCAGGCCAAGTTCGATGATCGTATTGTTGCGGCGCTGCTGAGAAATCTCTGTGTCTTCGATGAAGCTCTTACCGAAGCGGCGCGACAGCTTGAAATATCCGCCAAGCACATCGCTCTGGCTACGCGCCAGCACGCGAGTCAGTTTGAAATCAACCGTCTTCGAGTTGCCGCTGGCAATAAACGTCTGGTTCACACCCGCAATCTGCTGGTAGTACGTGTTCGTATACGCGGAGAGCGTCGCAGTCCAGTAGCCCCACGGAATCGAATAGAAACCGTTCCAGCCATGCGAGCCGAGACGCTTGTCGCCGAACTCCAGGTCTTGGCTGACGCCGACGTTCAACATGTCGTTCAGACCGAGCGGGTTGTCGATGCCGACCGACACGTTACCTTGCAGCTTGCCGGTGGCACGCGTGCCAGAGTTGTCGATCGATGCGACAACGGTCCATGGCTTACCGCGCTTCACATCAAGCACCACATCGCTTTCACCCGGCACCTCGCCTGGAACGATTTGCATCGACACGTCCTGACTGGTGACGCGCTTCATTTGCTCCAGACCTTGTTCGAGGTCGCGAAGGTTCAGCACTTCACCATCGCCATTCGGAAACGCGGTCTTCCACGTGCCGCGCAATTTCTGATCTGAAAAGCGTACATGGCGAATGACGCCGGGAATCAATACAAGCTTCAACGTCCCGGTCGTCAGGTCTTGTTCCGTCAGCAACACGCGCGTCGTGATGTAACCGCGCGCCAAGATCGCGCGAGACAAGCCCTTCACAATCGTATCGACACCTTGCCTGCCGACACACTGACCAGAATAGTGGGCAAGCCATTCGCGCGCGAACGCGAAGCGATCCATTGGTAGCGCAGATGCCCCGAGAGCCTTAGAAGATGCCGGCAACGAATTCGCTACCTCAAGCAGGAAGTTGTCGATACGGAAGCACGGCTGTTCACCAGGCAGCGAGGGATATGCTTCAGCGCGCGGCACTTCCGAACGCACTGACGGGGTGCGTACCGTAGCGTCTTGCTGCTGCGCGTCGCGTTGCTGCTGCGCTTGTCGGTCCCGTTCCGCGTTCGCGCGTGCTGCGGCGGCCCGGTCTTCCGGCGTCGGGGCCTGTTGAGCATGAACCCCGAGTGCCACCATGGCCGTGAGCGGCAAAGCCACCAACCGTTTGGTTTTTTTCATTGTTGGTTTAATCCCCGATTCCGCCGAATCAATTCCCACTCAATTTTTTCATTTATGATTGGCGAGCGGGCTCGTCCAATTCCAGAACATGCAACTCAAATTCCCGAGCCTCTATGAAAATACTAACCGATGAAGCAAATCCATGAAGACTTCCGGACAATTCAAAAACCCTCACATCCGACTCATCGCCCGTGTAATTAAATTTAATCGGACTCCCCCAAGACACAGAGTCATCGATTTTTGCATAAGGCCTAACATCAAAATCGAATCTCTTGATCGACTTAAACACCAAAAGACAATGACCAACAAACCCCTCATCATTTCGCCTGTGAAACTCTCGCTCCACATCACCGAATGCACCGAGCCAATTATTCACATATATATACGCGTCCTTCCCATCAAATATGGGAGCACCATATTGACAATCAAATGCCGCCAAGTCACCCCAGCAATTTTTTAAAACCTTCATATCACTTCTGCAGTGATTTAGCAAAATTCACCGCTCCGCTCCATAAGTAGCTCGACCAACCTCAGGGCATCCCAATATCTATGCGCAGTTCTTCAACTCCGCCTTTGCGACATCCAATGCTTTAAGAAATTCATCGAGACTGACCTTCACCCCCACACTTTCCGGAAGAATGTATAGATCAACCAAAAATTCAATTTGCATTTGATCATTTCCATTCTCTTTGTCGATGATGCACAGTCTTTGCCCCCCAAAGCTGATTTCCGCCATAAGGTGTTCGTGTTCCATGTCACTAACGAAATCAATGTCAAATGCCGTCATCGTATTCACCTTATCTCCGAGGGCCCCAAAGTCCCGAGAACGATCCATCTGCATTAAAGCGTATCCCTTGCCCGCTAGGGAGGCGGAATTCAACGCCACCGCGTGAAAGTCCAGTGCGAGTCGTCGCCGGATTGCTCAGAACTCCTTTCACGAACTCGCTCGCGGCCGCATTCCTTTCAGGAATCGAGCCAGTGAGCGGTTCAAACGTCCCGCCTGCACGGCCAGAATGCTTGTCCCATGCTCTCGCAGCCGCCGACAGACCAGAATCATTGTCTATCCCTGATAGTCCTCAAACTCCCATAAGAGATTGCGTGCAACTTTCGCCGCGACAACCTCCCATTGATCGCCAGCGCATTGCGCCACATAATCGTTGATGCACTTTTCGATGGTAGAACGGTCATACTCGCGAACGAACAGCATGTGCCGCCCCCATCGCGGTTCACACACGTTCTCCCGCAGCCAGTCTGGTGTACAGACGAGAACGCGGTAATCGTCTGCACCAGCCGACTCATCCGAACCAATCCTTAATTCAATCCACAAGCTGAAATTTTTCGGATCGTCCGGGATATAGCTATCCAGATCTACAGTCGGGCTATTAACCCACATTGCTTTAACGGTTGGTTTCATGGCGTTACATTAAGGTGACCATTGCTAATAATTTGCCCGCCCGGAGTTTGTCTTACAAAATTTGCTTGAATACCTGTCGTCGCAAATTGTGACGACTTGGGCTGAGGTGGCCGGTAAATCATAGTTCCGTCGGCACTGACCAAGCAACCCGGACAAGCCGTTTGATTAGACACCAACGTAGCTCCGTCGCCAACCCAAGCCTTCCCCATCGCGTTAGCCTCATCGGCCGTTCCAGTCCCGATCGAGAAATTCGGGTTGGACGTACCGCTACCTTTTATCGCAGCAGCCAATCTCTGATCCTGCGACGCGATATTCGTCAAATTCTCATTCGCGAGTTGCGCCTTCAACCCGTCAACGGTTGCTGAGTTGGCTGTACCCCCCGACTTTACTCCAGTGTCTACCGCGACGCGACTTCCCGTCGTACTGGGCAACTCCGGCCCCGCCGTTGTATTACCTTTTATGTTGGAAGCGCCACCGCCACTGAACATCATCGACGCAATCGCGGCCTGCATTGCCTGCTTACTACCAATGATCTCCTGTGGGGTCATCAGATTTTCGACCGCTGCTCGGTCAACGACTGCCATCCAGAGCGAGCTAAGATTCAATGCCTCTTGATTCGACAGGTTCCCTTGCGCCTCCAGTGCGTTCAGTGCGGCAATCTGTGCGTCAATGTCCGTACGCGTGAGCGCTCCCTTCGGCTTTCTCAGCGCATTCGCTACGCCTGTCGCGGCGGTCTGCATACGCGGCGTCGTGCCCTTCACGAAGTTCGTCGCATTGTTCTCAGTCTCAATCAAAGCTGCGGCGGAAGTCGCTGCCGCATCTCCGCCCAAAGCTGCGGTTGTGCCAGCCACGATCGATTCGACCAGCCGCTCGCGTTGCAGCTTTTCCTCATTGGTCAACGTGGACGCCTGCGTACCGTTCAGGCTGTCCAGAAGGTTGTTCAGAACTACACTTGCAGCCGCACCGGCCGCGCCAGCGCCGCACTCTTTGCCACCTGCTGCCGCGCCGGCACAGGCGACAAGGGACTGCAATGCTGTACGGGCAGTCTCGCTATCGAGCGCGTCAGCAATACCCTTTACCTGTTCGGTCGCAAGACTCTGGAAATAATACGCAGCCGCGCTCTGCACCATCGCACCGGCGGAACCAGTAACGCTACCGCCGGCCGCCATCGTGATAGCCGTCAATACTCTGCGTCCGGTTCCCCCCTCCAACCATGTCGAATCATCCTGAATCGTCTGCGTCAACTGCGCGATTTTTGCCGCGTCTTGTTGATCCTCCGGCTTCGCCCTTTCTTTATCCAGGGCCTTTTGAGCGGCATCCGCTTCGGCTGCCCGGTTCTGGATAAACGTCCCGGCTTCACTAATGAAGTGACTCGTGATATCGAACCCAGCTTCGATCTTGTCCTTGTCGAAGATCGGTGCGAGCGCACCGCCGGTATTCGACGTATCGCGATTGACGCTCACGACCGCTTCATCGGCCGTCTTGCCCGTCAGTTCCTGTTGCATGGCGTTGTCGGTAATCGTGAACGAACCACCGCTGATGCCGCTACGAGTCGTGGAATTCGCATCGCCCGAAGCACCAAAGGCAACCGGAGGCTGAGCACTCCAACCGCCGGAGCCATAGCCGGCAGAAAGCCCCACTTGCGACGCATCGTAGGATGCATGGTTCTCGATATCGCTCGTCGTCAGTGTCGCTGTCGTCAGGCTGTTTGCGCCGTCTTGTACCGCCTTGTCGCTACTCGCGATCACACCGCCCTTGAGGTCGGTATTGCCCTTGACGTTGACTTGGAATCCACCGTCACCTGCCTTGATGCCCGATTGCTCGGATACTGCGGCGTAGTCGCTGTGCATCTTTTGCTGGCTGAAATTGGCCGACCCGCTCGAAGTTCCGTAGCAGAACGGCGGTACACATACGCTTATCGATACGCCTGCGCTCTGTTGCTTCGAATCGTACTTGCTCGTGTCTTGCAGGCTCTGAACATTCAGATTGCCGCCCACGTCGGCCACGACTTGCTTGCCGGACGCGACCGCGCCAATAAGGTTGGTATCGGCACCAGATTCCAGAGTCAGCTTGTTACCCGCCGCGACGTGCGTATTCGTATATGTCGTATCGCTTCCGTTGCCGTTGCCCCGATTGCCGGAAACACCGAGCTGGAAAGACAAGCCGTTTTGCTGACCGACACCCAGTGTCACACCGATACCCGCGCTCGATCCGCTGCTCGTGCTGCGCTGGCTATCCGTGTTCTGTGCAGCCTGAAGGTTGACCTTGCCGTCCGCCTTCAGCGTTGCATCGTTGCCGGCGCTGATTGTGCTGCCAACAACATCAATATTGCTGTTAGCGCCTGCGCCTGTTGCGGTAATGGAAACGTTATGACCGGCCGCGACCGTGCTGCCAACAGCAGTGCTATATGACGCGGTCGAACTGCTATTGCTGTGGCTCGTACCAAGAGACACACTGACGCCCAAATTCCCGACGCCGTTCCCGGTTTGCGCGACTTGATCATAGGCGTTCTTCGCAGCCAACCCTGTTGTTGCAGCCGCCAACGCGTCGAGTCGTGCATCGCCCTTCGTGCGTTGGACGTCCTTCGCCATCTGGACGCCCGTTTGCACGGCGGTAACAATCGTGCCGCTCAGACCGGCGGTGATACCCGTCTGGCTAAAGGATTGCTGCTCGCTCTGTGACCCTGTGTTCCGAGCTGAATCAATCTTGACCGTCTTGCCGTCAACGTTCAGGTCGTTGCCAGCATGCAGGGTGCTGCCAGTCACGTGCACATCGTTACCGGACGTGATCGACAAGTTGCCGTTCAGCGAGCCGACCATGCTGCCGACATTCGCAACGCTCGTAGCTTGCTGCGCATCGGTAGTCTTGCGCACACCGATCGTATATCCCTGCAGGCCACCGTCGAGCTGATTCAACGGATTCAGACCGGACAGGAAACCGTAATCTCGTTTTTCGTAGTAGCTCTGTGCGTCCTGCGTGTCCTGCGAAGTCGTGATTCTGACGTTACCCATGGCATCGAGCTTCACGTCGTTGGTGCCAACAACATTACTACCTTGAATGGTCAGATCCTTACCAGCGTGCACCTGGACCGTATCGCCCGACAGAGTGCTACCAACGCCGATATTGGATTGCGTGTTTTGCATTCCATCCGTTGTCGAGCCGCTGACGAAACTACCGCGCTTCGTCTGCACGTCGCGGTAGTTGTCGTGTTCTTCACGACCTTCGTTCATCGTGACGTTGCCGGTCGCGTTAACCGTCACCCCGCCTGGCGTCATGCTGTTGGTACCCGAAGTGACCGTCGAACCGGTCAGCGTGACATTACCCTTCGTAGCATCCCCGGTGTTGATCGCCGCAAGTCCCGCATCGTGTCCAGCTGAGAATGTCGTGCCGATCGCAGTCTGATCATAGGTGTGGTCGACTTCCTTCCGCGCCCGACCGTCGACTGCAACGTTATTCAGTTGGTGTTCATCGGTGACCGTTGTGGCCGTCAGGTTTCCGCCCGCAGAAACCTGCAAATCATTGCCAGCGGAAACGGACGCTCCCTTGAACGTCGCATCGTTGCCACTGACCATCGTCAAATTGCCACCGGCACTGATGCTACTGACAACGTTCGTCGTCGTAGATTCTTCCCAATGCCGCTGGTCGTTCAGGCGCATCGATTGGTTCGTGGTCGACTGAACCGTATCGACGTTGACATCGCGTCCGACCGTCACGAATGCCCTCGTGCCAGCTGACAGATTGGCACCGTGGATCGTCAAATCACGCCCGGCATCAATAGTGACGTCGCTCGTCGCCGCGATCGTCCCCTGCTGACCGAGCAAGGTTTGGCCAACCTTGCTAACCCCGGACGCGCCGTTCACACCTACGGCATCAATCAAGGTCGTATTGACGATATCCCGACCTGCTGAAACAGCAACGCGATTCCCGGTAATCAACCCCGACGCGTTCACGATGTCGTTGGTTGCAGAAACCACCGTCGTACCGTTCTTGCCGTCGCTCGAAATCGTGCCACCGCGATTCAGAATGTCGGTCGCGGAAATGACAGTCTTAGTGCCACCCTTGATGACGCCCGAGTTCGCCGTGCTGCCGGCCGTATGAATCTCGACATCGTCGGCGGCAATCAATGCGCCCGTCGGTTGCAGGTCGTTCGCATGCGTCTGCGACATATAGACAACGGGGGCCAAAACGTGCGTCGTGCTGCCGTCTGGCAGGGTCACCGTCTGATCGACCAGCCAGACGATATCGCTCGTCAGTGCGTCCATCTGCGCGGCGGTCAGCGCCATGCCGGGCACCAACCCGAACGACTTTGCGTAGTTCGCGCCGTTTGTCATCAGCGCCCGATATTCGTCTTCCGCGCTTGCATAGCCTGGCAAGAAGGTACGGCCCGTCAACTGTGTAACCTGGTTGCGCACCATCTGCTGTTCGTACATCCCGTCGCCCAGTCGCTTTTCGATGCTCGCGGGGTTCAGGTTCAACTGACCGAGCATGTAGTCGCTCGAAATGAAACTCGTATAGCTTGTCAGACGCGGATCGGTCACGACCAGATAGGGTTGGCCTGGTGCGGAATGAATCGAGTACATGCCGCTTGTCGGCAACGTGATCGACAATGCGCCCGTCGCACTCGCAACTGATTGCAGTGCGGGGACCGTCGTCGATCCGCTTGCCATGCCGACCTTGGTCTGATTACCGCCCGACACGCCCTGATTGGCCGAGTTGTTGCCGAGCGTGCCGCCCGTCGCACCAGTCGAGGAATTTTGTGCGGCAACGTTCTGGTTGTTGACGCTTTGCGCATCGATTGACACCGACTGATTCGCGATGATCGTGCCGCCCGTGCCACCGATTGCAACCGGTGTGTGGACCACAGACGGCTCGACGATCGTGCCGCGATCCTGCGTCGTGTCTTCGTTCCACGCATACATCGACACGATATTGTCAGTCTGATACTGATACAGCGTTCGGCCAACGTTGTTCACGACCGTGCCGCCGTAACTGCCGCTACCGACGGAGCCGTTCTGCTGCGTGCTGCCAATTTGAATCGACTTGCCCGCCGTGATGGCACTGTAATTGTTGTTAATCGTGCCAACGTTCGCCATCGTGATACTGCCGCCCGCCACGAGCTGCGCTTGCTGTGCCTGACTCGTCACCTTGTCTTGTTGCGTCGTGGAAGTCGTATCACGCCAGATTTCGACCCGTTGATAGCCGTTATGGCCATCGCTGCGCGTCGTGTATTCCGTATCCGGGACGTAGTTGACGTGCGGATCGTACGCGTCCCAATAGTTGACCGTAACCGACCCGTCGGCATTAGTCGCCAGCGTATTGTAGTAAATCGTCTGCTGCTTGCCGTTCACGTTCACGACCAATACCTTGTCGGTCGCGTTCGGTCCGGACGTTTCTGATACAACCTGTGCAGGGCTATAGGTCGAAGTGAGCGGCGTCTTATACCCATTCACCCACATCGCCTGTGAGCAACCACCGTTCGGGTCCGCGTTCATCGTCGCGCAGACGATGTATTTCTGACGCTTGGTTTCGTGCGTGGTCGACGTGCCCGTCGTTTCGGTCATCACAGTCGGCGCCGGACGCGTATTGGTGAACGTACCTGCCGCGAGTTCGATGTTGCCCTGCGCTTCGATCGTGGATTGGTCGTTCAGTACGTTTTGCGTGCGGTTTGCGAGCAAGCCGTTCGCGTCGCGCTGTCCGTTGGCCGCAATATTGATATCGCCTACGCTATACAGGTTCGCACCATTCGTGTTCGACAACTGGTTCGACGCGAACAGATTGAGCTGATTAGCGGCAGCAAAGACGGCGGCGGCACCGGTGTTGTTGATCGTCGCTGCATTCGCGGTGACGATACTGCCGATCACAGTGCCGGTATTGTTCAGCGTCGTGCTGTTGGTCGTAACCGTATCGCCTTCGATGCGGCCGGCGTTATCGATCATGCCGCCACTCGCATTGACCGTCGTATTCGCGGAATTCAGATCCGCGCCGCTCTGGTTGTCGACGTTCGCCGCGTTCACCGTGAGCGCGCCATTGGCATCCACCACGCCTTGGTTCGTCAGCTTGCCCGAGGTGGTGAAATTCAGGTCGCCGTTCGCGTGCAGCTTGTTCGCTGCCGTCTGCGTGTAGTCGCTCGCGAGCGTCACCGAACCATTACGACCGGCAATGATCGAACCGTCGCCGGTCAACGTGCTCGCCGTCAATGTCAGGTCTTGATCGCTACCAATTGCGCCGCCCTGGTTCGCAAGCGCACCGGTCTGAATCGATACACTGCCGCCACTGCCCGCGTCATTGCCGATTTTCCCCGACGTATTGTCGATAGACGCAGTTTGCAACGAAAGCGCACCATTCGCGCGGACAGCGCCGCTTTGATTCGACAACGCAGCGTTCGCGCCGTTGAGCGTCAGATTGTTTGCGGCCGACAGCACGCCGCCATTGTTGTTTACGTTGCTGCCGATGTTCAGCGTGAGGTCGTGCCCGGCAAGCGTCTGAGCGCCTTGCGCGTTCGTCAAAGCTTGAGTAGTTAGCGTGACATCGCCGTTTCCGCCGATCGTGCCAGCGCCAGCTTTACCTGACGCATTGGTGTTCGTGATTGAGGCGCCGCCGTCGATCGTCGTCGCCCCCGTTCCGACGTTGACGATCCGGCCATCGCCGTTGTCGATGCTCGAACCCGACAGTCGGAGCGTCGCCGTAGCACCGTTCGCTTCGATTTCGCCGCCGGCGTTGTTCACGGCACCCTGCGCCGCGACCTTCAGATTGCCGTTCGATTGAACGAGACCCGCCGCGTTCGTGAACTGGCCGTTCGACTGCACGGACAGCGATTGTGCGGCCAGGAGCGATCCATTCGAGTTGTCGACGCTGCCGGCCGTCACTGAAACAGCGCCATTGCCGCCGATCATGCCGCCCGCAGTGTTGGTCAACGCGTTCGTCGTCGTGACGGACAGCGCCTCCGTACCCAGCGCCTTAACGGCGCCACCATCGTTTGCCAAACTATCGGCCGAGACCGTCAAGGCGTGATTCGACTCGATCGCGCCCGTTTGGTTGTTAACCGCCCCTTGTGATTTGATCGCTACACTGTCGGCACCGATGTAGCCGGCCGCGCTGTTATCGAGCGACTGCACGCCGAGTGTGGCCTGCCGTTGCGCGGACAACGTGCCGGCCTGATTCGACAGGGCAGCAGCGCTCAGCGCGAGCGCGCCATTGGTCGCGATCGAACCGCCTTGGTTCGACACTGCACCGGTTCCGATAGTCAGCGTCCCACTGCCGGCATGCGCGATTTTGCCGTGGTCGTTGATCAACGCGGAGGGAGTCAGGCTCAGATCGGTGCTGTTCGTCTGTACCGTTCCCGAACTATTGTCGAGTGTCCCGGAAACGGCGATCGTGGTCGGACTCGTGCCCGTCTGCGTGATCGTGCCTGACTGGTTCTTCAGATTGGTGGCCGTCAGTGACAACTGGCTTGCCTGTATTGCACCCGCGCTGTTGTCCAGAGTGGCCGCACGAACGTTGGCCAACGCGCCGGCAGAAATGCTGCCAGATGCATTAGCCAGGGACGCGCCTGCATCGATCGATGCGTTTTGTCCGGCCGTCAGCGTTCCGCTGCCGTTGTCCACGGACTGCGCTGCGACTGTCAAATCGGTTGCGGCGCTGATCGATCCATGGTTGGCAAGACTGCCCGCCTGTACCGACACGTTGCCGTCACCGCCGATCACACCGCCTTGCGCGCCGTTCGCGGTCGCGCCCGCTGCATTCGTGAGCTGGCCGCTCGTCGTGACGGACAAGCCGTCGCTGTTCAGCGAGGTAACGCGCCCCGCACTATTGTCGAGGGACGCGCCGGCCACGCTCATCTTGCCCGCGCTCTGGATGATGCCCTGTTGATTCAAGATCGCGCCACCGTGCACGTCGGCACTGCTCTGCGAGACCAGCGTACCAGCCTGATTCGAAATCTGCCCGGACGACTGTACTGACAGCGGCCCCTGTGACGACACCGTGCCGCCCTGGTTCGACACGCTGCCCGCGGTCAGCGTCACGCCGTTCTGGCTCGACAAGTTGCCGTGGTCGTTGATCAACGCGCCCGATGCGTTCGCATTGAGCGCGCCTTGTGCGCTCGTCGTCGCGTTCGACAGGTTGATATCGCCCGCGCTTGCGCTCAGGGTAAGGCTACCGTTCGCAGAGGTCTGACTGCCGGCGAGATTGACGGCACCGCCCGCAAGGGTTGCATTGCCGCCCGCAAGATTCTGGCCGGTCGCGTTCAACTGGCCAGTCGTCGTGACTTGCAGGTTACCGGGCTGCGTGACCGCGCCATTGCTATCCACGCCTGCACCGATGCCACCGGTCGAGTTGACCGTTCCCGCGGTGACACCAACGTTCTGTTGCGCGGCAAGCATGCCGCTGTTCGTCAGGTCCGCGCCGGTATTCATCGACACCGATTGCTGACTGTATGTCGTGCCACTGTTCTCGACCCCGCCTGCCGCCGAAATGGCGACGTTACCGGTCGACGAAATCTTGCCCGCCTGAATCAGCCGCCCGTCGGTCGTCAGCGTGAGCCCCATCGCGTCCGCGGCGATGGTCCCCGCATTGCGGACCCCGACGCCCCCCTCGGTCCCAACCAGGAAGATGCGATTGCTGTACATACCGCCCAATTGAGCCACGTCAATTGCAACGGTGGGGGCTGGGCCGTCTCCCTGAATTCGAGTTGCCTGCAGCGTGTCATGATTGACTTGATTCGCGCCGGTCACTACGTTCAGGTTCGTCGCGTAGATAGCAGCGTTCGCCTGTACAGCTCTGGAAATCAGGTCAACCTGATCCACATTCGCGGCGTTCAGGCCAGCCCCTTGGACCGTGATGAGGCCGCGCGTCACGCTGAAGCCGGCCAGCGAGCCATCCGCATTCAGGTTCGGCGTGCCGGTCGTCAGAATTGCTCGCGATGTGTTGATAAAACCACCACCGTCGACCACCAATCCCGATGGATTGGAAATAATCATCTCGGCACGCTGGCCCGCAATCTCAACGAAACCTTTCAGTTGCGAAGGATTATTGCTGTTGACCTGGTTGATGATGATCTTGGCCGAACCGTTCGGGCTGAGGTTCGGGTTGCCGTTGATGTAGCCTGCTTGCTGCGTATTCGTCAGGGTGGGTGAGTTATTGACGATAACGCCTTGTTTCGGCACGTCGAACTGTGAATAGGTATTCAGCGACACGCCCGCGCCGCTCGGCTTGGTGATGTTGACTTGCTGGAGGCCGTTTTGCGTCTGGATGACTGACGGCGCGTTCGCCCCGGCGCCCACGACCTGTGCACTCGACCACATCGGAGTCACGCCGACCGCGATCAACGCGGCAAATGCAGCATGACGCATTCCGAACTGCGCGAGGGCATGCAGCACACCGCTTCCCGCGGTCCGCGCGGTTTCACCCCTGCTCGCTTTCCCCGACGAGCTCGCAGTCTCTTCGACTGCGATCAACATGCCGCGCACGCGGCTGAATACCAGACGATGTTGGTTCTTATTCATGGATACGGCAGACGTTCTTTTTTCAAACGTCAAGCAAATGGATAGCGGAACGCCTTGCACAAGGACAAAAACGCTCTTCAACGTCGAAAGCAACGCTGCCGAAGTCCCTCGATACTTTCTTACTTGTGATTGCGGCGGAATAGTGGCCCCTCTGGCCACAATTTACACAAACACTTACCGCCACACTGTCAGGAATTGCAAGGCTGCGTTGCATATCGCACTGACAATAGTAACAGGATGTGCCGCTCGCGCTGCGGTCCACCTCGCGCTAATCCTGCGCAGCAAACAATTCATCCCCGGCAGAAAGTATCTCTCCATTAACCATAAAGCCGAATTTAACAATAACCTCAATTCTTCAAATCTCCAGATAACCCAAAGCGATCTGGTTTGAAGAGAAACGCCACAACCCGGAGCCGAAGCAGTCCGTCAGAACTTATCTTTTTATTCAACGTTTCACGCCAGCCAGGAAAAACTACGCGCGCATTGGACTACGAGCAGCTTGATGACCGGCCTAACGCAATCGCGGACATGACGATGGAAATTGCCCTCAGGTCCGACGACGCGAACGCCTAGCGGATTCGAGCAGATGATCTCGTCTGGATCGGTAACAAGTATGAGGCAGCCAGGGTAGACCGTGACTGGTACGCGTATGCCGGCATCTGGCGGCATCTCGCCGCCACTCGGATCAACGTGGACGATGCGAAGCAACTGAACGAAGCAACTCGAGTGTTGACCAGCCGCAACTGGCCGTACCCTATCGTGGAATATATTCTGGATCGCCTAGACGAGTCGGTACTGCTTCAGCAAGCCCGCACCGGTAGTGCTGAGGCAATACGGACTCTGACATGCGAAGCTGACACCTATATCGGCGAACGCTTGATTTTGGCGTTTCGTTGGATATCAATCCATGCGCACCCAGTGCGGTATTCAAGACTCCACATCCTCAAGACTAAACACCTCCGTCTTGTCGTTGTACGAAAAGACTTCGCCGTAACGCCCCCAGTCGATCACCGCATCGAGCGTTTCCTCGGCCGCGCCGTCCGACAGAAAATCCTCCAGCTCCTGCTCGAAGCGCACGCGCGGCGCGCGATGGCCCGGGCGCTCGTTCAGCACTTTCTTGATCCGCGCGGCGAGCGGCACGTGCTTGAGCAGATGATCGGCGAACATCAGCTTGCGCTCCTGCGAGCCGAATTCCGCGAACACGCGTGCAGGCGGCGTCAGGAACACGTCGCCTTCCCGCACATCCGCGAAACCGAGGTACTGCAGCACTTCGGCGATCGGGAACAGCTCGTCCACTTCCA